>ERZ1292623.465-Hain-H51-01um-R1-465-length-44116-cov-8_pt1 | contig 24970 bp, 22 predicted proteins | sample MGYA00564398_ERZ1292623 | MGnify/ENA primary metagenome ERZ1292623 (study PRJEB36523, sample SAMEA6512633) | groundwater metagenome | collected 2019-01-07 | study: AquaDiva: Metagenomics assemblies of 32 groundwater samples | reverse complement strand
GTTCGTGTGAAGGGCAGTAAACATACTCCGCCTAAGCTCCCGTTTCACGCGCGCTTGCGGGGCGCGGACCGGACAGTTTTTGCCGTCTTTTTCCCTTTCTTGGGCAGCGGGCCCAGGCTCAACACGGTTTGCTGGTTGGGGGCGAAAAACTCCGCGGCAAGTTCACGCACCGTGGACGCCTTGATGCCGTCCACGAGCGCCAGCATCTCGTCCAGCGACCGGTACGGCTCGCCGTACAGCTCCACGCCGGCCGCGCGATACATCCTCGCGGTGGGGCTTTCCAACGACAGGGTGATCTGGCCCTTCAGGTGCCCCCTCCCAAGCGCCAGCTCCTCGGCCGGCATCCCCTTGGCCGCGACCAAGGCCAATTCCTTCTCGATGGCCGCAAGTGCCGCTTCCGCCGTATTGGGCGCGGTGCCGACGTAAACACCGTGTACGCCGCAGTGGGCGTAAAAGGTCTGGAATGTGTACACCGAATAGGCCAAGCCCAACTCCTCGCGTACGCGTTGGAACAACCGCGAACTCATTCCGCCGCCCAGGAGCACCCCGAGCAGCACCATCGCATGGCGCCGCGGGTCGTGATAGCCGATGGTCGCCGAACCCAGGACGATATGGGTTTGGCTGCCGTCGCGTTCGACGTGGCGCCGCGTAGTGGCGCCAATTTTGGGCGCATGCGTGTCGGACGCAGCGCCCGTGCCCGCCGGCCGGTCCGTCCAGCCCGTGCGCGCCAGGATCTCCAGCAGTTCGTCGTGATCCACATTGCCGGACGCCGCAACCACCAGCAGCGGAGGCCGGTACGCGCGCCGATGCAGTTCCTTCAGGTCGGGTACGCCAAGCCCCGAAACCGAGTCGCGTGTGCCGAGGATTGAATACCCCAACGGGTGTCTGCCCCACACGGCCTCGTTGTGCAACTCGAACACGAGGTCGTCCGGCGTGTCCTCCACCATGCCGATCTCTTCGAGCACCACGTTGCGCTCAAGATCCAGGTCGTTCTGCTTGAGCGCCGGGTCAAACACCATGTCGCCGATGACGTCCGCGGCGATCTCGAGGTGCTCATCCAGCACTCGGGCTTGGTACACCGTGTGCTCGCGCGACGTATAGGCATCCAGCGAGCCGCCCAGCGACTCCAGGGATAGCGCGATATCCTTTGCGCTGCGGCGCGCCGTCCCCTTGAAGACCATGTGCTCGAGCAGGTGGGACACACCCATCCGCTCGCGTGGCTCGTGCAGCGACGCGGCGCGCACCCAGGCCCCGAATGCAACCGACCGTACTCCCGGCATGTGCTCCGAGAGTACGGTCAGTCCATTGGGCAGAACGGTTCGCCGCAGGCCCGAGCCGGTCGATCGCGACCGGCTAACGGTACTGCCCCGCTTGCGCGGGCTCACTCCGGGCTAGTGCTCCCGGCGGGGTCCGCGTCCACGGCCACCGCGACTACCACCACGGCCGCCGCGGTCACCACGTCCACCGTCGCCGCCGGATTCGCCGCCTTCCGATCCGCCGCTGCTGCCTTCGGCGGCGCCCTCGGCGGGAGCTCCGGCCGGGACCTCGACCATCCCTTCGGGCTTGGGCATGATCGCCTTGCGGGACAGGCGCAAGCGCCCACGCTCATCGCGTTCGATGAGCTTCACCTTCACGCGGTCGCCCTTCTTGACCACGTCCTCGGTGCGCTCTGTGCGGCCGTGTTGCATTTCGGAGATGTGCAGCAGGCCTTCGGTGCCCGGCATGATTTCGATGAACGCGCCGAACGCGGTCGTCGACTTCACGGGGCCTTCGTAGATCTCGCCGACGATCGGCTCGGCCGTGATGGACAGCACCATCGTGCGTGCCTTCTCCATCGCGTCTCCGCCCACGGCCGCGATCGTGACGATACCGGCATCGTCCACCGTGATCTCAGCACCGGTCTCGTCCTGGATGCCGCGAATCGTCTTGCCCTTGGGGCCGATCAGGTCGCCGATCTTCTCGGGGTTGATCTGCACCGTGACGATGCGCGGCGCATACTTGGACAAGTCCGCGCGTGGCGCGTCGAGCGCCTTGTTCATCTCACCCAGGATGTGCAGGCGGCCTTCCTTGGCTTGCGCGAGGGCTTCCTTCATCAGCTTGAGCTCGAGGCCCTGAATCTTGATGTCCATCTGGATGGACGTGATGCCGTTGCTCGTGCCCGCGACCTTGAAGTCCATGTCGCCGAGATGATCCTCGGTGCCCAGTATGTCCGTCAGGATCGCGTACTTCTTGCCTTCCTTGATGAGACCCATGGCGACGCCGGCGACCGCGGCGCGCATCGGGACACCGGCGTCGAACAGCCCCAACGAGCCGCCGCAGATGGACGCCATGGATGACGAACCGTTCGATTCCATGATGTCCGAGACGACGCGGATCGTGTACGGGAACTCCTCGAACGCCGGCAGCATCGCCTGAAGCGCGCGCTCGGCCAGGTTGCCGTGGCCGATCTCGCGCCGCGACGTGCCGCGCATCGGGCGAACTTCACCTGTCGAGAACGGCGGGAAGTTGTAGTGGAGCATGAATGACTTCGTCTGCTCCTTGGCTTCGTCAATGCTATCCAGGCGCTGGACATCGTTCGCGGTGCCGAGTGTGATCGCGACGAGCGCCTGCGTCTGACCACGCGTGAAGAGCGCCGAACCATGCGCGCGCGGCAGAATCGGTGCGTCGATCGAAATGGCGCGTACTTCGGCGGGCTTTCGACCATCAACGCGGAGCCCGGTCTCCAGTACCTGGGCACGCAACGAGTTGTACTCGAGGTCGCCCAGCGCGGAACCGATGGCGATGCCGTCATTCGGGAATTCAGCCTTGAGGGCCTCCTTCACTTCCTTCTTGACCTTCTCGACGGCTTCGATGCGGGAGTGCTTGTCTTTCTGATTGATCGCGTCCTTGATGCGACTCTCGGCCGAGGCCTTGACCTTGGCTTCGACGGCCGCCGGACGCTCGTCCTTGGTCCATTCCATCTTCTTCGGTCGGTCGACCTTCTTGAGAAGATCTTCCTGAGCCGAGATCAGTTCCTTGATGCCGCCCTGAGCGATGGTGATCGCTTCGACCACGTCTTCCTCGCTCACTTCCAGCGCGCCGCCTTCAACCATGACGATGGAGTCCGCGGAACCGCAGACCACCATGTCCAAGTCGCTGAACTCCAGCTGCTGGAACGTGGGATTCAGGACCCACTTGTCCTGCAGACGACCGACGCGAACGCCGGCGATGGGGCCAAGGAACGGAATCCTGGAGACGTTGAGCGCCGCGGAGGCGGCGACAACCGCCAGCATGTCGGCGTCGTTCTCCTGATCCGCCGAGATGACGTAGATGAAGCACTGGACTTCGTTCTTGAAGCCTTCCGGGAACAGCGGACGGATCGTCCGGTCCACGATGCGCGCGGAGAGGATTTCGCCGTCACTCGGTCGGCCTTCGCGCTTGATGAAGCCGCCCGGAATCTTGCCGGCGGCGTAGGTCTTCTCGCGATACTCCACGAGGAGCGGGAAAAAGTCCTTGTCGGTCTTGTTGTCGCTCACCGTCAGCGCGGCGAGAACCATGGTGTCGCCGAATGTGACCAGGGCGGATCCTGCGGCCTGCTTGGCGATGCGGCCGGTCTCAATGGAGAGCTTGCGGCCCGCAAACGTCGTTTCAACTCTTTGCATTGTCATCAGTTTTCAGGTGTGTAAGACGAAACGCGCGGGCGGCAATGTGTGCCCCCGCGCGTGCGTCTCATCTGCGTTGCTAGTAACGGAGCCCCAGTTCCTGAACGATGCGGCGATACGTCTCAACATCAGTGCGCCGCAGATAGCTCAGTAGCCGACGCCGCTTGCCTACCATCTTCAGGAGGCCGCGGCGGCTGTGGTGGTCCTTACTGTGCTCACGGAAGTGGTCCGTGAGGTAGTTGATTCTCTCGGTCAGCACCGCGATCTGAACCCGGGTGGACCCGGTGTCGCCGTCATGCTGCCGGTACTTCTCGATCGTGCTCGTCTTGGTGAAAGTCATCCCTTTAACGCTACCGTTTACTTAGCCGAATTGTTTGCAGTCATTGAAGTTAGGGCACCTGACCACGAAAAGGAAGGAGGAAGCACACTGGCCTTTCCGCCCCTTCTTACTTGAGTAGCAGCGCCTTGGCGTCGTTGAACATCACCAGGACGAAAAGGATCAGGATGAAGAAGAGGCCGCCCCGCAGGATGTACTCCCGGGTCTTGAGGGTGAACGGCGTCCCCCTGGCTGACTCCATCACGTTGATCAGGATCTGACCGCCGTCCAGGATCGGGATCGGCAGCAGGTTCAGGACCGCGACGTTCACGCTCAGCAGCGCGATCAGGTACCACAGGTTTTCCATCCCGCTGCGCGCCGCCTGCACGGACGCTCGCGTTATGGCGATGGGCCCGCCAAGCTGGTCAACCGAAACGCGCCGGGTCACGAGGTCGCTCACGGTGCCGATGATCGAGGTGCCCATGAACCAGGTGGCCCGGAACCCGCCGGCCACGGCCTCCAGCGCCGACACCGGTTCCCGTGTCGAAAGGTCCGGCGGGTAGGCCCCGAGCTTCCCTACCAGGCCACGTTCGCCGGTGACGGGATCCACGCCAGCCTGGGCGCGCGGGGTGATCTCCACGTTGTGGCGCCCATCGGCCCGGCCCACCTGCATGGCGACTGGCTTCCCCGCCGAGCGCGCCACGACCACGACCATCTGTGCCCAAGCGGTGATCCGCTCGCCGTTGATCGTGAGCACGGTGTCACCGGCCATGAGCCCTGCCTTGGCTCCCGGCTCTCCCGTCACGAGGTCGCCCATGATGGGCGGCAGCGCATAGTCGATGGAGATGGCGACATCCTCTGCCGACGGCGCCCCCGCACTGGACAGCGAAACGGTTACCGCTGCGCGATTGGTCTCGATGGTGACGCTATCCGTGCTGCGCGCGATGCGTGCAATCGCATCGTTCCATGTGCGAACGTCCTGCCCGTTCACGCGGGTAAGGGTGTCGCCCACCCGAAGGGCAGCGAGCAACGGCTTGCCGTTGATCGGACGCACGGCTCCAATCTCACGGACCGGAATGACCGGCTTGCCGAAATGCGCCGCCAGACCGATGGCGACGACGAGGCCAAGGAGCAGGTTCATCGTCACGCCCGCAACCAGGATGTACAGCCTCGCCCACAGGGGCTTGGACTCGAACCAGCGGTGCTCCGGAACGGGCTTGGGCCCGAACGGAATCATCGCGTCGGGATCGAAGTCGGGATCCTCCTCTGGCTTGGCGGTCTTCTCCTCGCTGCCGCCTTCCATGAATGCGGTTGCTTCGTCGTGTCGCGACGCCATGCGCACGTACCCACCAAGCGGGAACGCGGCCAGGATGTATTCCGTCTCGCCTCTGCGACGGCGCCACAGGGCGGGCCCAAATCCGATGGAAAAACGCGGCGCGTAAACGCCAACCGACTTGGCGGCCAGGAAATGGCCCAGCTCGTGCACGAAGATCACGATTCCAAAGACGAGGATCGGCGCCAGGAGTGCTAGCATCCGAAGTGCTCCTTCACCGTGGCGCGCGCGCCCGCGTCTGCCGCCAACACGGCCTCACGCGAGTCCGAGCGTGCCGTGGAGTGCCGGCTCAACGCCGACTCGATGGCCGGAGCGATGTCGCCAAAGGGCATCTTCCCCTGAAGGAACAGTTCCACCGCCTGCTCGTTTGCGGCGTTGAACACGGCGGGCGCCGCGCCGCCGGCGTGGCCGGCGCTGATGCCCATCCTGAGCAGCGGAAAGGTGTCGTGCTTCACAGGCTCGAACGTTAGCGGAGACAGCGCCACGGGGTCGAATCGTGGTATCCCAGTGTCGCTCAGGCGACCCGGGTGGGTCAGCGCGTACAGCACCGGAAGTTCCATGCTTGGCACGCCCACCTGGGCCAGGACGCTACCGTCCACGAACTCGACGAAGCTGTGAACGACGCTCTGCGGATGGACCACGACGTCGATCTGGTCGAATTCCAGGTCGAACAGAAAGTGCGCCTCGATGACTTCGAGCGCCTTGTTCGCGAGCGTCGCGCTATCGACGGTGATCTTCTTTCCCATGCTCCATGTCGGATGCCGCAGCGCTTCGTCGGCGGTGGCGCGCTGCACTTTCTCCCGTGGCCAATCGCGGAACGGCCCGCCGGACGCAGTGAGCACTACGCGTCGCACGTCGGCGCGGTTGCGACCAGCCAGACACTGAAGAATCGCGCTGTGCTCGCTGTCCACTGGGACGATCTCGCCGCCGCCCTTCTGCATTGCCTTCCGGACCAGATGGCCGGCCATGACCAGCGTTTCCTTGTTCGCGAGCGCCACGCGCTTTCCCGCCTCGAGCGCGGCCAGCGTGGCGTCGAGGCCGGCGGCGCCCACCACGGCGTTGAGCACGATGTCCACATCAGACCGTGTGGCTGCGCTGACGAGACACTCCCGCCCACCGTTCGTCACCAGCTCCGCAAACGCGGGCCGGAACTCGTTGGCCTGTTCGCGGAGCAGCTTTTCGTTGGAAAACGCTGTCAAGGCTGCGACCGAGAAGCGGTCGGCATGCCGCGCCAGCACTCGCAGCGCCGTGGTCCCGATGCTGCCCGTGGACCCCAGGATCGCGACCCCGCGCTTCTCCATCAGCGTGGCGCCGGAATCAGCAGCCAGCCCATGAGCACGTAGGCGACCGGCAGGACGAAGAACAGGCTATCGAGGCGGTCCAGCACGCCACCGTGTCCAGGGATCAGCTGCGAGCTGTCCTTTACGCCGGCTTCGCGTTTGAGCAACGACTCGAACAGGTCGCCGACCTGCCCCGCGACGCTCACGGCGACTGCGAACACGATCAATCCGACGGGCGTGAACGCCAGCTGCGCCGCCGGCCGCAGCGCGAACCGCACGTACAGCCAGGCGACGATAATCGCGGCGCCGAGTCCGCCGATGGCGCCGGAGACAGTTTTTCCGGGGCTCACGGCAGGCATGAGCTTGCGGCCGCCCACGGACCGGCCGACCTGAAAGGCGCCGATGTCGGTGGCCCAGGTGAGCAGCACCGGCAGTCCGAGCACGACGGCGCCAGCCGCGATCTCCATCGAACCAACGCGGGCGCCGCTCACGGCATAGTTGTGGTACCGCAGCGCATATCCGAAGCTCAAGAGGCCACCGGTGTAGATGGCGCCCATCAACGTCGTCGCCACGGCGGCCAGTGGCTTGCCGTTGGACCCGCGCGCCCACAACGCGGCGCCCATGACAACCAGTACCACGAGCGCCAATGTGCCGAAACGAGGCTGGTACAGGCCCAGGTAACTGGCGTGCACGGTGAGGGGGATGAGGCCCGCGATCGCGCAGCCGAGATCCGACAGTGGCGCATGACCCGCGGCGCGCGCGATTCTATAGAACTCCCAGGCGGCCAGGGCCGACGCGACCGCGAGCAATGCCGTCAATGCGGCGCCGCCCAGGAGCACGAGCGCCAGCACCAGTGGCGCCAGAACCACGCCGGCCAAGATCCGCTTTGACAGCTCCGGCATTCCGAACCTTCAGCCCAGCGACGGTGGGAACATCAAACCGCCATGATATCGACTTCTTTCGCCTTGATCAGTTCGTCGATCTTGTGAATGAAGTCGTCGTGCAGCTTCTGAAGGTCCTTCTCGGCGTGCTTGACGTCGTCCTCCGGCACGCCGGTCAACTTCTTGAGGACATCGCGGGAGTGCGTCCGCGCGTGACGCACCGCGATTTTCCCTTCCTCGGCGAACTTGTGGACGACCTTCACGAGTTCCTTGCGTCGCTCCTCGTTCATTGACGGCAGCGGCACGCGGATGATCGCGCCCTGGTGCGCCGGGTCAAGCCCGAGGTTCGCTTCGCGAATCGCCTTCTCGATCGCTTTGGCCTGCGTTTTGTCGAACGGCGTGACGACGAGCAGACGCGCCTCTGGCGCCGAGACCGTGGCGCACTGATTCAGCGCCATCACCGTGCCGTACATCTCCACCTTCACGGTGTCGAGCATCTGCGGCGAAGCCTTGCCGGCGTGAATGCCGGAGAACTCGCGCTTGGCCGCGTCCACCGCCTTTTCCATGGCGGCGCGCGTGTCCTTCATGAGTTGCGGTATGGTTGTCATTGCACCAGGGTGCCGACGCGCTCGCCGCGAACCGCCGCCGCGATGGCGCCGGACTTGTGAACGTTGAGGACGATCAACGGCAAATGATTCTCCTTGCACAGCGTGATCGCCGTCTGGTCCATCACCTTGAGCTCCGCCATCATCACGTCGCGATAACTGATTTCTTCGTGCAGCTTCGCCTTGGGGTCCTTCTTGGGGTCGGCCGTGTAAACGCCTTCGACGCTGGTCGCCTTGATGACGAGGTTGGCCTTGATCTGGATGGCGCGCAAGACGGCCGCGGTGTCCGTCGAGAAGTAGGGATTGCCCGTGCCAGCCGCGAAGATCACGGTACGCCCGGTTTCGAGATGCCGCATCGCCCGCCGCCGGATATACGGCTCCGCCAACTCCTCCATGCGGATGGCCGTCATGACGCGCGTGTCGATGCCCTTGCGCTCCAGAAGGTCCTGAACCGCAAGTGCATTGATGACCGTACCCAGCATGCCCATGTAGTCGGCCGCCACGCGTTCCATCCCCATCTTGGCGAGGTGCGTGCCGCGCACGATGTTGCCGCCGCCGATGACGAGGCCCACCGAGGCGCCCGTCTTGATCACGGCGACGACCTCGTCACACAGTCGGTTGATGGTCTCGTGGTCCAGCCCAAACCCCTTGTCGCCGGCGAGCGCCTCGCCGGACAACTTGATCAGAACGCGCGGATACTTGAGTGATTTGGGCGTCATGTCTTTTCCCGAGGTGTCAGCTCTCACCCATCTGGAAGCGAACGAACCGGCGCACCTGCACGTTCTCGCCGGTCTTGGCGGACATTTCCTTCACCAGGTCACCGACCGTCTTCTTGTCGTCGCGGACCCAGGGCTGGCTGAGCAGGCAGTTCTCCTTGAAGAACGCCTCCAGCTTGCCTTCGACGATCTTGTCCACGAGGTTGGCCGGCTTGCCGCTTTCCTTGACCTGCTCGGCGTAGATGCGGCGTTCCGAAGCGACCTTCTCGGCCGGGATCTGATCTTTGTCCAAGGCCAGGGGCGCCGTTGCCGCGATATGCTCGGCGACTGATTTCACCAGGCCCTTGAAGTCATCGGTGCGCGCAACGAAGTCCGTCTCGCAGTTCACTTCCACCAGCACGCCGATCTTGCCGTTGTGGTGGATGTAGCTCGAGATCAACCCTTCGGCTGCCGTGCGACCGGCGCGCTTCTCCGCCTTCATCGCGCCCTTCTTGCGAAGGACCTCGATGGCCACGTCCATGTCGCCCTTCGACTCTTCCAGGGCCGCCTTGCAATCCATCATGCCGGCGCCGGTTCTGTTCCGGAGCTCGGACACTTCCTTCGCTGACACTGCTTTTGCGGTCGTAGTCATCTCAATGGTCTCTGCCGTCTTCGTGGAAACGCCGCCGAAAGTCCTTTTCCGGCGGCGTTGGAAATGTACGTGAACGCGTGGTCTTACTCGGCTGGTGGAGCGTCGCCGGCTCCGGCGTCTCCCCCGTCCCCACCACCCGCGTCAGGCTCACCGCCTTCACCGCCACCTTCGGAAGGCGACTTGATTCTCGCCGCGATGGCGCCCGGGTTGGCGCGGCGACGCCGGGTCCGACGCTTGCGCTTGTTGCGGTCCGGCTCGTCCGCTGGCTCGGCGCCGCGATCCGAGCTGTACGTGTAGCTGTCGCCATCCTCGACTTCTTCCTTCACCGGCGCGGAACGACGCGCCTCGCAGATTTCATCCGCGATGGCGCGGGTGATGAGCTCCACCGAGCGAATCGCGTCGTCGTTGCCCGCGATCGGCACGGTGATCTGGTCCGGATCCGCGTTGGTATCGACGATCGCCACGATCGGGATGCCCAGCTTCTTCGCCTCGCTCACCGCGATGCGTTCCTTGCGGGAATCCACCACGAACATGAGGCCCGGCAGACGGGTCATGTTCTTGATGCCGCTGAGGTACTTGCCAAGCTTCTCACGCTCTCGGGAGAGCATGAGCTGCTCCTTCTTCGTGTAGTTGGCGAAGTCGCCGCCCTCTTCCGTGCCCGACTCCAGCTCCTTCATGCGACGCAGCTGCTTTTTCACCGTCGCGAAGTTGGTGAGCAGGCCGCCGAGCCAGCGTTCGGTGATGAACATGGATCCGGAGCGCTCGGCTTCCGCCTTCACGATGCCGGAGAGCTGCGGCTTGGTGCAGACGAACAGGACGTTGTCGCCCCGCATCAGCACTTCGCGCGCCAGCTTCTGCGCGGCTTCCAGCTGCCGCAGCGTCTTCTGGAGATCGATGATGTGGATCCCGTTGCGCTCCGCGAAAATGAAGCGGCGCATCTTGGGATTCCAACGACGGGTCTGGTGGCCGAAGTGGACTCCGGCGGCCAGCAGTGATTCGACTGTCGGCTGATTGTCAGCCATTGAACTGCTCCTGTTGGTTTGGTTATTCGTCCGTCCCCTTCACCGTCCCATGCCAACCGGAGCTTCCCGGCACCGACATGGGACTCCAAGGACGTGAGAGATTGAACTGCGAACTACAGGAACCAGGGACTGGTGAGTAGGGACTAGATCCAGTTCCTGGTCCCTACTCACTAGTTCCCGGTGTTAGCGTTTCGAGAACTGGAACCGCTTGCGAGCGCCCGGACGGCCCGGCTTCTTGCGCTCCACCGCGCGCGCGTCGCGCGTGAGGAGGCCCAGGTCACGCAGCTTCTTGCGATGCGTCTCTTCGATCTTGACGAGCGCACGAGCCACCGCGAGGCGCAGCGCGCCCGCCTGACCCGTCTGCCCGCCGCCTTCACAATTCGCTTGAACGTCGTAGCTGCCGAGCGTATCGGTCGCCGTGAACGGCTGTTGAATCGAGCTCACCAGCGACGGCCGCGGGAAATAATCGCCGAGCGTGCGCCCGTTGACGTCCCACTTACCGGAACCGGCGCGGAGATAGACGCGGCACCGAGCTTCTTTGCGGCGGCCAATGGCGTGGATGCTATCCATGTCTACTTGGTCTCCAGGTTGAAGCTGAGCGCCTTGGGCTGTTGCGACGCGTGCGGGTGTTCGGCGCCTGCGTAGACGCGCAGCTTGCGACGCAGTATCTGCCGTCCCAAGGCGGTTTTAGGCAGCATGCCGTAAACCGCTTTCTCAACGATCCGCTCGGGGTGCTTGGCACGCATGGACGAGAGCTTGGTGTATTTCTCGTGACCCATGTAGCCGGAGTAGCTGAAGTACTGCTTCCCCGTCTCCTTGCGGCCCGTGACCTTCACCTTGGACGCGTTGACGACAATGACGCCGTCACCCGTGTCCATGTGTGGTGTGAAGATCGGCTTGTGCTTGCCGCGAATGATTTTCGCGATCTCACTCGCCAGACGGCCCAACACCTGGCCTTCGGCGTCAACGACGTACCAGTCAGACGTGATGTCGTCTGGCGTCGCGGAAAACGTTTTCATTGGAGAAGAATCGAACTGAGATAAGTCCAACGCCTCACCGGTGCGTTCTGCAACCCGGGTTTCGGCCGCCCGAAGGCGTTTTTGCACAGACATGCAAGCTAGACAACGAGTTAGCCGCGGTCAACCGGAGCCCGGTGACTTGTGACTGGTGACTGGTGACTGGTGACTGGCTAGGGCCTCTGGGGTTCATCGGCGACGAAGGCCAGGCGTTGGCCGTCCGGTGAGAGTGCCAGGCGCGAGATGCGCCGAATTCCCTGCGCGCTCAAGTCTGCCAGCACCGTCCACTCCTTCGATGGCAGCTGGAGCTGCATCAACCTGCTGCCGGCGCCGGTGATCACGTTCGTCGCCGACCGCCACACGACGTACTCGGCGCTGTCCGGCAGGGTCGCCACGGTGTCCACCGCGAACATGCCGTCGGCGCGAGGCGTGGGATCGACCGTTTCGAGCAGCGTCTTGCCCGCAACGCTCTGGGTGAACGAGGCGCGTCGTCCGCCCGGGACCCGCTGAAGCGAGCGCCCAATGCCCGTGGTGACGACGGTGCCCTTTCCGGTGCGCGTGTCGGCGATCTGCAGCGTGTTGGGGCTACCGAGCACAAAGAGCGCGAGCGTCGTGGAGTCGAGGTACGCGAAATAGCCGACGGGTTTGATGTCGGCCAATACCACCGACGGGGTTCCCGGGCCGATCGGGAAGCGCCAGAGTCGCTGTGCGGAATCCATTTCGACGCGGATCACAGCGGCACCCTTTCCATCGGGCGTGAGCGCCGCGGAATACTCGCTTTCCAGCGTCTTCGTGAATGGGGCCGGGACCTCGAGATTGAGCCAATGGATGTCCGTTTGGCCGTCCGATTGCTGCGTCCATGCGAGCCGGGCGCCGAGGTAGGCTGGCTGATTGTCGTAGCCTGCACGTTTTGTGATGTTGATAACCGCATCCTGCGGACGCGAAAGGCGATAGACGTAGACGTCCGTGGACGGTGCCGGTGTCTGGGCCGGCAGGACATGGGGCGTCAGCATTGCCGTCACGGCCAGGATCGCAAGCCTGGTTCCCAGTCCCGAGTTCCGAGTCCCAATCATGATTCCGCCTCCATCTCGAGTAGGAGTGCTCCCTTCTCCACCGCGCTGCCCGCGTTCACGGCTACCCGCTTCACTTTGCCGGCAGCCGAAGCCCTGAGTTCGTTTTCCATCTTCATGGCTTCCATGACGACCAGGCCCTGCCCTGCGTGAACCGTGTCGCCGGCCGCGACATTGATTCGAACGATGAGGCCGGGCATTGGTGCATGAAGGTGTGCGGGACCGGCCGCCTTGGCTGAAGCTCCGGTCAGCTTTCGGATCGTGTGCGAACGGGCGTCGAGCGCTTCGGCGACAACGCGGTGACCGCCCACCGAGAGCGTGTAGTTCCCCTTCTCGTCTCCGCGCCGGGTGACGATTCGGTGCACTTCGGTGCCGATCGTGACGATGGTGATCGGCGTGCCCTGCAGGTCCTCGATGTGGGCGCGCAGCGCCGTTCCGTCGAGCGTGACGGTGTCGCCGTCAATGTTCACTTCATGCTCGCGGCCGGCGATCGTCACGAAGTACTTCATGCGGCCGGCTCCAGGGCGACCACCGTTTCCACGTGCGCCGTCTGCGGGAACATGTCGAACCCGCGCACCGATGTGACGCGATAGCGGTCCATGCGCTTCAAGTCGCGGGCGAGCGTCGCCGGATTGCAGCTGACGTAGATCAGGGGACAAGGAACTGGTGACTGGGGACTGGAGCGCTGAAGCGTCTGAATCACTTCCGGCGTCAGCCCGGCCCGGGGCGGATTCACCACAACGAGGTCTGCAGGCAGAGCCGTTGCCAGCGCCGACTCCACCGACGAATTCACAGACCGCGATCCGGTCGGCAGTCTGGTCGCGCAGGCTTTGCTGGCGGCGCTGTCGACCTCGATGGCGGTCACCCGCATGCCGGTCACCGCCAATGCCACGGCGATGTCGCCCGTGCCGGCGTATGCGTCAATGGCGCTGGTTGGTGACGACTGACGGGCGAGCTGCACGACATGACTGCGCAGCGCGGCGGCTACGCCTTCGTTCACTTGGGTGAACGAAGCGCCGGAGGCGTTTGGCGCACGCGACTGCAAGAGTCGCGGTCGCTGCTCTCGCGGCGCCCACCACAGCTCAGTGAGGTCCGGAACGGCGTTGAACAGCGCGTGGTGCCGGTCCCACGACGTACCCCCTTCGATCACGAGCGAAAAACCAGGTGACAGCGCTCGCACAGCGATGCGCAGGTCGCGATCTGATGGCAGCAATTCGCTCTGCGCGCGCACCAGGCGCCAGAATCCCATCACCGTGTCGTCGGTGATTTCGCAATCACTCAACGAGAACACCGAGTCGGGCGAATTCAGCCGATGCAGCCCGGAAATCCACGCACCGTCCTTGCGCCTGAACGCCAGCGTCAGCTTGCGACGATAACGCCAGCGTGATTCGCTCGGTTCAACCTTCGGCGGCGCCACGCTGATGCCGCCGATGCGAGTGAGCGCGTCGCTGATGATGCCTGCCTTCGCCGACAGCTGCGCTTCGTAGCTCAAGTGTTGCAGCTGGCAGCCGCCGCACGAATCGTTCACAAAGTGACGGCATGCCGGTTCAACGCGGTCTGGCGACGAGGTGAGCAGTTTCAACACCCGTCCGCGCATGAGGCGCCCTTCCTTATGGGCCTCGACACGGGCGATGTCGCCCGGTGCGGTGCGCGGCACAAAGACGACCATGCCTTCGTGTCGCCCGACGCCGTCGCCGCCGGCGGCGATCGAATCAATGCGGATCTCGAACGTCTCGTTCATCGCAGACCGTCCAGGCGGGCGGCCCGCAGCCATTCCGAGTCGGTGGCGGCCGCCGTGTTCGGCGCTTTCGCCCGCAGTGGCGCCAGCCGCTGACGCTCTGCAACCAGGGCGGCGGCAATGATCGCAACGCGCTCGACGTCGGCCGGCACCGGGGCGTCGGTAAGCTCGGGCAGATGTCGCTCCAGCCACTGAATGTCAATTTCGCCGCGGCGGAATTCCGCGTTCTCCATCAAGCGCAAATGGAAGTCGCGCGAAGTCTCGATGCCCGTGATGGTGAGCTCATGCAACGCCCGTCGCATCCGCTCGATGGCAGCGTCCCTGGTTGGCGCGTGCACGATGAGCTTCCCCACCATCGGGTCGTAGAAGAGTCCGATCTCGCTGCCCGCTTCGATGCCGCCGTCCCAGCGAATGCCGGGTCCCGCGGGTAAGTGCAGGTAACTGATCGTGCCGGCGGACGGCAGGAATCCGTTGGCCGGATCCTCACTCGTGATGCGGCACTCGATGGCCCACCCACGCGGCGAAATCCCGGCCTGCGCGAACGGGAGCTTTTCACCCGCGGCGATACGCAGTTGCCACTGTACCAGGTCGATGCCGGTCACCAGCTCGGTGACGGGATGCTCCACCTGGATGCGCGTGTTCATCTCCAGGAAGTAGAAGTCGCCCTTCGCGTCCAGGAGGAATTCGCAGGTACCAGCATTCACATAGCCCGCGGACTTTGCGGCGGCGACAGCGGCGGCGCCCATCCTGGCTCGCAGTTCCGGTGTGACGGCGATGCTCGGCGATTCTTCCAGCATCTTCTGGTGCCGACGCTGCACGGAGCATTCGCGTTCGCCAAGGTGGATCATGTTGCCGTGCATGTCGCCCAGCACCTGGATCTCCACGTGGCGCGGCCGCTCGATGTACTTCTCGACGTACACCGCGTCGTCTCCGAACGCGTTCTTCGCTTCCCGCTGGGCGGATTCCAAAGCGCCCGCGAGTTCCGCCTCCTTTCGCACGACACGCATGCCCTTTCCGCCGCCGCCGGCCGCTGCCTTGAGCAGCATCGGATAGCCGAACTCCTTGGCGACCTTGGCGGCCTCGCCGACGTCTTTCAGAGGAGTCGTCGTGCCCGGCACCACCGGTGTGCCTGACTTGATCGCCAACGTACGCGCGGCGGTCTTGCTGCCCATTGCCGCGATGGCTTCGGCCGGCGGTCCCACGAAGGCGAGCCCGGCGTCGCGCACTGCCCGTGCGAACCACTCGCGCTCTGACAGAAAGCCGTAGCCGGGATGGATGGCCTGTGCCCCGACGCGTTTGGCGGCCTCGATGATCCGGTCGCCGACGAGATAGCTCTCCGACGAGGGTGCTGCGCCAACGTGGACGGCCTCGTCGGCCTCGCGCACGTGCACAGCGCGCGCGTCCGCGTCGCTGAACACTGCGACGGAGCGAATGCCCAGTTCGCGGCAGGCGCGAATGATGCGCAGCGCGATTTCGCCGCGGTTGGCGATCAGTACTTTCTCAAACGGGGGCGCGCTCATGGAGGCGGAAACTTACCGGGCGTAATGCAAGGTTGCACCGCGGCCGATGCTTGATGTATGGCGCCAGCCGTTGTCGGGACGAGAGCTCCTCCCACCAGACTCCTTGTCGTGGAGGACGACGCTGCGGTCTGCCGCGTCTATATGGAAGTGCTCGGCGGGCCGGGCCGGGAGATATTGTTGGCCGGGTCGTGCGCCGAGGCGATGCAACGGCTGGATGAGATCGCGGGCGACGCGCACGTCCTGATCGTGGACCTTGGGCTTCCCGACGGCGATGGCACGGACTTCGTTCGCGGTGCCAGCAAGAAGTACGGCGCCCGTCCCACCTTGTTCGTCAGCGGCTGGACAGACGAATTCTGGGACCTCCACGACACCCCGGGGCGCTGGCTAGTCATGCGCAAGCCCATAGCTATCCAAAAACTGAGGGCCGCTGTGGACTGGCTCGCCACAGGCGGCGCCAAGCCCGCATTACTCGACGAAGCCGAATAGCGGTTGATCAGCCAGCCGCATCAAAGCGGGATGTTTCCGTGTTTTTTGGGCGGGTTCTTGTCGCGCTTGGTCTTGAGCGTCTCCATGGCGTCGATCAGCCGGAGCCGTGTGTCGCGCGGATCGATGATGTCGTCCAGGTAGCCGCGACCGGCCGCGATGTAGGGGTGCGCGAACTTGTCGCGATACTCCTCGATCCTGGCGTCGGTCGCCTTCGCGGGGTCCTTGCTGTCGAGAATCTCCTTGCGAAACAGGATCTCCACGGCGCCCTTGGGCCCCATCACCGCGATCTCAGCGGTTGGCCAAGCGACGTTGTAGTCGCCGCGGATGTGCCTGGATGACATGACGTCATACGCGCCACCGTACGCCTTGCGCGTGATGACGGTGAGCTTGGGCACGGTGGCCTCGCAATAAGCGTACAGCAGCTTGGCGCCGTGGCGGATAATGCCGCCGTGCTCCTGCGCCACGCCCGGCAGAAAGCCTGGCACATCCTCAAACGTCACGATGGGGATATTGAACGCGTCGCAGAAGCGCACGAAGCGCGCGGCTTTCACCGACGCGTTGATGTCCAGCACGCCGGCCAACACCGCCGGCTGATTGGCCACGATGCCGACACTGATGCCGCCCAGATGCGCGAAACCGCACAGGATGTTGCCGGCGTAGTCCTTGTGCACTTCATAGAACTCACCGTCGTCCACGACGCGCTTGATCACGTCGTGCATGTCGTACGGCTTGTTGGCGTTGTCCGGCACGATGTCGAGCAGCGCTTCGTCGCGACGATGGCGCGGATCAGTCCCTGCCCCGCGCGGTGGCGTCTCCAGGTTGTTCGACGGAATGAACCGGAACACGTCGCGAATGGCCTTGAGGCACGCCGGCTCGGAGTCCATGGCGAAATGCGCTACGCCGGACGTGCCCGCGTGCGTGTCCGCGCCGCCCAGCGCCTCCATCGTGACGTCTTCGTGCGTCACCGTCTTCACGACGTTCGGACCAGTGACGAACATGTACGACGTGTGCTTCACCATGTAGGTGAAGTCCGTGATGGCCGGCGAGTACACGGCGCCGCCGGCACATGGGCCAAGCACCGCCGAGATCTGCGGCACAACGCCGGATGCCAGCGTGTTGCGCAGGAAGATCTCGGCGTACCCGCCCAGCGAGACCACGCCTTCCTGGATGCGAGCGCCGCCCGAGTCATTGAGGCCAATCACCGGCGCACCGTTCCGCACCGCCAGGTCCATCACCTTGCAGATCTTTTCCGCGAAGGACTCGGACAACGACCCGCCGAACACCGTAAAGTCCTGCGAGAAGACGTAGACGAGTCGTCCCTCGATCCGGCCGTATCCCGTCACCACGCCGTCGCCGTAGATCTTCTGCTCGTCGAGCCCGAAGTCGGTGGAGCGGTGTACCACGAAGCGGTCCAGCTCAACGAACGAACCCTCGTCCAGCAAGAGGTCCAACCGTTCACGCGCCGAGAGCTTTCCCTTGTCGTGCTGCGCCTTGAGGCGCTTCTCGCCACCGCCCAACTCGGCTTCCGCGCGCCGCTTCTCCAGCAGCTCCAGCTTTTCGCGCATCGTCATGAGGCAAGAAGGTAGCCGCTCCGCGCTGACTCGTCAGCGCCTATAATTCCCCGCTCGCGGCAGGTTCACCCGCATCCGGTTTCTCCCCATGTACCGAGTCAGTTCATCGGCCCTCGCGCTCGCACTCCTCACCTGCGCCAGCACGGTCGCGGCGCAACAACAGCCGTCGCGCGCGGATACGACATTGTCCCTCGATGCCCGCATCCCGACGGATGCGAAGGTGATGATCGGCACGCTGCCGAACGGCTTGCGTTACTACATCCGCAAGAACAGCCGCCCGGAAAAGCGCGCGGAGCTGCGCCTGGCCGTCAATGCCGGATCAATCATCGAGAATGGAGACCAGCTCGGCTTTGCACACTTTGTTGAGCACATGGCGTTCAACGGCAGCACGCATTTCGCCAAGAACGACCTGGTGAAGTACCTGCAGTCGATCGGCGTGCGTTTTGGCGCGGATCTCAATGCCTACACGTCGTTCGACGAGACGGTCTACATCCTGCCGGTGCCGACGGACACCGCGCGCATCCTCGATCAGGCATTCACGGTGCTGGAGGACTGGGCGCGCGGCCTGACGTTTGATACCGACGAGGTCGTCGGCGAACGCGGCGTGGTTCGCGAAGAGTGGCGGCTGGGCAAGGGCGCTGGTGAGCGGATGTTCAAGCAGCTGCTGCCGATTGCCCTGAAGGGGTCCAAATACGCCGACCGACTCCCGATCGGCACCGATACGAGCATCATGTCGGCCACGGCGCCGCGCCTGAGATCCTTCTATCAGGACTGGTACCGCCCGGACCTCATGGCGGTCGTTGCGGTCGGAGACTTCGACCCCGCGGACATCGAGGCGCGAATCAAGGCGAAGTTCTCCGGCTTGCCCCGGCGGCCCAGCGCGCGCCCGCGCCTCAGCGCCTCAGTGCCCGGCAACATTCGGCCGCTGGTTGCGATCGCCAGCGACAAGGAGGCCACCAGCACCGACGTGAGCCTCTACTTCAAGCTCCCCAAGGCAACGACCACCACGGTGCGCGAGTACCGACGCGATTTGGTGGAACGCCTGTACCTGCGCATGCTCAACAGCCGGCTCGGCGAGATCACGCAGAAGCCTGACGCGCCATTCACCGGCGCTGCCGCCGGCAAGGGGAGCTTCCTGGCGCGCGATGTGGAGGCTTTCTCGCTGGATGCCAGCGTACAGGACGGTGGCGTGGAGCGCGGCCTCGAAGCCTTGCTGGTGGAGTCGCGTCGGGTGGCTCAGTTCGGCTTCCTGGCGACCGAACTCGACCGCGCCAAGACGAACATGCTGCGCGGCTACGAGCGCGCCAACGCCGAGCGCGACAAGACCGAATCTGTGGAGCACGCCGACGAGATGGTCCGGAACTTCCTGGAGCAGGAAGTGATTCCGGGCATCGAGTACGAGTACGCGATCACCCAGCGACTGCTCCCGACCATCTCGCTGGACGACGTGAACAAGCTGGCGTCCGGCTGGATCACGGAGGAGAACCGCGTGGTCGTGGTGACGGCGCCGATCAAGGACGGCATACCGCTCCCCACCGAGCCGCAATTGCTGGCCGTGTTCGATCGCGCGGCCAGGGCCACCGTCGCGGCGTATTCGGAAAGCGTTTCCGGCGACGCCCTCATCGCTTCCCTGCGGCCGGCCGGCCGAATCACATCGACGCGCTCCGTTGGCACAGGCGTCTCCGAGTGGAAGCTCTCCAACGGGGCCCGCGTGCTTCTCAAGGCCACCGACTTCAAAGCCGATGAAGTCCTCTTCAACGCCTACAGTGACGGCGGCTTGTCATTCGTTCCTGACTCGAACTACATGTCGGCCGCGTTCGCCGCACAAATCGTGGGACTGAGTGGACTCGGTGAGTTCAACCGGATTGACCTGGGCAAGAAGCTGGCCGGCAAGGCGGCGCGCGTGTCACCGTCCGTCGGCGAAATGAGCGAGGGACTCAGCGGTTCGGCGTCGCCCAAGGACCTCGAGACGCTGTTCCAGTTGACCTACCTGAATTTCACGGGCGCTCGCCTGGACACCGTGGCGTTTGCGGCCGCGAAACAGAGCCTCACTCCGTACCTGCAGAATCGCGGCGTGTCCCCCGAGGAAGTGTTCGGTGACACGGTTCAGGTGACGATGGCCCAACACCATTTCCGGGCGCGGCCGCTGTCGCTCACCACGTTCAGCGAGGTCACCCCTCAGAAGTCCATCTCGTTCTTCCGTGAGCGATTCGCCGATGCCGGTGACTTCACCTTTGTCGTCGTCGGCGCGCTGGATACGGTTGCGCTCAAGCCGCTGGTCGAGACGTATCTCGCGTCGCTTCCCTCCAGCGGCCGCCGCGACAGCACGCGAGTGAACAGTCCTGCGGCTCCCAAGGGCCTCATCGACAAAACGGTGCGCAAGGGCATGGAGAAGAAGGCGACCACGATCATCGCGTTCACCGGTTCGTGCGAGTACAGACCCGAGACACGCGTGGCGTTGCGCGCCATGATCGACGCATTCCAACTGCGGCTGGACGACCTCCTGCGCGAGAAACTCGGCGGCGCCTACAGCCCCAGCGTCGGCGGCTCCTGCAGTCGCCAGCCGCGACAGGAATACGGTGTGCAGGTGCGCTTCGAGTCGTCAGACGACAACGTCGAAGCGCTGAGCCGCGCCGTGTTTGCGCTCATCGATACGATCAAGGCCGAGGGCCCCCGTGCTGCCGACGTCGAGAAAGTGCGCGAGCAGATCATTCGCAGCCGCGAGGTGGACCTGAAGCAGAACAATTACTGGCTGAGCGGCATCGTCACGCGCGAGCAGGCCGGCGAGGACATTGCCGGCTTGCTGGGTCCGTACGATGAACTGGTGAAGAAGATCAGCGCGGCGCAGATCCAGGAAGCCGCGCGGCGCTACTTCGACACCAAGAACTACGCGCGCTTCGTCCTGCTACCCGAGGCCGCGCCGCCCAAGCCCTGAGGCCGTTGCCGGACCATTCTCTCACCTGGCGTATCCCCCTGATGGAGCTGTCATGAACGTTCGTCGTGTCGTCCCGATCGCTGTAGCGTTCCTTTCGGTTCTGGCGACGCAATCCGCCGCGCAACCGTCGACCGTGATACTCGTGCGCCATGCCGAGAAGGCGCCCGCGCCCGCCAACGACCCGCTGCTCAGCGCGGAGGGCCTGCAGCGCGCACTGGATCTCGCGTCAACGCTGTCGGGAGCGCAGATCACGAGCGTGATCACGACCCAGTTTCACCGTACTCAGCTCACCGCGAAACCCGTGTCCGACGCGCTGGGCAAGTCGCTGATTGTGGTTCCGGCCGCGTCGCCAACTTCGGCGCACGTCCAGGCGGTGGCGGCGGCCGTCCGCGCACGCCCTGCTGGCGACGTGGTGCTCGTCGTGGGCCACTCCAACACGATTCCGGCAATTGTCGGTGCGCTGGGCGGACCGAAGCTTCCCGACCTTTGCGACGCCCAGTACAGCTCGATCTTCATCCTCGAGTACCCGGCGACGGGTGCCCCGCGGTTCATCCGAGCCAAGTACGGCGCACCGGATCCCGCGGACGCCGAGAAGTGCCCTGCCGGCGGAATGCGGTAGGCCGGGCCGTCAGGGCGCGACGCCGAGGGCAGCCATGAGCGCCCTGGATTCATAGACTCGGCCGGCCCGGATCACGCGCTCGACCTTGCGCAAGTCGGCGATGCGTTCGGCCGGCCGGCCATCGACGATCGCGATGTCGGCCACCTTGCCGACGACGATGCTGCCGTAGTCCTTGTCGTCCCGCATGACTCGCGCTGGCACGATGGTCGCGATCCGCAGGACTTCCGGCGCGGGAATCCCGGCACGTTCATACAGTTCGAGTTCCACGTTGTAGCTGCTGCCGTCGGTGCCGGGGATGATCGGAACGCCGGCGTCGAAGAGACGCTTGATCATCCGGATGTAGTTGGCGTCCGCCTTTTGCGCCGCGGCCTGGCTGGCCGCTTGAGGAATTCCAAGCGATGCGGTCAGGGCGCTTGGCGCCGCGAGCCAGAGATTCCAGGTGCCGTCAATGACAGTCCCCTTCTCCTTGAAGAGCTGGATCATCGCGTTCATTTCCGGCCCTTCCACATCGACATTTGGCGCCACGATTGGCGCCACGGCGGAGTACGCGCGCATCACCGGCACGTACAGCGACTCCGGGAAGAACGTCGAGAACAGGAACGCGGCGTGGTTGATCTCGTCGAATCCGAGCCGCACGGCGGCTGGCGTGCTGAGCCCCCGCGGCACGTGACCGCTGAGTCGCATGCCGCGCTTGTGCGCTTCGTCGGCGATCGCCGGCACCAGGTCCTGCTGGACGAGGTTGTAGAGCTTGATCTGCTTGTATCCGAGCGAGTCGTAGCGAGCGACCCACGCGCGCGCCTCCGCTTCGGTCGTAACGATGACTTCGCTGGGGCCTGCCCAACGACCGGGACCCTCGATGAACCCGGCGAGGATCGAGCGCGGGATGGCGAGCTTTCCAAGGTTGGCACGATCCCGGTGTGAGACTGCGACGTCGATATCGGCAGCCAGGTCGCGGACGGTGGTAATGCCGTTAGCCAATTGCGCCACGCCGCCCAGGGATTGACTGGCCAACTGGAAGTGGTTGTGCGCGTCCCACATGCCGGGCATGACCGTCTTGCCGACGGCGTCGATGATCGTGGCGCCCGCGGGCACTTGCACCGAGTCTGCCGGGCCCACGGCGACGATGCGATCGCCGCGGATGATCACGGTCGTTCGCGGACGCATCACGCCGCGGTCGCTGTCGAACAGATCGCCATTCACGATCGCGACGGATGTTGCCGGCGGCGGCGCCACCCTTTGTGCCAGCTCCTCGCCCTTGGCGTTGCGGTAGGCAAGCTCGATGGCGCGCATCGCGGGCAGCAGGTCTTCACGGCCCCGCCGGACCGTAGTGAACCAGTTGATCTGGCTGGCGACCAAAGCACCCTTGTCATCGATCCAGACGCCGCCGGGATAGGTCGCCACGGGTGCACCGGCGACCACAAACCGAACGCGAATACGGGCGCCCTTGCCGCGGAGCACCGTGTCCTTTACGAGGGTGGCCTTCGCAGTTCCCGCGGGCAGCATCGCGGACGTGAGGTCCTTTTGCCGCAGCAAGTGTTGCACCACCAGGTACGAATCGTACGGTGTACTGCCGCGAAGCCGATAGAACGATGCGCCCGGCACAAAAGGCGCCTTGCGAACGGAGTCGCCCGCTGGCCACGTCGCCGTGTCACGCTCCACATCGAAACGGTCAGCCGGCCGACCGCGTGGCGACGGCTCCAGACCGTAGAGGGGCAGCGTCCAGATCGCGCCGCCCAGCACCACGCCCTTCACCACACGGTAGCGTGCCTCGCTACGCGGGCCGCGCTGACGGTCCACGTGATGGTACTGCACGACCACCGAATCGCCGCTCGAGATGACGAGCATTTCGCCCGCCGGACGGCCGTGGTTCAATACGACGTAGGACGCCGTGTCGGCCGGCGCCCACACGGTCGCGGTGAGCGCCAGCGCGAATGCGAGCACGGCGCTACTCGACCTTGAACTTCACCGACGCGAGCGCTGTGCCGGCCTGCACCACGTCGCAGCGCCAGTCGCCCCTGGCCTCGGCCGGCAGCTTCTTGGTGCTCCACGTGCGGAACGGCGACCCTTTGATGGCGAGCTTGACGCGCGCTGATTCTGTGTCGCCCCGATACCACACGTGCTCGATCTCGGTACCAGTCGCGCCCGTGATCTTGGTAAAGCACACCACCGAGGCAGTGCCATTCGGGAACGTCTCGGCGGCACCGGCGAGTGCCTTCTCCGCTACCGACGTACCGACGGCGGCCTCGACCATCGGCGCCTTCGTGGAATCCTGGGCCTGGACGCGCGACGGAAGTGCGAACGCCAGGCTGACAAGTGCGAGTGCCGGGAAGAACTTGCGCATGCTGTGACTCCGCTGGGTTGTTGACGAAAGATTGAGCATTGGCATGCCGCTGGCAACAAGTGCCATTGGCGAGAAACAAAAACGCCCCGCGGAGGCGGGGCGTTCTGTCCAACAGGAACTAGTCGTCGTCCGGAACTTCGTATGCGTCCGGTGGCGGCGGAGCAGGCTGCTCCAAGGCATCCATGCTCTCCACCTTGCTGGGCTCCGCGGGCCGCGGCGGCTGCTCTGCCGGAATGCTCGTGACGCCCAGTACGATGCGGCGATGGATCGGATCCACTTCCATCACCTTCATCTCGAGGTTCATCGTCTCGTAAACCACATCCGTCGGGCTGTTCACCTGCTTGCCGTCCGGATCCAGCTGCGAAATCGGTACGAACCCTTCGATGTTGTTGCCGATATCAACGACGATACCCTTGTCCATCAGGCGCACGACCTTGCCGCTGATGGGCATGTTGACCGGGTAGTTCTCGCCGATCTTGAGCCACGGATCCTCCTCCGCCTGCTTGAGGCCGAGTGAGATGCGCTTGTTGTCGGCGTCGATGTTGAGGATCACCACGTCCACGTCGTCACCCTTCTTGACGACGTCCGACGGATGCTGGACGCGCTTGGTCCAACTCATGTCGGAGATGTGAATGAGGCCATCGATGCCCGCTTCGATTTCGACGAAGGCGCCGAAGCTCGTGAGGTTGCGCACCTTGCCGCTGATGCGCGTGCCCACAGGATACTTGTTCGGCAACGCGACCCACGGGTCCTGCTCGGTCTGCTTCATGCCCAGCGAGATCTTCTCTTCGTTTGGATCGACCTTGAGCACGACCGCCTCGATCGTCTCTCCGATGGACACCAGCTTCGACGGGTGACGCACGTTGCGCGTCCAACTCATTTCGCTGATGTGCACCAGGCCTTCGATGCCCGGCTCCAGCTCGATGAACGCGCCGTAGTTCGTGATGGACACAACCTTGCCCTGCACGCGCGTGCCCACCGGGTACTTCTCGGCCACGTCCTTCCACGGATACGGATGCAGCTGCTTGAGGCCCAGGGATATGCGCTCGCGCTGCCAGTCGATGTCCAGGACTTTGACTTGAACGTCGCTGCCGATCTGCACCATTTCCGACGGGTGCTGGATGCGGCCCCACGACATGTCGGTGATGTGCAGCAGGCCGTCCACGCCGCCGAGATCGATGAATGCGCCAAAGTCCGTGATGTTCTTGACCACGCCTTTGCGCACCTGATCCTTCTCCAGCTCCTTCAT
>ERZ1292623.1239-Hain-H51-01um-R1-1239-length-25041-cov-6_pt1 | contig 25041 bp, 43 predicted proteins | sample MGYA00564398_ERZ1292623 | MGnify/ENA primary metagenome ERZ1292623 (study PRJEB36523, sample SAMEA6512633) | groundwater metagenome | collected 2019-01-07 | study: AquaDiva: Metagenomics assemblies of 32 groundwater samples | reverse complement strand
AGCCATCCGCAAGACGAAACAACTAAGGCCGTCATAGAAGATGACGTTGATAGAGCTGGTGTGTACGCCCTAAGGCAACGAGGGGTTCAGCATACAGCTACTAATAGCCTCAAATAATTGTTTAGAAGATCAGAATTTTAATAAGGACTCACAAATTTTTGCTTATAATTTCCTGCGTACGCGCGTCTATGATTTATCTATTCTTTATGATTAACCAAAAAACATAAATACTTTTGATTTGCCATTATTTCATGGAAAATGTAACTATTAGCAAGAAGGCCTTGGCTGACTTAATCAGAATTAAAGAAGAATTTGATTTGATAGTTGAATCTCTTGAATTAATGAGTAATAAGGAATTTATGGAATCTCATAAAAGATCTAAAGAGCAAATAAAGAATAGAGAATTTGCTAATTGGGATGACTTACAAAATTCTTCCAACTAAAGAATTTGAAAGAGACTTCAATAAATTAGATAAGTTTTTTCAAGATAGAATTGCCAAGAAAATTGATGAAGTTGCTGAAAATCCAGAGAGATATAAGCATCTTCGTTACGATTTAATTGGAAGTTGCAGACTTAGAATAGGAAAGTTGAGAGTTACATATTCTTATGATGTAGATAAAAAAGAATTATATCTAGAGAATATTATTTTTGGGCATGATTATAAGTAAAGATGTAATTTTGATTTTATTCCTGAGCTAACTTAGCTTCTAGGCCAAGTTCTCTGGCAATTTCAACAGCTATTTGATTAGCGTTTTCTTTAGTCGTATAAGGTCCACACCTATACATGCTATACCCAATTGGACTCTTGCTAAGATCTGGTACAAATGTGTGATTACCTATTGTAATCTCAACCCGATAATTATCTGGAGGTTCTGGGTCACCTCTCGCACCTTCATAATAACCCACTTTAATCTGAATATTGTTCATTATTTTAAATAAATTAAACTCTTTATAATTATTTAGATATTTTGTAGATTATTTCTTGTTGGATTTTATAAAATAGAAGAATGTATAGAATAAAGCCAACAAAATTCCTATTGATAAAAAGATAGTTGTATATGTTCCTTGATATTTTCTTGTCAATGCATATGCTACTGCAATTATTCCTGCTACGCTTATCAGACCACCCATATACTTGTTGCTTGCCATAATGAATCTGATCCAAACTAAGAATAAAGCCATAACTAAACCTATAATTATTCCGAATACTATTTGCACCCATCCGAAGTCTGCATTTGCTTTTATTTTAAGAAAATAAAAGAATAACTCTGCTAATATTATAAAAGAAATTGCTGTGATCGTTGTTAATTTATCTACCGCAAAGGTCTTATTATCCGAATCATCTTCATCTTCGTAATCATCTCTTTTTTGCGCCATTATGTATTTTGATTTTGCTATTTTATATATCTTTAGAAGAAAATTTAATTTATCTTCTATGTCTTGCCCATGCAAAAATAGCATATAATGAAGATCCAAGAATTCCAAAAGATAAATCAAATATTGTGTCGCGCAATGGATCAAGCAATAAATTGAATTTGTCAAGGCCAGTTATATCTCTTAGATATACTCCTTGTAATTTCCAATTAAAGAATGAATCTAATACATATTCTAGTATTTCAAAAATTCCTAGAAATGCTACTACAGATAAAACTGTGAATGTTAGTTTCCATTTCATTGCTAGTTTAAGTTTGTTTACCATGAAAAATATAATAGAACAGAGAAGCATTGGAATAACAAAATGTTGTAATTTATCGTATGTGGGATATACAAAATATAATGGACTCATCATTAAAGTTGAGACTCCTATTAAAAATATGAAAATATAGTGCTTTAGTTCCAATCTGACATCAAAAAGATGATCCACTAAATATGAAACAAGAATTACTCCTAGAAATGTTGAATATCTTAATGTAATTGATGATGAGTCTTTGAATAAATATATTGCAACTAAAAGAAGAATTGATATGATTCCAACTATCAAACGCTTGTGTCTGTAAGCTTTCTGAATCTCTTTTTTTATTTTATTTTTTAAGTAGGATCTTCTTGACTCTTTATTATTGACAATCTCTTTTTTCATCTGAAAATTAAAGATGCAATAGCTTTAAATATAGTTCTTTTTGTTATTTTTTGTGAGTCGGGCAGCTAACTCCGAAGGTGTCTTTCGATAGACAAGAATTTTTATGAATTCTCCTTTGAGGAAGGTCCGGACATCGATAAAAGCGACTGCTTGAAAAGGCAGCTGTCGTGAGGCAAGAGCTCCGCAACAGAAACGACACAGCCTTTTAATTAAGGGAACGGATGAAACGCACTAATTGTGCATCGCACAATGGTGACTCCAACTCTCACGAGTTGAAGTGGCGCCTTCGCTGATGCAACCACCAAAGCCGTGGGCTTAGAATGATGTTAGCACAAAGAGTTTGTCCTGAAAGGGAAACGATCTTTGACAGAATCTGGCCTATGCCTGACTCACTCTTTTATTCTAAAGAATAATAATCTTTATTTATGAATAATTTATTTTGTTTTTATGGATATTTATTCTTCTGTTGAAAAAGTAGCTATTGAATTTGCTAAAAAAGACAATTCAATTCTAGGTGTATCTATTGGATATTGTCCTGAAGAAGAAATCAAAAGAGTTTATTATTTTTTACTTAATGGTGTTCAATATAATCGTAAAAGAACTGATTCAATTTCAAAACTTGAACATAAAACTTCTAAAATTGCTATTGATGAAGATTTCTCTTTCCAAGAATGGCCTTGTTATGATATCGAAAAATGTCCTTTTCTTGGCCAAGTTATATGGAGAAAAGTTTAATTAAAAAGGTTTAAAACCCATTTTTCTATAAACTTTATATGGCCTGGTAGCTCAATGGGAGAGCTCACGACTGAAGCTCGTGCTACGGGGGTTCGATTCCCCCCCAGGCCATTAAATTAATTAATAACAAAACCAGTTATTTGTGCATTAAGTGGTTTCCCAAAAACATAATCACAAGGCATTGCTGTGCCTTCTGCGTTTTCTATTATTGGTATAATGGAGAGCTGTTTATCATTTACACTTTCTAAATTAACTTCTTGAGAAATTGATTGTCCTGGATTTAGAACTAAATCTATTTTTTGAATATCTATATTATCTAGATCGTCTTTGATTTGTAAATTAAAACCTTTTATGACTTCGTTTCCAGTATTTGTTGCTTCAATAAAATAAACTCCCCCTTCCTGATTTATTCCTGCTTCAAATGAAACTCTTTCACAGTATGGAGCAGGAGCAAGTTGAGCAATGAATTCGTTGCTGGAATTGTATACTATGAACCCAATCGTAACTGTTATTGTAATTAATATTACTGTAGCAATTATCGGCGAAACTCCTTTTCTCATCATTAAATAACCTCATAAAGATCTAAATAACTTAATCTTGAGTCACTTTCTAAACAATAAGGCTGATTTTGCCAACATAAACTAGTGTCAGTAAACTTGACTTTATCTCCTGCTTTGATCCCTTGTAAATATATCTTATCCTCTTCTATATTCATACTTTTAAAATAACTTTCTGCAAAATGATATATCATAAATCCATCTTTGAATTCTGTTTTTTTATTTTGTAGATCAGCTATATTGCAATTTACAACATTTCCATCTTGATCACTACATACTCCAGCATAATCAATAATAATATAATCAGGGCACTCTTCTAATTCACATCCTGGTTTTTCATCCGCTATTAGTTGAGTAGGTCTTGAACTATATTGCAAATAAACTATTTGCTCAGGGTTTGAATTTATAAAGTCCCTAGCTTGTTCATGACCTTCAAATGAATCAATTCTAATTAACATCTTATCTTTAGGACACATTTGGGAGATATTATAACCAATCGCAAGAGCATGTTGTTGACAATCACTCTTTTCATTTAAGTTATCCTGTTCTATTGACAAAACAGTAGCTTCAAAATAATATACTGATACTATAGATGCTCCTTGGGCAGAAGAACCCTGCCCAGTGGATTTTTCAGAACTTGAAATCTTGGGAATATAAAAATCTTCCAGGTTTAAGGAATTAGAATTCAAATCTTCAACAGACTCAATTTCCTCTATCTCTAATTCTTTATTACTAAAAACAATAAAAATCACTATTAAAATTAAAATGATAAAGAGCAAAATAATGAATAATTTCCGCATTATTTATTTAAGATATAATCTCCTTATAAACGCTACGTAATATTTATAAACATCGGCTTGTTTTTCAGCATATGAAGAAAGAGATGATGGATAAAGAAACTAAGCATCACGATAATAGTTCTGGAGTTGTAGGAATTATTTTTGGAATAATGTCTATTCTTTCTGGAGCTCCAGGAATATTGCTTGGATTGATAGGCTTTTTCTTTTCATTAAACCAAAATAAGAAAGCTAAGAACAATTGGTCTAAGTGGGGAATGGTACTTAATGTAGTAGGTTTTGTGCTTGGAATTATTTTCGCAGTTTACATATCAGTTTATCTTAGCAACGCAGTTGCTGGTTTACAGGGAATACCTGGTTAATTATGGTAAACAAAAATAGAGAGGGAGCTTTGGAGCTTTCCATAGGAACTATTGTAGTCATTGTTATAGGAATGAGTATGCTTATTCTTGGTTTGGTTCTTGTTAGGACAATATTTGCTGGTTCAACTCAAAGCATTGATAGTCTTAATGATCAAGTGCAAAGTGAAATTCTTGGTTTGTTTGGGGATGGAAATGGAAACCTTGTAATAAAATTAGGTTCTGCTGATACTGCTAAGGTTAAACCTGGAAGCGATCCTTTCAAACTTGGAATAGGAGCAAGACATCCTGATGGGCTTGCATTAACAGGAAGAGATAGTTTACAATACAAACTTACTCTTGCGGATGACAGCGATAACAACTGTTTAAGAATTTTAGGAAAGGAAAGAGCTGAAAATTTATTTATTACTAGAGTAAATACTTGGAATTCATTTGATGAATTTTCCGGCTCTACTGCTTTTGCATTAGTTCAAGTACAAGTTCCAAGTGGGACATCTAGATGCACTCAAAAAGTTAATGTTGATATGAAACTTAAGGAAGCTCAAACAGCAAGTGATGGAAAAGCATTCATATTAGAAGTTGCTAAAGAAGGAATATTCTAATCGTATTAAACTCTTATAAATTCGCTTGAGGAGTATTCTTTTCCAATTAACACGCCAGATTTAACAGATAATTTATGTTCGACGTGATCTGAACACATATCAGCCATAGTTCCATCGTAAGAGTATTCTACTCTTTGTCCTTGTAGAGCCTGTTCAACTAACCTAGCAGAATTATCTCCCCCATAGTTAAAAGGAAGATTTACTTGTCTTGGTTCTTTATCACTTGATATTTTTAATACTAATCTGCCATCGAATCCCTTAACACGCGCTTCTTTACTTAGTTTAGCTTCTACAACCATTCCTTCTAGTTTAAAACCTGGGGCCATTTTATTTTTATATTTAAACAATATTTAAATGTTTGCCTTGTTATTATTATGAAATTACACCAATTATCATTATTTATTAATAATTTGACATAAGTTTATAAAATAAAATGATCTTTTTCCATTATGCCAAAGAAGGTTGAGTGGTATTTAGATTTTGTAGATCCAAGATACAAGCCTCGCAGTGATGAATTAGTTGCTTTATTCTATTTTGAACCTGCTAAAGGTGTTCCAGTAAATGAGGCAATGGGAAGAATTGCTTCTGAAAGTTCTACTGGAACTTGGACAACATTATTTAAGATGCCTCCTAGAATGAGAAAATTAATGGCTCACCCATACCATCGAGATGGAAATTATGTTAATGTTGCTTATCCATTAGATTTGTGGGAGAAAGGAAATTTACCTCAATTATTAAGCGGTATTGGAGGAAATATATTTGGAATGAAAGCTCTTGATAATTTAAGATTGATGGATATTCATTTTCCTAAGAGTTATTTGAAGAGTTTTCCGGGGCCAAGACATGGAATGCATGGAATAAGAAAAATGATGAATGTTTACAAACGCCCTATGTTAGGTGCTGTTCCTAAACCTAAAATTGGTTTTTCAGATGTAGAGCACGCTGAAATAGGATTTGAAACATGGATGGGTGGATTTGACTTTGTAAAAGATGATGAGAATTTAACATCCACGAGTTTTAACAATTTTGATAAGCGTGTTAAGTTACTTGCAAAAATGCGAGATAAGGCTGAGAAAGCAACTGGTGATACTAAAGATGCTTACATCAATATTACTGCTGAAACAGATGAAATGAAAAGACGCGCAAAATTACTTCATGATAATGGATTCAAACATGCAATGATTGATGTAGTTGTAGTTGGAAATTCAGGAGTGCAAACTCTTAGAAGAGTTCTGGGGGATTATGGTATGGCCATACATGCACATAGAGCTATGCATGCTATGTTTGACAAAAATCCAAAACATGGAATGTCAATGTACATGCTTGCTAAATTAATGAGAATGGCTGGAGTTGATCAAATACATGCTGGAACTTCTGTTGGAAAACTTGTTGGTACTGCTGAGGAAGTTAGAAATGTTTCTGACACTTTGCGAGAAGAAAGAGTTAGTGAGAAAAGAAATATTAGACTTGCACAGGACTGGCATGGATTGAAACAAGCATTTCCAGTTACATCTGGAGGATTACATCCAGGCCTTGTTCCAGACTTACTAAAAATATTCGGAGATGAATGTGTCATGTTAGTTTCTGGAGGGATACATGGACATCCCAAAGGAACTAGAGCTGGGGCAATGGCTACTAGGCAGGCAATTGACGCAATTCACGAAGGAGAAACATTAGAACATCATGCAAAATATAATCCTGAATTAAAGATGGCGCTGGATAAGTGGAGTCACTTAAGACCTGTTTAATTATTTAATATTTAATTTACTTTTGTATCTGTCGTCAAATAAATTATAAAAAGGAATTAAAAAATGCCTATAATCTTGACTTCTTGAAATATTTCCTATTCTACCTCTTTCTTCTAAGTTTGAACATTCATCTAAATATCTTCCAATCCTAGCACTTTCTACAAATAAATTTAATGCAATTCCCATAATAGATGTTGCTCCTATTATTCTTAAAATATTAGCAGTTCTTCTAAATCTCGACATAATTTTCACCACAAGAGTTTCTATTTAAGTATTATTACATAACTTAATATATCAAAATTCCATTTAATTTTATGATTAATTACAAAAAATACAAGTGGTTCTTTACTAGAAGTGGAAAACTTGTTGTTGGAGGCAAAAATGCTGATAGTAATGATTCTTTATTGAATGAATTGAAGAAAATGCGCAAAGACTTGATAGTTATGCATACTAAAGCGCCTGGAAGTCCTTTCTGTGCTATTATTGCGCCTGTAAATGTTATTTCCAATGAAGATTTACATGAATGTGCTGTTTTTACTGGGTGTTTCTCTCGTGCTTGGAAAGAAGGAAAGTCTTCAGCTTCAGTTCATTCATTTAAACTAAGCCAGTTAAACAAAGAGAGTGATATGAAAGAAGGAAGCTGGAATGTGAAAGGACGCGTAAAAGATTTTATTGTTAAGCTTGAACTTGTAATAACAAAACAGAATGGAATTGTTAGAGCTGTTCCTAAACAATCTGTAAGCGATCATGAGATAATTGCGACTGCTGTTCCTGGGAAGATTGATAAGATTAAGGTTAAAACGGATAATTTAAAAGTCAACAAAGAGGAGCTTATCTCAGCATTACCTGCTGGAGGAGTTAAAATATCATGAAATCAGATACACTATCATTTCAAATTGGAAAAAATGGTTTAACAAAAACGGGAATAGATCATTTAGCCAGTGCTTTCAAGACTAGAAGGGTGATTAAAGTTCAGCTTCTAAAGAGTGCTGTTTCAAGTCGTGAAAAAATAGAAGAAATTGCCCAGACTTTGATGAATGAACTACCTGGGAAATATAATTATAGAGTTATTGGATTTACAATAATTTTAATGAAAAGAAGTGCCAGAAATTGAGTATTAATTATAATAACTTAAAACATATTATAACTACTTTAGAAAACATTCTACTCTTGGGATGACTCCTGTACAGGCAACTGGACTTAACGTTTCATCAAATTGGAAGGATGTTATCTTAAAAACTATGAAGAAAACACAAGTCAGAAAATATATATTACCAAATAAATTGTAATTAAGCAATAGTAACAATGCAAAGCTTTATATATTGAAAATTAATGAAAATTGTATGGTAAAAAGTTTGTATGTAATGTCAGATACACATGATGATCTTGAAGCTGTAGCTCGTGCTGTTGATTTTGCTCAATCTGAGGGAAGAAAAGGGAGTAGAATCGTTCACGTAGGAGATTTAGCTTTGAGACCTTATACTAAAGAAGACTTAGATACAGTTACGAAAACAAGAGATGGTAGGGCATTTGTAAAGGCTATTCAATCTAGAACTCAACAAGTTCATGACGCCTATAAACAAGTTTTAGGCTCTTCTGGAATGCAATTTACAGTTATTCCTGGAAATTATGATCCTTCATTAACAGGTTCTTTTGGAAAAGATGATATTCATAACAGAGCAGTTGATTGGAATGGTATTAAAGTGGTTGGTTATGGTGGGGGAGGAAATTTAGACGATTCTTGGATTGGTCCTGGACATATGCAACCTGTTGTTCAGTTGGGACAGATTCAATTATTTGATCCTAAAGAGTTAGAGTACCTTTTAACAACTAATAATCCTACAATTGCAGTTATTCATAATCCGCCATATGAATTATGTGATGATATGTTTGACGGACAACATGTAGGAACTCCTACTTCAAGAAGATATATTGAACAAGCTGAAGGTCTAAAGTTAGTATTAAGTGGACACATTCATGAAGCAGGACCAAACGGAAATAATCCAGGCGGAGTTAAGGGTATTTCTGGTATTGATAAAGGAAATGGAAATAGAACTGTTGTAATTAATCCTGGAAATCTTGGAAGATTTGGAATCTTAAATCCTCAAACTTTAGACCCTGCAAGAGAGTTTGATTACGGAACTTTTGTTAGAGTTGATATTGATGAAGATGGAACTCCTCTATTTGTTAAACAATATAGCGTTCAAGAAAATGGAAGACAAATAGGGCAAGTTAGAGAAATTGGAAGCTCTAGTTTAATTGATTAAATAAGTAATTAGTTTTTCTTTTTTTATTACTTTATTTATTAGAGCTTTTGCAGATAATTCTTTTATCTCTTCTGATGAAATAATCTTCTTTTTTCTAGCATATGCATAAGAAATTTCCATTGCAACAGTTTTTCCAACATATCCGTCTTTTGCATAGACATATAGAATATTTGCTTTATCTATTCCTTTAAACGCATCAAACAAAGCTTTCTTTTCAGTTTTTAGAGTATCTTTTGAGTAGCTATTCCAATCTCCAGATGTTCTAACATCTATTTTATTTTTACCAAGAAAGATACTAAGATTCTTTATTTCTTCATGAAATCTTCTACTTCCTGCAATAAAGACTTTATTCATTTATTTTTTAATACAATTGTCTATTTATAGATAATTATGAAAAATTCTGCTTTTTTAGACATCTATAATCCACAAATACTTAATAAAATTCAAACAACTTTTATTTAACAGCCGACATGTAACACCATTACTTTAACCAGAATATGTAATAAGTAATCTTTATAAATGGTGTTTTTTAGTACATTTCATGAACGCTGTTAAGACTATTCAAGCTGGAAAATATAATCATCTATTGGCAAATGAACTAAAAGAACATAAGGAATTTGAAGCTCCAGAATGGATTCTTTTTGTTAAAAGTGGAAAAGGAAAACAAAGACCTATTGAAGATGAAAACTTTTGGCATGGGAGAGCTGCAAGTATTCTAAGACAAATTTATTTGAGAGGAACAGTTGGCGTACAAAGACTTAGAACAAGATATGGAAACAGAAAAGACAGAGGAAAACAACCTGCTCACTTTGCTCCTGCAAGCGGAAAAATAATAAGATTAATTTTACAGCAGGCTGAGAAAGCGGAGCTTTTAACAAAGAATGAAACTCAAAAGAAAGGAAGAATGCTTACTGAAAAAGGCAAGAAATTGCTTGAGAGTATAAAGGAATAAAATGACACTATATCATAAAAAAATAGTTTTAGGCACACACACTCGCAGAACTAAGTGGGCTCCAGTTTGGGCTGTTGTTCGCAGATTCGGAAAAGGAAAGAGAGTTCATCCATCAGCAATTACTGCTATAAGAAGAAACTGGAGAAGAACAAAGTTGAAAATTAAACCGAGAAGAGCTACAAAGAGGCATTTAGGATAAAATGTCATTCTACAGACAATATCGCATTGTTAGAGATAGTGATCCTCAAAGAACTCCTGCAGATTTGGCTAGAGATGCAATATCCGATCTTACAAACTCTAGAAATTATGATGTACATAGAAGAGGTGGATATGGAACAGTTTTTTTTGATGGAAATGTAGCAATCGCAATTTTGAGAAATGGTTCTAATGACTTCGATGGAAAAGTAACTATATCTTCAGATATTGTAAAAGATTTTAGTGATGCTGCTAATAAAGCACAGAAAGCTTTAAAGGGTGATTCTAGACTTGTTGGGGTAGAAGATTAAATGGCTGAAACACAAACCAACAAACTTGAAAGAGAATATACTATACCTCTTAGAAAGGAATGGACTAAAGTTCCTTCTTACAAGAGAACTGCTAAAGCTGTAAAAGCAATAAAGGAATTCATTGCTAAGCATATGAAAGTAACTAACAGAGATTTGAATTTAGTTAAAATTGATTCTTATTTGAATAATGAGGTTTGGTATAGAGGTTCTGCTACTCCTCCTGCACGCGTTACCGTTAAGGCTACTAAACATGGAGAAGAAGTTAAAGTTACATTTGTTCAAGACCCTGAGCATGTAAAATTTGCAAGACAAAGACATTCTAACAGAAATGTCAAAGTTACTAAGACAGTAACTGCTCCCGAAGTTAAGAAGGAAGAAAAGACTGAAGAAGAAAAGAAAATTGAAAGTGAGAAAGAAAAATCGGCAGCTATTGCTAATGAGAAATTAGCTGAAGCTCAAGTCAAAGAACAGAAACATGTTGCTAAGGATAATATGGCTAATAAGAAAGCACCTATTCAAAGAAGAAGAACAATTGCTTCTAATTAATCATTTCTATTCCCTGCCCGCGCACCATTTTAACGTCGATAAAGATTTAGAACAATCTTAAAGTGTCAGTCCATGAATTCTCTCTTGGCTCCCACGCCTTACTTCTTAATATCTAAAACTGCTACAACTGGATGATGGTCTGATGCTTTATTTGTCAAGGCATGTTTGGCCTTATATTGAACAAAGAATCTCTTCCCAAACGTTTGGTAGAGAATTCAAAGATTATTGGTCTGCAAGAATGGATGATTCAACTTTTATCTTACCACCATCAAAAATAAGAGATGCTATGAGTATTGGTAAATTCGTGTTTAATGGTTTTGCAGAAGGTTTGGTGGAAGAAATGGGTTTAGCTTATGTTGGTCAACTTACTGATCAGAGAGTTGTCGAAGTTGTTAATAAGAGACCTGCTCTTGAAAAAAGACCTAAAACAGAATTAGCACTTGCTCAAAGAATTAAATCTTTAGTTGATGGAAGAGGTCTCTCTGGCAAACCTATTAAATCAATAATGGCGCAACTTGGAATTAAATCCTTACCAAAAACTTTTGAGAGATTCATAAGTGGTCAAACTCTTAGACCTGATCCTAATGCAGGAAGATACGGATATAGACATTGGTAAATTATTTCCTCAAATGACTCAGAATAGCTAAGACAGTTTCTTTAACTGTTTGATCTTTAGTATCAATTATAACCCCATAATCAAAAGAACTAACTTTTTTATGGACTACTCTTGCAGCGTCAGCCCCATGAGTTTCTCCCCTTTCTTTATCTCTTTCAATACATACTTCTACTGGAGCTTTAAGGGTAAATACATAATGAGGATAATCTAGTCTTTGAATAAGATCATCAATTTGAGATTTCCAGTAAAAATTACCATCAAATATTGCTATTTTGTATCATTTATTACAGATTTTGTAAGTTTTAATACAATTTAGTATTAATATCAATTATTAATAAACCATTCTGTATCTATATACAAACATTTTGTAACTATTAGTGCAAAATAGCATGGTTTGTGGTTTCTAATATAGAAAGATTTATATATCAATTGATAGTATTATCAATAGATACTATGGAAGCCCAAGAACTAAAGAAAATGAAATTTAACCTAAATGAAATTATCTCAAGAAGCCCTAGATTGGACACCGTAATCATGGTAGAACATTTCATTAAAGAACATAGTGGAGAATACAAAAAAACAGAATTATTCAACAAACTTCCTAAAAAAATGATGTGGGGCACTTTTAATGTAATTTTACAATATTTGTGGGATAATAATAAGATTGGGATAGATAAAAATGATTATGTGGTTTATATCTGGAATCCAGAGTTAGTAGAGAGACTTAAAAATAGAAAAGCATACTAAAAATTATGTTGGGTAAACCTGCTAAAGAGATTAAATTTATGGAGAGACATATAGAGGATGATTTTCTTTCATTACCTAATAATCACCTCATAAAAAAAGGAATTCAAAGAGCAATTATTAAGATAAAAGAAAATGTTTTTGTAGGAGAAAACATTCGTAAAGAACTAATCCCTAAAGAATATATTCAAAAATATTCGATAGATAACTTATGGTGGTATCCCTTACCAAATGCTTGGAGATTAGTTTACTCAATCGCAACTGATAAATCAGAAGTTTTAGCAGTAATCCTGGAATATTTTGATCACAAAAATTATGCTAAAAGATTTGGTTACAAAACTTGATTGGTTGCGCATGGAATTAAGATAAATTATATCATGCGCGGGCTAGCATTCTACCTTTTGTTTTAAAGATCTCTGGCTTGCAAAGTACGCCTGCCGTTTGCCTTAGCTCTTTCTGCTGCTCTGTCTAAAATTTCTTTGACTTTTTTATTTAGAGCATCTGGAACTTCTCCAGCTACAGACATATCAGGAACAGCTGATTTAATTTTACTTTTTATTACTAAGTCTATGTCTTCCATAAGTTATGTTATATTTTGGGATTTAAATTACTTTTGATTAAAATAAATAGTTTTTGAATACAACATAACCATCTACAATTAGGCCAACTAATCCAATTAATAAAATTAGAAACCCCATCCAATCAGGCATTCTCTTTTTAGTTTTGACCATATATATCCCGGTGATAAATAAAAATACAAATCCAATGAAACCAAATATATCAAAGAATTCAGCTCCTTTGCCTGAAGTTATTAAAATTAAAGCGAATATTATCGAGAAGATTATTAATATTATTTGAGGAAATTTATTCATATTATTTATATAATTTAAAGTGTTCTGTTACTCTTTCAACAGTTTTTTTAAGACCAAATACCAAAACTCCCAGATAATCTAATTCGTGATGTTTTTTGCTTCGTGTAATTTCAATTACTTTCTTATCATTGGTTGTTTCTATCATTTCTCTAGTGAATGGAACAAAATCCAAGCCATTCTTTTGAGCTACTTCCATTAGGTCCAATAAATCTTTATTTGAATTAGCTTCTTTAATCATTATTGCATGTTGAATATTAAGCTTAATTTTACCATCGTCTTTGGTTAATATTGTGTCTTGCATGAATAAATCTCTTCCTTTTCTAGCTGCAAATGAGGAGGATAAGTGAGCAATTGTATTGAGTTCTTGCCATCTTTCGAGCTTTGATCCTTTATTGAGAACTGCTACTGCTACTTTAGTTTCTGAATCTTTAACAGAAGATATATTTTCGGGGCGCATTAATGGAAAGATAACTGTTTCTCTTAAAGGTTTTCCTTCAAAGAATGCAAATAATCTTTCTGATACTCCAAAACCGCAAGTTGGAGGCATCCCATATTTCAGAGCTTCTACAAAATCTTTATCATGTTCTTGAGCTTCTTTATCTCCTGCATCTTTCATTTCCTGTTGTATTACAAATCTTTCTTCTTGATCTATTGAGTCATTTAACTCAGAATATCCATTTCCGACTTCACTTCCTCCCAAAATAATTTGGAATCTTTCTACTTTTCTTTCATCTTTTGGATCTCTTTTTGCTAGAGGAGAGACCTCAATAGGATGTCCAATTAAAAATGCTGGACCTGATATTTTCTTTCTGCAATGTTTCCATAAACTGTCTATTAGGTTTTGTTTTGATTGATTTGGTTCTACTACACCATTAAGCTCTTTTAGTTTTTTCTCCATTTCTTTTGTATTAGCTTTGAAGATATCAATGCCAGTTTCATTCTTTACTTCATCAGCATAATCAATTTTTTTCCAGGTTTTTGCTAAGTCAAATGTATGATCTGATATTGTGAATTTAGTTTTTCTGTAAACTTCTTTTGCTAGTTTTTTGTACATTTCTTCTACAAGATTCATTCCATCTTCATAATTTGCATAACCCCAATAGAATTCCATTTGAGTATAATCTTGTAAGTGTTCTGCATCCATCCCTTCATTACGGAATTGTCTGCCTATCTCAAATGTTTTGTCAAAACCTGCTACCATTAAACGTTTTTGCCACAGTTCTCCCATTGATATTCTTAAAAACACATCCAGGTTTAGAGCATTATGATGTGTCTTGAAAGGTGTTGCTGCTGCTCCACCTGCTGAAGTCTCAAGAACTGGAGTTTCTACTTCTAAAAATCCTTTTTCTATTAAAAATTGCCTCATAGTATTCCAGAACTTTGCTTTCCTAGAGAACATCGCTTTTGTTTCAGGATCTGTTAAAATATCGAGATATCTTTTTCTTAATCTTTCTTCATCGTCTTTTAGACCATGATGTTTATCTGGTAAGGGTAAGATGGATTTTGTTAATATTGTTATTTTATTTGCAAGAACAGATAATTCTCCTCTCTCTGTTCTGATGATATTTCCCTCGACACCTATGAAGTCTCCCGAATCAATCCATTTAGTAAATAATTCTTTTGTTGCTTCAGGCGTTGAACTGTGTTGCAGAGTTACTTGTATTTTTCCTGAATCATCTTGAACAACTGCAAAGGCTATTTTACCAAAATCTCTGATGCTCATTATTCTACCTGCAATACTAACCTTACCGGATGCTTTTCCACCATTCTTTAGAGACTTGTGTTTTTCTATTAACTCCGAAGCGTAATGGGATCTTTCAAACTTATTAGGATAAGGATTAATCCCATTGGCCTTTAGCCCATGTAATTTCTTTAGTCTTTCTTGAATAATTAATTCTTCTCTACCCATTACAATAGTGGTTTAATGCGATTTATATGCGTTTTGATTATGCTTAAAATCTTTCTTGAGAAAAAGATTTAAATACTATTTATCTGAATTTCTGGAATGGCAAAAGAGTTCGAAGAAAACGAATTTGAAGAAGATGCAGACGAAGATGAAGAAGAGGACGAAGAGGAAGAAGAAATTTAGTTAATAACTAAAAATCCATTACTCTAAAATCCTTAAATCCTTGATATTTTTCTTCTTTTTCTTGTGTGCTTCTGATCATAGAATGTTGGGGGCCTGTTTTACAGGCAATTAACATTGCAGTTACATCGTCTATATTTCCTTCTACAAATATTTCTACTATTCCATCTCCTTTGTTTCTAACAAATCCTTTTATTGAATATTTTTCTGCATTACCTTTAATAAAATTATTAAAGAAGACTGGTTGTATTGAACCTTGAATAGTTAATCTAACTGATTTTTTCATGTCAAGATTTCTCCATTGTAGTTATTAAATCTTGAGCACAAGAAGTTTGTTCACAAACTTCTGTGCAGAAAATTCTATTTTTGAAGAATTTTCTTGCATACAAAAAACAAACTCTAAAACATATTATTTTTTTCATGTTTTTTCTTACATATTGAGGTTAATATTATTTGCTATCTGGAAGTTTGCCTACTAAATGGTCTACTCCATCTACTTTTGCAGATTGGGAAAAGCTTTCATCAATGAGTCTTATGTGAGGGATGTTGTTCCAGTCTAATCCGAAAAGCTTTGTTGCTTGTTTATCCATGTCTAAAGGTTTTCCAGTTATAATGAATCCTTTATCTCCTGCGTCTATTATTGCCAAATCAGGCATTTTGCACTTAAGGATATCATGGATCTGGTATTTTACTGGATGTTCTCTTAATTTCTTCTTTGTATTGGAGAAGAATCCTCTGTACTTGTATCCTGGGAAGGCTCCAAGCATTGTATCTAAAGAAGCTGATAATCCCAGTTCTGAGTGCTCTCTAACTGGAGTAGCTGTGATTACAAAGCTGTTTAGAAGTATATCTGGGTAGTGTATAGATTTGAATCTTAAAAATTCTGGATTTTGGACCTCTACTGAGCTAGATTCGTTCAAGTCTATAAGACCGATGCTGTATTTCTCAGCAAGTCTAGTAAAACCTAGCTCATCAAAGAGATCTCTTGTTTCTGCACCATCACATCCTTCTGCCAGGATTATATCTGAACCAGGATTCTTGTTTGCCACTAAAAACTGAATCAACGGCTCAAGAAATTCTAGTTTTGTTGAATTTTGAGGTTGGCCTGGTACTAAGTGTATTTTTACTACGATATTCTTATGCTTCTTTAATTCTTCATTTAACTTTATTAAGTTTAGAACTTTAGGGATTGTTTCATCATAAGACTTTAATCTGACTGCAAGACCTTTTACCATGAATAATTCTTAAGTCAAGAGTTTTTAACCATTATTGTGGTTTGATGCATTTATTGATTATCTATTTTACCGGGATTTTTTATTTTACCATATATGGCACCGATTAACATGCCCGTTAACAAACTAACAATCAATGAAAGAAAATAACCTATAATAAGGCCTATAATTAATTCTGACTGATTTGTTGCACCTAATCCAACTCCGAAACCAAATATTATAGCTACATACTGAGTAAGGGATAAAATAATTACTATTGGAGATAAAATATTGGCAAAGTTTTGATTTAATTCAAACAATATATGGTTAAAATTAATAATTGCCATTAAGAATAAAATTGGAAGTGAAATATATAGAGCGATTATAGCCCCTCTATACCAATAAGAATTACTAAATTTCATATCCTCCTCCTATCTAATTCGTTGTTGACAATTGCAACTGTGTGTGAGGCAAAATATTCTTTGTTACCTATTGATACTGGAGTTGCTAACTTCTTTAGGCGTTTATACTCCTTATCTGGCAATCCCCTATGATCTCCTAAAATGAATACTGGATTATCATTTATTTTTGCTTCTCTTATATCTTCTCCATCTGGGTCTAGAACGAATATTTGTTTGCCTTCATCTATAAGTTCATTTACAACTTCCATGAAATTTTTCTTTTCTATCCAGTAACCTGGAAATACTTCATTTTTCATTCCTTGTTTATATTTGTAAAGCATCTTTTTGAGAGTGTCTTGAACATTTTTCTTACTCAGATATATTTTATCGACCCCTGTAATTCCTTCCATTACTGGTTTTAACTCAAGATGTTTTACAGGATCAGGTGGTCCTGCAAATATTAAGTGGAGTTTGACATCTGTCCTCATTTTATGACTTAGGAAAAAAGCAGCTATTACTGAATGAATTGCTATATCTAATCGGCCAGATTTCATTAAGTCTTCTTTAATTGCATATCCTGCTGTAGGAGCTGTCCTTGAATAGTAAATGAATTCCCTCATTCTTCACTAATGAAATGAAGAGTTTTATAGTTTACCTTTCAACTTGGAGAGAGATATACTTTTAAAAAAGTAATTCTTACTTTAATTTATGGATGTTCAAGCAATTATCACCTCGTTGATTTATGACATCCCTGTAATTACTACTCTTTTAGCATCCCTTATTTTTGGAGAAGAAGTCGTTATTATATTGGGTTTTATTTCAGGACTTGGTTTGTTGCCTTTATGGATATTGTTTGTTTTTGGATTTATTGGAACACTATTGTCTGATTTATTATGGTTTGTAGTTGGAAAGACTTTATTTACAGAAAGAAAAAATCATTGGGCAATGCATACCCATTATCATAAATTTATGAGGCATGTCAATAGAATGGCAACTAATAACATGTTCTTTGCTCTTTTCATAACAAGATTCTTTTATTTCTTTAGGCTTTTCGCTATAGTTCACCTTAGCAGACTTGGAATGCCATATCGAAAATTCTTATTGTATGAGATTCCAATTATTGGAGTTTGGCTTGTAATTTTTGTAGCTATTGGTTGGTTCTTTGGAAGTGTAGCAATACAATATTTGGATGTTTTTGGAGGCCTACAGAAAATAATTGCTTTGGTAGTTATTATTTTAGTTGTGTCTTTGTTAATTAAATCGCTCATCCGTAAAATGTGGGAAAAAAATAATTATTTATAAATTAAAGAATAAGAAGATTTAAAAGGCACTCTCTTTGTGGAAAAATATGATTAAATATACAGCTGAACAAATGTTAGATGCAATCAATGCTTATAGTGAAATTACAGCTGCTCTAACTACAATGCAAAGGCATTTAATTGAAGATGATGAAACAGGAATAGCTACAAATACAGTAAGAGGTTATTATAGTCGGCTAATGGTGTGCTTAGAAAAAATTCCACCAGAATTGCATGCTAGATTGCCAAATATTAACGGTCTAGATAATTTAATAAAAAGATTAATGTTGCATTAGTGGTGAAATATGCTATTGTTTATTTAGTAAAAGGCAAAGCTGCAAAATACCAATCAACCTTAATAAAAAAACTAGCTAATTTGTCTGGAGAAACCTACATTATTGACAATCCTATTCCAACCCATATTACCTTAAAATATCCATTTGAGGTAGAAGATATATCTATTGTTGAAAAGAAAATTAAAGAATTTATTAAGAAAATTAAACCAACATCAGTAAAAATAAATGGTTTTGAAAATTTTGATAAGTTCGTTGCTTTCTTGCACTTCAGTTTTTCTAAAGATGCAAAGAAAATTCAAAAAAACCTTATTCAGCTTATTAAAAAAGATGGAATTGAGCCAAGAGATTTTGATATAGAGTTTAAACCGCATGCTACTCTTGCTTATGGAAATACAAAGAAAACTTTTAACATAATCTGGAATTATCTTCAAAGCTTAGAAATACCAAGGTTTGATCTTTTATTAGATAACTTGACTATTCTAAAGAAACCAAGAAAGTATTGGAAGATACATAAAGTCTTCAAAATTTAAGGTTAATTCAATACAAACTCAGGTTTAGCTATTAAGTCTTTGGAATTTATGAATTCATAAACACCTATGAATTTTTCATCTGAATAAACCACTACTTTTTCTCCTTTCTGTATTTTCTCACTTACTGGCTCTGAAAGGAATGATTTGAATATTGGACTTCCAGTCATTATTTTCTTAACTACATCTTTTCTTATTTTTATTGTAAGAAACATTTGATTTAATATTTCTCCTGAAATCAATACTTTTCTCAATGGTTCTTCATTACCTTTTTTGTATTCTTTTATTATCTTATCAAATTCATACATTGTTATTGCAGTGCTTTCATCAAAGATGCCCGCTTTTGTTCTTCTTAGTTCAAGCATATGTGCACCACCTATTTTTTCTCCTAAATCACTGCAGAGTTTTCTAATGTATGTGCCTGCTTGAACTTGAGCCATAAATAAAAAATCTTTGTCTTTTTGCTCTAATATTTCAAATGACTTAACTTCTCTAATTCTTTCTGCTCTTTTTACACTTGATCTTACTGGAGGAAGCTGACTGATTTTTCCTATGAAGTTTTTTGCTTCTTTTTTTAGATTTTCTAAAGAAATATCTTTATGAACTCTTACTATTCCAACATAAGTTTTATCTTTGTTCATCAAATAAGGATTTAATCTGCAAGCTCTGTTTAATGCTACTGGTAAAACTCCTGAAACTTGCGGATCTAATGTTCCTAAATGTGAAGTTTTACTTAGTTTTAAAGATTTTTTTATATATTGAGAAACTGTGAAACTTGTAGGACCACTTGGTTTGTCTATGTTTATTATTCCAAACTGCAGTAATTCCTTGATTGACTTTTGATTCATGTTGTTGTGAACTTACTGCATGTTTTAAGCCTTAAGGTTCTAATTGTTTTGAAGTTATCACAAGGGTATTAAATACCCTATTCTAATGTTTTTTATGAATAAAATGAAAGGAGGTATTATGAAAAACACAAATATAGTACTAACAGTTTTCCTTATAGCTACACTTTTAGTTTCTGCAATTGCAGGAGCAGTAGAAGTAGGAGATATAATTAGTGCGGATCCTAATGTTATAAGTGCTGCATCCGTTGCTGCTTCAATAAGCGCTGTTGATGCCGTAGAAACAGAAATTGAAGTTGAAAATGAATTTGAATTTAAGACTACAACAAAAAATACAGTTTCTAAAGGGCAAGGATGGATAGTAACTGAAAGCAAAGGTGCTTTAGCGGAAATCCTCTTTGTAAGCAAGGAAGGAACAACAGCTGATGGAACTGCAACTAGTATTTCTAAAGGATGGTTTAGAGCTGGAAATATAAATCTTAAGCTTGAATCAACTGCAAATACTGAAACTACAAAGACTTTCCAAGTAACTGGAGGAGACGGTTCTGTAAAAGGAACATTGACTCTTACAAAGGGTCAGACTTACCAGACAGGTTTTGCTGTATGGAATGGGGATCTTGATATAATGGTTGGAGATAAACCGTTTGATGCAAAGGTTACTTTAGCAATTGAAGAGAAGAATAATAGAAAAGATCCTAATAGTGGTCGCGGAGGCTCTGGAAGTTCAACAGCTTCTGGAACATTAGTTCTTGGAGGCGAAAGCTTTACTCTTGAAGGAAAGACAAGCAGTGCCAAAAAACTCGAATTTAAAGTTATTGGATCAGATGGTGCTGTTGGAGAGTTAAATCTAGAAAGCAGAGATTCTGTAAATTATGCTGGGGAAATAGAAATTGAAGGAAAAGCCGGAAATGAAATCAAAGGAAAGGCAACTGCTCAATTGAAACGTGAAGGAAACACCTTATACGGACCAATGAAAGTTAACCTTGATGGCTCTGCTACAACTGACTTGGCTTCTATGGATGGAACCATTAAGATAGCATTGAGTGAGAAATCTGCATCTGATGATTCTAGAGATAAAGAAACAGATTCTGAAGAAGACAATAGCGGTAGTAATGGGGAAAGCGATAGAGGATTCTGGAAAAGATTCTTCAGCTTTTTCGGCAACTAAATTTTATTTTTTTTATTTTTTATTTTTAGATTCTTTGGAAGAGGTTAAAAAGATGAGAGGTGTTTGATTTTTATGTCAAATAAAGCAAAGGGCTCTCGTGCTGAACGCGAACTGCTTGATATCTTTACTGAAAATAGTTGGAAATGTGCTCGTGTTGCTGGATCTGGGACTAATGATAACACTTTTTGTGATCTAATTGCTGGAAAGAAAGGCAGAAAAGCTTATACAATTGAGGCAAAATCTTCTAAAAGCCCTCGAATATACATTACTAAAAAACAAATTGAGGAATTTATCACATTCTCTGAAGTTATGGGTTTGACCCCTGTTGTTGCAGTACGTTTCAATAGAGAAGGATGGTTATTTATCAATCCATTTGATCCTGATCAGCTTGAAGATTCCGGAGTAAATTGGGTTGTTAATTTAAAAAATGCAAAAGAGAATGGTAAGAAATTTGGACAGTTTTTTGAGACTCAAGAAATGACTGAAATTATTTTAGATCACTAATTTTAGAGAAATTTGAATATTTTTAAGAAAAGAATATATATACTAATTGAATTTATTTTAGTTATGGGTAAATTGGTGATTGGAATTATTGTTATTGCTATTATTCTTATTGGTTTTATTTTTTTCAATAATGAAGTTGGTTTATCCCCTAATGTGAAGTGTGTGAAAAATTCCCCAAGTGTTGTTTTTACCTCAGCGTCTACTCGAACAGGAACTCCTGGTTCGATTGTACCTTATACTTTAACTGTAATCAATAATAATAGGGGTTGTGGAGTTGTTCAATTTAATCCTTTTGATGTTAACCCTGGTGTTAACTGGGTGTCTCGGTTTGTTCCTTTAAATATCACAAATTCTACTTCATTTCAGCTATGTGACGGTTGTAATCGTCAAATAATTTATCAGTTAACTAGTCCTGTCAGTGCACAATCAGGCAACTATCCTTTTATAGTAATTGTAGCTGAGAGTATTCAGGCACAAGGTGGAATAGCATGGGGAAGTTACGATATTCTGTAAGAATCTTGAGGCAATTTAGAATTCTTTGAAAAATAGAAAAATAAAGAGTTGAGATTATTTCAGATTCTTACTAATATACTCATAAGCTGAGAATGCTGCCGTGCAACCTTCTGCAACACCTGTAATTAATTGTTTGAATGGTTTGTCTGCGACATCTCCTGCTGCGAATACTCCTGCTATATTTGTTTCGCTAGTTTTATGATCTATTTCAATTTCTCCTTTTATGTTTGTTTTAACTCCTAGAGTTTTTGCTAAGTCTGAAAGAATTATATGACCTATTGCTACAAATACTCCTTGAAGTTCTAATTCTTTACTTCCTTTGTAAGGTTTGTCTAGAATAACCTTTTCTACTACCTTATCTCCTTTTATTTCTATAATGTTTGTGTTGTTAATGATTTCTATCTTTTTATTCTTCATAATTCTTTCGTAGTTTATTGGTTCTGGTCTTATTTTCTCCCCTCTATAAATTATGTAAACTTTCTTTGCGTGTTCAGCGAGGACCATTGCATCTTTTGCAGCACTGTCGCTTCCTCCAATTACCGCGACTGTTTTTCCTTTGTAGAGTGGTGAGTCGCAGAGAGCGCAGAACGCTAAACCTTTATTTTCAAATTCTTTTGCACCAGGTACGTCAAGTTTTTTCCACTTTGTTCCTGTTGCAAAAAGAATTGTTTTTCCTTTGTAATTATTTTCTGATGTTTTTACTGTAAAACTGTTTCCTTCTTTCTTTACTGATTCTACTTTTTCTTCTTTTAATGTAACTTCTGGATAAGACTGTGCATGTTCTCTAATTTTATCCGCTATTTCTGTTCCTGTTAGTCTTATGAATCCAGGGTAGTTTTCAACAACATTAGTAGTTGTGATAACTCCTCCTAAAGGGAGTTCTGTTCCGTGAGATGCTCCCAGGCATAAAGTTTTGAGGCCTAAACGCGCTCCGTACATTGCAGCTGACATTCCTGCTCCTCCCGCACCAATTATAATAAAATCATATTTATTACTTTCTTTTTTAGTCATTTCTCTTTTTAGTTGATAAGATTATATAAATTATAGGGTTTGTTCTGCTATTTTTACTAAACCTTTGGCAACTTCAAGTGTTATCGATCTATCTGTACCTAACAAGCTTCCATAATTTATTTTATCTGTAGGTTGAAGAGTTACACTGCTAGATAATATACACCAGTATTTTGAGGAGCTAGTAAGGGGATATCTCTAAGATCTTCTGGCAGTTTTCCTACTTCTGAAGAATTCATAATCAGATGGAAAGTTTCTGATTTTTAAATATAACTGCACTGAAATTACTTTAATTTCAACGCTGATCTTATTAACTTTAATGATTATACGGGCTATTGAATAAGAATCTTAATAAAGAAGCAAGAATACAATTTATTATGTCAAGAGTTGTTGATGGAAGTGGAACTGCATTAGATTATTTTTGTAGAAAGATTGGATATAATGCAGTTGCTGACTTTTTAGAGGGTAAGATGGAAGCCAGAAGAAATAGGGATCTTTCTTGGGTTAAAAATGCAATTGGCTGGAGCATTCATAATATTGGATGCGGTCCATTAGTTTACGGGGGGCGGGAAAGTTATGACTTTTTTGATGATTTTTGGAGTGTTATGATTGAACAAGGCAAATTTAAAGTTGGTGCTCTTAAAGAAATGGCTCTGCCTTTACAAAGATGTGCTGAAGAAATTACTCTTGCTGAACAAGGAAGGGTCTTTAAACCAAAAGATGAGATTCCCATGCTCTTTAGAAGTATGGCTCAATATGCTGGAGAAAAAGCTGAAGAGGTTACTTATTTAGAAGTGTATGGAAGACGGAAGCTAGAAAAATTATTTTAAGTTTAAAGCTTTCTTAATTGCTGGCTCGTTAAAACCTACTATTATTGTTCCATCGATGTCTATTACAGGCACCCCTTTCTGTCCGGATTTTTTAATCATTTCATTTGTTGCTTTCTTATTTTCCCCAACATTAATATCATTAAACTTAATTTTATTTGTTTTTAGGAATTCTCTGCTTTATGACACCATGAACAAGAGCTTGTTCTGTAAAGAATTATGGTCATTTTAATTTTATTGTAATTTGAGTTAAAATTATATAAACTTATCTTTAAATTAATTTATCAATTAGTTCTTTGTAATATCTTACAGAAATATAATAACCTTTTTCTATAATCTTATTTATTAAGTCTAATGCTTCTTTTTTTGTTATTACTTTCTTCCTTACTGCTGAAAGAATTACTGATGTTGTTCTTAGAGTTTCAATTCCTAAAGATTGTGCTACTCTAATACCTCTTGAGTCATCTATAATCAATTGGTCTTTTAACTCTAATGCTAAATTGATTGCTGAATTTTCTCCTTTTCCTAAAGATAAATCTAAATCGTTTGAAGGAGACTTGACTGAAATTAAGTTTTCTTTAATGGCTCTTTTTATTAATTCTGAATCTGGTTTGTTGTTTGATAAAAGCTCATCCTCAACTTCTTTTGTTATTATTATATTACTATATAGTCTGCTTAGTAATTCTAATTTATTTATTTTTGTAAAAAATATTATTGGAGATGTGTTTGAAATCATTCTAAAATTGATAAGTCTCTTTTTAAATCTTCTTCGTTATAACCTACCCAGTCTATATTTTTATCTTTTAATATCTCGAGCATCTCCCATATAGATATCCCGCATTCTTCTGCTGCTTTTCCGACAGATATTTTATGCTCCCTTATTTCTGATAAGAAATTGTCAATCTTCCAATTCTTTATTGCTGCTGCAAGTAATCTTCTTATTACTTCGCTTCTGTCGGCTCTCCACTTTTTTTCTAT
>ERZ1292623.1238-Hain-H51-01um-R1-1238-length-25045-cov-7_pt1 | contig 25045 bp, 21 predicted proteins | sample MGYA00564398_ERZ1292623 | MGnify/ENA primary metagenome ERZ1292623 (study PRJEB36523, sample SAMEA6512633) | groundwater metagenome | collected 2019-01-07 | study: AquaDiva: Metagenomics assemblies of 32 groundwater samples | reverse complement strand
CGCGGCGCCGTCTCGCGATCTCGGCCAATTGGAAAGACCGCCGCAACCGGTGGCGTACGAAGGGCCAACCGGACGATGCGCCCAAGAAATCATAATATGCCTCTCCATTATGCGGCCGTCTGATGGAGAGGTATATCTGCCAAGAATATTATTGGAGGACGCCGAGAATACCGCGCGAGCTCTCTCGCGCGGGTCGACGGGCGACTCGTTTTTATGTGAGCTTGAACGCGCGACGGAGACTGGCGCCATTTTCAATCCGCTCAAGGACGCCGTAGAGCACATGGCGTGCGATCCTCGTGTTTTCTTTGATGAGTTTTGTAAGCTCCTCGCACTCATGCGGGAATATCCACGTGCTCTGTTGGAGTTTTATGAACCCTGCGCGTTTCAGTATGGCTCGGATCTGGTTGCGGTAAGAACGAAACCGTTCAGGGATGTCAAACGTGACAATGCGCCACTTGCCATCCCATTTTTTGTCGTCCAATTTCTTCCGTACATCGGCTATCGTTTGTCCGAGTAAGAGGCGCCCTGTGCCGCTGATCGTAGCGTATTCGCCTTCGCGCCGGATGAATCCCTGGGCCGCGAGACGGTCAAAGGCTCGTTGCGTACGGTATCGATGTTTCGCGCGTTCGCTTGCTATCGTATACATACGTCGTGTCGAACGTGCCGAGCATAAGAAACCGACGAGCATATCGCCGAATGAAAGCTCTTCGAGGATTTCCCGCTCGATCGCTCCCAAACGTGTCGCGCGCCTACGATTGCGCATCAGTTGTCCCATTGCAAAAGTATACCTCTCCCTAAGACGGCCGTCTTAGGGAGAGGTATATCACTGGGGATTAGGTTTAAGGAAAATTCGTCCGCTTTTTCGTTATAACCTTCTATCGTGTAGGCGTGCTACTATTCCCCTCATGATAAGCCTGCGGGAGACTATTGTGGACGCGAGGATGCGCAAGGTCGCGGTGGGGCATTTTAACGTCTCCGACAGCAATCAATTTAACGCGATCATTGCTGCCGCCGCAGAGCTCGGTGTCCCGGTCATCATCGGCGTCGCAGAAGGCGAGCAGAAGTTCTTCGGCGTACATGAAATCTCGGCACTTGTGCACGCTGTGCGCGAAAAGAAGGGTGTGCAGGTTTATTTGAACGCGGACCACACACGGACGATCGAAGGGATCAAGGCGGCGGTTGATGCGGGCTTCGACGCCGTGCTTTTTGACGGCGCAAAAGAGGCGATTGAGAAAAATATCGAATTAACGAAAGAAGCGGTTGCGTATGCAAAGGCCACCGGGCGCGAAGTGTTGGTGGAGGGGGAGCTTGGCTACATAGGTTCGTCGTCACAAGTGCATGCCGACATTCCCGAAGGCGCAGGGTTCGACATGACGACGCCCGAACTTGCCGCGCGGTTCATCCAGGAAACCGGTATTGATCTCCTCGCGCCGTCCGTCGGCAATATCCACGGCCTTCTCAAGAATCGCGCAAAGCCGGCGCTCGATTTGCCGCGCATCGAAGCGATCGGCGGGGCGATCGGTATCCCGATGGTTCTCCACGGCGCGTCAGGTGAGACGGATTCTGATGTCCGCGGCGCGATCGAGCGCGGCATGGGCATCGTGCACGTGAACACGGAGATCCGCGTCGCCTACAAAGACGCCATCGCACAAGGCCTCGCGGAAAATCCCGACGAAGTCGCGCCGTACAAGTACCTCGCTCCGGCGATGGACGCGGTCAAAGCAGTCGTCCTTAAAAAGTTGAAGGTTTTCAACGGGCTCTAGCGCGCATTGAGAAAGCGCGATAAAAAGGCTATAAATAAGCGCGAAGGGGAGGCGTCGGATAGTGGTTTATTCCACCGTCTTGGAAAGACGGCAGGTCGCAAGGCCTCGTGAGTTCAAATCTCACCGCCTCCGCAGTCAGTATTTTTTATCGGACCTATGTTGAGACCTCGTTTGACCACGAGAGAGCATCATATGTGAAGCAGGCCACAACACGGACTTTTATAGCCCAACCAAATCTTGCATCTTGTGCCGCGTTTTGTAGCCCACGAACCCTGATACCGGACTCACGCCATACTTGGCCTGAAATTTCTTTACTGCATTGTGAGTGTAATTGCCGAAGTATCCGGAGACGATTGCCTCGATATAGCTGCCTTCGTGGATCAGATACTGTTGTAGGTCTTTGACCGCTTCGCCCTGATTGCCACGCCTGAGGTCGGTCGAGAATACAACATAGTCATGCGGAACATTTAATTTAGTTTCGGAATGTGAGACTACATTGAGTTTGGCTTGTGTGGTCATATCAACGACTCCCGTCTGTGGTAAGCCGTGCTTGGCCTGAAAACGCTTGAGTGCCACTTCGGTGAGAGAACCAAAATAGCCAGTCACGTATTTCTCCAGGTATGAGTCTTTGTCGGCAACGAGGATTTCCTGCAAGTGCTCTATCTCGATATCCTTGTCGCCCTTCTTCCAGGTATTCACGAAGTGAAATATTGGAGTCGATGACGCAAGCGTGCCACTTTCATTAAATTGAACCTGACGAACCCCCACCTGCGGAGCGATGGTGATATTAACTCTTCCCGAGCTTGATCCTCCGCCACCTCGAGCAAAGACGGTGTAATGATAGTCATGGCCGTTCGCGAGATTGGTGTCGGTGAACGTCTGGCTTGTTCCTTCATAGATCACTTCTCCGTCGCGTTCGATGACGATATTTTCCACAGCGTCCGGATTTTCTTCGTTGATCTCAAAGATCACCTGCGAGTCGGCTCCATTTACGTCGACCGTGGGGGTGGTGGCAACGCCAATAGGCGTAGATGTGACGTGGGGAGCTTCAACACCGGAAGAAATACCGGATGTGGTGAAGGTATAGTCTTCCGAAAAGGTAATGTTGCCCGCTTCGTCGGTCGATTTAACTCGGTAGTGATACGTCGTGCCGGAAGAGAGTTCAGAAAGAGATACCGAGTGGTTCGTGGTGAGACTCGATGCGAGAGTGCTGTGGGAGCCATATGTCGTGTCCAATCCATATTCCACTTGCGACGTCGCGTCTTTGTCTGTTGTCCAAGTGATCGTCGCACCACTATTTGTCACCGATCCTGAAGAAACGGAAATGATATTGGCAGGTGCTACAACTGGAATGGAGTGGTTAAGCGTATTGAACTCATAGTTTTGTGAGACTGTCGCAACAGTTGCGCCAAGAAGCTTCGACTTCACTCGGAAGATATAATTGGTATTTTGGACGAGGCCGGTAAGCGTAACGGAATGAGAGGTGGTCAATATCGAACTAAGAGTACTTAGTGATCCGAAATTCTCGCTGTCGCCGTATTCGATCTGGGAATCGGACGGGAGATCGGTGTGCCAGGTGATGGTTGCCGCTGAAGTGCTAACAGATACGGTATCGACAGTAGAAATGACGACCGATGCATCCACACCTGTTTGTCCGATACCCGAGTTTACCGTTTCTGGAACAGTCACACCTGCATCAACGCTTGCAATAGATTCGGTAGTAAATGTCTCGTCGGAGGTGATCGTTTCGTTGCCTATATCGTCGCTCGTAATGACACGATAATGGTACAGCGTATTCGGCGTGAGACTTGAAAGCGTCACGCTGTGGTTCATGCTCAAGGTTGTATCAAGTGGCGTGCTTTCTCCATAGCCTGCGGTCGTGCCATATTCGACGCGAGCATTACCGACAATATCCGTCGTGAAATTTATTGTCGCACTTGTAGACGTGATGGGCGCAACGGTGATGAGCGTAATATTAGGTGGTGTCGTGTCCTCTACTATCGTGTGCGTCGCGGTCTGGAAAGTGTGCCCGCAGGAATTTCTGGTATTGCCGACAAGATCGGTGGCATGGATGCAGTAGTAATAAACGGTGTTGGGAGAAAGATTGAGAAGTATTGCGGTGTGAGCGAGAAGACCGGTTGCCGGAAGTGTGGCGCTCTGTCCATAGCTTTGGGTGGTGCCATATTCAAGATGGGAGACGGCAGACTCGTCGGTTGTCCAGACGATTGTCGCTTCGCTCAAACCGAGTGAGAGGTCAGCTACACCAGAAATTGTCGGGGCGGTCGTATCAGTGACCGTAATTCCTGATTCGGTTCCCACGGAAACTTCCGGTCCTGATTCCGTAGACGGGGTTGACACTTCGGTGGTGGTCTGAACTTCCGGTTCAAGACCTTCCGTTTCTGGAACCGCTGCAGGTGCAGGTTCGATTACGGGAGCAGGGGTGGGTTCGGGTGCCGGGGCTGGTGCAGGCTCCGAGGGTGTTTCTACAGTCGGAGCGCTCACGTCGCCAAGCTGGGCGGAGACCGGAGTGGTGTTGAGCGTAAACATCCCGACGATCATCAAAAACGAAACGAACTTTTTCATAAAATGTTGAATAATAAATAATGTGCCCGTCTCGAATTGAGGTTAAGTATACTAGACGGTACCATACCTCGCTTCCCGAGCTTCGGTCGCGATTGAACAACTTTTTTGGTTTTAATATTAGGCAGTGTGACTTTCGACAAGGCAATTACCATCCTCAGCGACGTGCTTACAGCGCAAAACCCCAAGTCCTTCTCCGGTACGTGGGTCTATCAAAATGCACCCCGCGCGTATCGGTTCTTCAGGCTGAGTCTCAGAACACCAACCGGCAACATCGATTGGGACTCTGTAACGGACGTTCTCGATCGATCGCACCAATACAAATGGGATGGTCGTAAACGTAAGGCCAAGAAACCCTATGAAAATCAAACTGAGGTCGATCTAGTGCTTGCAAAGTACCACAACAAAATCTACACCTGTATTACTGCCATGAGCGAACAAGATCGTCGAACACGAGATCGGATACTCATCGCCCTCGTCCGCGTCGCCCAAAGGGGCAATGTTCTGGCCCGGCAAGAAGCAGTCACCTTTATCCGGTTCAGTGTCGACGACTGGATCGAGAAATACTACGTGCTCCAGAAGTGGAACGGCTTCTGTGAGATTTTGGAAGAAGAAATCGCCGCCTGCATCCGTCGGTATCGGTTTACCGGCACCTTTTTGGGATACGTTTTCAAAACGCTTGAATACCGCGGTCGAGGACTAGCACCTCTCTATTCTTTGGATACACCGCTCGCTCCCGACAGTGGAAGAACGTGGGCTGAAAATGTCGTGCAGGACGAAGAGACGGGTGAAGTGCGGATGGTTGGCCTACCGTAGTTTTTTGTCGAACCTATGCCGGGCTTTAATGGTTTTCTTGTGCAGGCGGTGCTATATTAGCCCTGTTTTACGCTGATTATGACAGAGATACTCAACTTACTTTCAATAGCGGGTTCATGGCTCCAAGTCCACGGGTCCGAGTTAATAATAGCGGTCGTTGCCGCTGTCGTCGGAGCCATAGCGAGTGCCATCTTCGACTTTCGTAAACATGGAGTAAGTGTGGGCATTAAACTTAAATCGATTGTAAAGGATAACTCACAGCACAGACAAAACGCTGATATTCAGGATGGCGGCCATGCTACCCAGCAAGAAGCGGGCAGAGACGCCGTTGGACAGGCGGTCTCCGGCGCAGAAAGTACTGCCGTGTTAATAGCTGGGGATCACAACGGCGACATAATTCTTCCAAATCCTCCTGGACAGGGCACGGCACAAGGATTGCCATACGAAGAAAACGCCTTTCTTCTCAGAATTACAGATATCTTGAGCGCACGAAACGTAGCGTCCACCTTCTCTGAACACTACCGATTAGGCGTCGTCCACTTAGGTGAGGGTCACGCTTCACTGGCAGCGCCCGCATATCATGGTGCATTTCGACAGATCCGTTCGATCTTTCTTGAACGCTCAACTTATAGTAACGATTTAAAAAGCGAATTTCTCCCGATTTTGGAGGGAAATTTTAATAAGTTGGCAGAATTTTCAGACAATGGGGAGACCGACACGAATGCCCTCAGGGGAATAGTGTCTGGCCTTGAAAATACTCTCAAAAGCATGTGCGCATACATTTCATGAATCAAATTGAACTACATAAAAAAATAGATGATCTTTTGTTGGCAGGGATAGCCACAGCAGGGGCGGAGGATATCCGGTTGATTATAAGGGCAAATGACGATGCTCAAAGATATTTCTTTGCCCGCGCCGATGAATCGTGGCTCTCGTGGCTTTGGGACCACAACTTTTTTGCTCAAATAAAAAAGAAAGCAGAAGATCCCACCAGCTACTCATATCGCACGCCCGAACTTGATTACTTGGTGCGGATGTCAGAGAAAGTACCAAACGAAGTCGTCAATATTATTCTTCAAATACCGATCTCCGCAAACATCTTTAACCCAGAGGTCGTGGATCGATTCCTTTGGATCTGTAGCAAACTCATAGCACCAGAACTGAGCCGCGTTGTCAGGAAAATTCGCGACGATAGATGGGCGCAACTCATGGGCCCATTTAATCGGTGGGGGTTCGAATATCAAAAAATGTTTGAAACCTTGGCTGAGGCGAATGATTATGAGAGCATAATCTTACTCTCAGAAGCAGTTCTTGTTGTTAGAACCACGGCTGACGTTAAGAAAACGTCGTACGGCTCTCTGGAGAATCCATTTTATTTCAATGATCTTCATCAGACCGAAGTCTTCAATCGTCTCGCAAGAGTTGATGATGAGCACGCTGGTACAGCACTCACACTTGTATCTAAAACATTTGGTGAAGTCGTAAAACTTGGGGATAAAGAGGAGGGTGGCGAGTTCGAGTTCAAAGAAACCTTCCACTTGTTCGACGTGGATTTCTTCACTGTTGATCTCAATGCAGATCGGCATTTTTCTGCACGAGATGATGTTCGTGACTTGGCGGCAACTGTTACCACTCTGACCCGACGTGTTATGGAAAAAGTGACTGATAATCCAGAAACTGTCCGTGACATGTATAACATATACTTCGCGGCTCTACCCGAGAGTCGAACCACTTGGCGTCTCCATCTTTTTGTGTGGAGTTTATATCCAGAAGTATTTAAAACTGAACTTAAGCAGGCCTTTTTTCGCATTTTTGATGCAAAGAATCCGTGGGAAATAGCAGGAGGTGCTGAATATGAGCAAGCACTTAGAAATGTGTTCCGCGTACTTGCCGAAGACGACAAACGAACCTATGTCAAAGGGGTTCTGGAAAGATTTGGTGGTAAAGAGGACCGCCCAGGTTATGGATTCGACATCCTTTCAACAATCTTTAAAGATCTCACTGAAGAGGAAAGAACAGAGGCCCAGAAAGTCTTTTCGCGCCCACTCAATCCCGATCATATTCCCGAGCCATCTGTTGGAAGATCATATGCTGGCACCGTTGTACCGCAGGCACCTCCGGATACTGAAGATTTCTGGGAGAAGCCAGTACCTGAAATAGTGGAAATCCTCAAATCAAAATGGACTCCAGAGGCACTTCACAAAATGGATAAGAAGCAGGATTTTCTTCGACCAATTAGTGCCGAAGGAGTTGCGGACAAACTTAGAGATAATCTTAAGCAGCGATTACAAGAGTATGTGAATAATGCGCCATTATTTTTCGATAGAGAAAATCTGGATGCACACTACACATATTCATTCCTGCGTGGCATTCAAGAGGTAGTTAAGGCCGATTACGAAAAAGCTTCAAGTATCGACTGGAGTCAGCTTGTGCTACTTGGTAAGACAATTGCCGAATCCGGCAGTAAAGAACCTTTTGATCACAAAAAGCGCGAACGCGAACAATTTGATTCGTGGCTTTCCGGTTGGACTGGTGTCCACTCAAATCTTGCCGATGTTATTACTGAACTTTTCCGCGACAATGAAGGAAAGGCAGTTGTTGATTTCGACACGCATCGCAACGATCTCTTCATCATTGTCAGCTACCTTCTTTCGCATCCAGACCCCAGACCAGCAGATGAGAATGGAGAAACGGCGATACTGAAGCACAAGTCTCCCGGTGAAGAGGAATATGAAGCGAGCGATCCTTACTCGATCGCTATCAATACAGCTCGTGGTCGGGCGTTTGAGACTTTTTTGCAGTTCGTGTATCAAGACGGAAAAAAGTTTCCAAAAGAGAGTAAATCAAAACTCTCCAAAGATGTTCAGCAGCTGTATGAAAAGGTTCTCAGGGGAGAAGATACCCGAGCCATCATGTTTATGTTCGGGCATTACCTTGCCTTCTTCTACTTCCGCGACTCCGTGTGGATGGAGACGTTATCGCCGACCATCTTCTCAAAAGATCCGGCACGAGTCGATCTATATTTCGCCGCGTGGGAGGGATATCTCACATCAAGTTTATATACCAACCTATTCGGAAAGCTTCACGACGAATATTCTCGCGCGATAGCGATTGATCCAGCTGCATATACGAAACGGCGCTATCGAGGCAATCTTGACGAGGCACTTGCTACGCATCTTGCTCTCGCATACTTGCATCTTGAAGGATTCGGCTTCGATTCTGATTTGTACAAGTCCTTTTGGAACACTCCAAATACGAAGCGACACAGCTCGTTCGTATCTTTCATTGGGCGACATGTGATCTCTCGCGACCGTCCAGAAGAATGGCTAAAAGAAAACGAGGAAGTAAGCATAAAGAAACTCGAAGCCTTTTGGGATTGGGCACTCGAACATTGCAATGACAAGGAAACTCTAGAAGAGTTTGGTTTTTGGATGCAAGTAAAATACAAAATATTCGATCCTATATGGCTCGCAGAGCGTATTGATAGGACGCTTGAGAAAACAGGCGGAGATATAGGATGGGAAATAGGATTTGTCGATTCACTCCTAATATTGGCAAAAGCGGCACCAGAAAAAACACTGAGTGCTTTACGTAGCCACTTGATTGATGGATCGATCTTAAAAAAGGCACGTGGCTACATCCGGGTTGATAGTAATCTTAAAGAGGTTCTTAGCATCCTCTATGCAAATGAATCTACGCGCGATGGGACTTACAAACTCATTAATGATCTATTGCCGATCGGAGGAGGACAATTCTGGCCGTTGAAAGAGATTTTGAGTTCCTAAAGCATTATCCAATCGTCACCACCCCTTTCGTGATCTTCAGCTTCGACGTGAAGCAACCCATGAGTTCGCGCTTCTCTTGATTCGTGCCCTCTTTGAGGATGTATTTCGCATACGTCTTGATATGGACATCCTCATGCACTGTCTTTGATTTTGAGATCCCAAGAACGCCGCGCTGGAACTTGTTGAAACGTTTGAGTTCATCATCGAACTTGTGCCGGATGCCATGCTCATTGAAGTCGAGTTGATCAACGAGGTTGAGAAGTTGTTCAGTGAGTACTTCTTCGCGCAGATACTTGTTGCCCTTGCAGTGGTGATCCTTGGTACGTCCGCAGCCGTAGTAGATGTAGTGTGCCGAGGTGCCGTCTTTCAGTGGCTTGTATTTCTCCTCTGCTGATATGCAGGAGCCACACGATCCGCAGGTCATGAGCTTGGTGAAGGCGAACTCGTGATTCTTTCGTGAGATGCCGTCGCGCTTCAGGTATTCCTGCACCTTGTCGAAGAGTTCCTTTGAGACAAGCGGCTCATGCTTCCCTTGGTACCAATTACCGCTGTTCCGTGGATACTCGAAGATGCCGTGATAGAAGGGGTTTGAGAGCGTGCGGTACACATTCCCGAGTGCCAACGGCTTGTTGCCGACCGTATGGAAGTTGAGGGTGAAGCGCAGCCAGTGATACACCTTTCTCCCTGACCACTGTTCGTGTCCAACCTTTTCGAACATCTTTGTGATGACGTGTCCTCGATCGGGATCAACGATCACCTGACACTTCCGGTCCATCAGTTTCTGATTCAAGTATCCCGTCGGCGCTGTACCTGGCCGATATCCCATCTCACAGCGCGTCCGCAATCCACGCTTCACGTTTACACCTCGATTATCGTTCTCGAGTTTCGCTTGCGAGCCAAGGATCATGAGGAGGAACTTTTCGTTTGGATTGTTCCGAAAGCTCTGTCCGTATGTGCGGATTTCCAGCAACGCTCCCGCGTCCATGAGGTCGACGATCTTCCCAAGATCTCCTGCGTTACGAGATATACGATCCGGTGCCCACGTGAGGATGCCATTGAACTTGCCACTCTTTATCTCGTCGACGATTTCATTGAAAACTGGTCGCTGACCCGTTTCCTTAGCCGAGTGACTTTCTCGCTTCATTGCCACGATCTCCAACCCCTCTCGTTCGGCAAGTTGGAGCATCTCCTTGATCTGGCTATCTATGGAAAGCACCTGCCGCTCCTCGCTTTCGGTCGACTTTCTTGCATACAGGCAATACCTCACCTTTACGGGCACTTGGGTGGCTGGCCTGCTAATAGCCCCCAGAGGAGCCCTTGTTACTATGCTCATACCACAAGGGATGACGCAGACCTCTTCAGGAGTCCAGAGCGTCGTTAGGGCCTCAGGTGTTGGTAACCGGGGCGTCCCAAGACCCTCCCTATTTTCTCGCTACACGCTCTTGCCGCCGCATCTGAAAAATCGTCTTGCGCAGCTGCCACAGCAATAAAAACGAGAGTACGAGATTCCAGAATATCCAGAATTGTATGGAGAGGTACCGGTGATCGAACAGATGCAGGTCACCGGTACGCAGAGCGAGGATCGTCAACAGGAAATAGAGGGCGACATATACACTAACCGTTCGTGAGACTTGCCGGAACGCGGGTGAAATTGACGTGTGTTTTGCGTTCGTCGAAATCCAGCCGACCGATTTGCCGAGAAGCGCCGTCTTGACCGCATGTGCATATGCGTAGGTGCGAGCGATAAGGATATTGAAGTATCCGAGGCGCATCTTCGCGATGGGAAAGAGCCACAGATACGTTACGGCAAATACGATGTGCGGGTAGAAGACAAATGTATTGCCAAGCGGTATGAATTCGTTATAGAGGAACAGCGTCCAGAAGAGATGGAAGGAAAAGACTATCGTGAGCGGGTGATGCAGGTAAAACATGAACCCTGTTATGTAGCAGAATTTTATCCGCCATGAAATCGGCGCAAGCCAGAATTTCTTCGACATCATGAGCCGCATGCTGCCCATGCACCACCGATGTTGTTGGTGAAAGAACGAGTACGCATTATCCGGGCACAGTCCTATCGCAAGGAGAACTGGTACAAATAAGACGCGGTATCCGGCACTCGTGAGGGCAAAGCCGGTGTGGGCATCCTCGCTGTAGTCCATCTGCACCGGTCCGCCTATCTTCTGTAGCGCGGATCGGCGATAGACCGCGTTCGAGCCGCAGCAGATCGTGCCTCCAAAGCGACTCCGCGTGACCTGGATAAAGCGGTAGAACGGCTCTTCCGCAAAGGCGGCATTGTAAGCAAGCGGTGACTGCTTGTGCACCGTATCGCTCGCTTCAAAATACTGCGGCGTCTGCACGATGCCGACGTTTTCGTCAATCATGTAAGGTAAAGTCTCGCGTAGAAAATCGGGATGCGGGGCAAAGTCAGCATCGAAGATCACAATGAACTCTCCATCGGTTTTTTCGTAGGCATGCTTTAAGTTCCCGGCCTTTTTCATCTCGCCTTTGTTCGGACGTTCGAGGTAGGTAAAACTGAACTGCTGCGCCAACTCCCAATGCTCGTCGCAATTTTCCTTAGAATCATCAAGAACGTAAACGCGCTTGTTCCTATAGGGGATGTTGCGAACGTGTTCCCATGTATTGCGAAGCACGGTGATGTCTTCTCCGCAGACCGGAAGAAAAATATCGACTGTTGGTTCGCGCCGGTCAATCCAAAACGACATGACGCGTGCCCAGTGCTTCTTGAGGTCAAACTGGCGATAAAACAAGTTAAGGCCGAAGCTCGCCAGATGGTACATCGTAAGTAGCGCAACAATAGGCGTCACGAACCACGTGAAAAATGGATCAATCGTGATGAGCCCCCAGAACCCGAAGACGACCAAGAGCCACGAAACGATGCCAAATAAATACAGACTCCGCACTTTCCATGCGGGCGTTTCCCGGATATAGAGATACTTGTCTAAAGATGCGGGGTTGGCGATGCTATTGGTTGCCGCCATACAATACCCGATCTACGAATTCCTTGAGTCTCTGGTCGAAATCTTTGTCGAGCTTCAGTTCGCACTTTGGTACGGTGACGGTCATCTGGAATGGCAATTGGATCACCATGTCATGACACACCAATTCCGGATTCGGACTGAAGAATCCGGGCAAGATAACAGGGCCACCACCGCCATATGCGGATGCCGTTCCCGTTGTCGCAAACATGCCCACGATGACCGCAGTCAATATCGCGTTTTTCATAATAAGTGACACCAATAACGAAACGATCACTTAGTATCGCTCGCTCTGATGCTTAAAGGACCTAGCCGGTAATTACGCCGGTTTCCCTGGGACTAGGTTCTATCTCACAAAATAGGCAATAGTTTTGCCGTATATTTTTGCAAATCGCTTGAGCTCTATGATGTCTACCCGCTGTTGGCCCGATTCTACGTTGGAAACGTGCGACTGCGGACGCTGGAGCTTCTTCGCCACCTGCACTTGTGTTAGTCCTGACCCAAGCCGAGCCTTACGGAGACGCTCAACAAAATAAGCATACTCCCGCGTATGGATCGACTTCTTCATACACTATAGCCTCTATCCAAGAAGTCAATATCCAAAATCTGGATATTTGTGTTACTGTCTTCGCAGAGAGAATTGGTAGAAACAGCGAATGTCCTGTTATAATCGCCCCACAATCCGACGACCTAAACCTCGAAAGAGGCATGGTCAAAAGCCGCTCAGAGTCATCTCGCAAGAGATGCGATCCTTGGGTCGAGGCGGTCTTCGCGGATTAGTACGCGCAGAAATCACATACTATGTAAATCGCTTTTCGCGGTCGTCCTAAAAGTGTGCCGAATGTCACGGGCAAATTTTTTGCCACGCGCATGAGACAAGATGCCGAGGTACGACTGTTTCGCTTGCTCGAGCTTTTCTTGACCTGCCTCATCCTCTGCATGTGCATGCCGATCTGCCAGTTTCCGAAACATACGCCGTACGGTTTTTGTCCGTACCAACTTGTGGTGAGGAAAGTGGACGTACCCAAGAAAATCAAAGCCCTGGTGCCATTTGCGAAAGACGATTTTATCGGGATGAATATCCACTTGTAATCGGTCGTGCAGAAATTCGCGTACTCTCGGCAACATCAATTCTAATTCGCTCTTGTTATCTGAAAGCATAACAAAGTCATCTGTATAGCGTGTGTACCACTTGCAGCGCAGCTCGCGCTTTATGTACTGGTCAAGGTGATCCAGATATACATTCGCAAGCAATTGCGATGTCAGGTTGCCAAGCGGAATTCCTTTCCCGTAGCGCGTCTCGAAACTCGTGACGATCATTGATAAAAGGTTGAACACTGCTTGGTCAGCAATTCTTGCTTTGCATAATCCCAACAAAATCTCATGATCGACACTATCGAAAAACTTACGAATGTCACACTTCAGGAGCCACACTGCGCATGTGTTGTTGCGAGAGAGCTTCAGTGCAAATTCGCGCAATCTCTCGTTTGCAGCATGCGTCCCTTTCGTCTTTCGCGACGCATACGAATCGAAGATAAAACGCTTGTCGAATATCGGTCCGAGAATTCGACAAATAGCATGGTGCAAGACGCGATCTCGGACGCTCGCTTTTGCAATGGGGCGCTGCTTTGGATCGTGCACAAAGAAGCGGGTGTACGGCCCGTGCCTATATGCGCCAGAAACGAGGTCGTTGTGGAGTGCGACAAGACGTTCCTCAGCGCGTTCGGCAAATTCGAGCACATCTTTTTTGCTCATCTTGTCGGTCTTGAACTCCCGCCCCGCCGCGCATAGATTGGCGGTTGCAATTATTCGCTCATATAACGCACTGTCATGGAATCCACTTTTACCGAACCCGTCATTTTCCATAAGGTAGGCCAATTATACCGTCTCGTGCACGACCGTGTTTCCCGCTTCCCTAAGGTATCGCGGCACACGCTCGGTGTCCGCATCGAACTGACGATCATCGAAATCATCGAGTATCTCTATCTGGCGCACAGTAAGCGCGGAGCATCACGACTCCTTATTCTCAACCGCGTTGATGTGCAACTTCGTGTGCTCTTTATGCACCTGCGTCTCGCGCATTCGACACGCTGCCTGAATGATGCGGGGTTCGCCGAAATCTCGACGATGGCCGTTGAAATTGGAAAGATGCTCGGTGGCTGGATGAAGCAAACAAAAGCCCACGAGGGTAAGTCGTGAGCTTTTGCCAACCATTCGGGAGAAGCAAGCACCGAGATTGCCATTCGTGATCGTCGGATCGTTCCTGTTGACGTTGGCACCGTTCTCGTCGAAGTTGCCGACATACACCAAGTTGCCGTCAGAATCGCGCCTGCTCGTGATGATCCCAAGCGTTCCATGTCTTCGCAAGCACGCAGATACTTATCTTTCTGGGCACTCACTGCTTCGGGGTATATAACGTGTGCACTCACCCCTGTGTCAGAAAACCTGCACCAGCTTGGAATCAAGCATGGTTGTGTGGCGACCGCCATCCGTAGATGACGATTCATTAGCCGTAAAAAATAATACCACGCGAAATCCCCGCGCTGAAAGCGCGGGGATTCCTCAAAGCATCAAGGAACAAGGATCAAAAATCACATGCGGGAGAAGCAAGCACCGAGAGCGCCACCCGTGAGCGTCGGAACGCTCCCGCTGACGTGGGCACCGTCCTCGCCGAAGCGGCCGACATACACCAAGCTGCCGCCAGAACCGCGCCTGGAGGTCCAGCTGTAAGATGAAGGCAGGAGCTTTTGCTGTTTTGTACGGCTCATGAGTACGAGGCGGTAGAGCGCTTCGACGGGCGATTCACGAGTTAGTTTCGTAATAGTGAGCCCGCTCAGAATTTCACTCGCGTCTTTCCACTTCTCGGAAGTCATTAGCGCCTGTATCTCGTCTCGTCGCGATTCATATTCGGCGATGGCTTTAGCGTATTCATCCGGCAAAGGTACGTTTTTGAACACATTTGTTCGAAGATGTGTTACGAGAAGATCGGTTTGTTGGAGATAATTCTTGGACAATGATCCAGGTACGACCTCCTTAGAGGTGGATCGATATCCCGCACTGAGAGTTTCCGTGGTGAAGAATGCTTCGTTTTTGTACCAGTCGATAGAAAAGAGAAGCGGTTTGCCATCATGCGCTTTATTGGTGAAGACGGTCGCAAGGCGTTGCATCGTGATACGCGCGTCGGGAAAATCATGCTTCCTAACGATGTCTTCAGTGAATGCATCGGGCACCCAGTACCGCTCATGCCCGAGCACTTTCTCGTTTTCCAGTTCCTGTGCGGATATCTTTAATGGCGCGCGATTAGGGATCGCGAACACCCGCACGCCATCGTCGTCCATGATTTCTCTCACCCTTTCTGAAGAAGTAAAATTGTCGCCCAATACGCGCTCCGCGTTCGGCCTCGAATCGAGACTCTCTCGAAGCGATACGGCACCAGTCTCGATCTGTGTTTTGAGTTCTTCTGCGCGGGCAGCATCCCCCGTCTTGACGCCCTTCGCGTATGCGGCTTCAAACTCGGACTGGAGCTTTTTCAAGTTGGCGAGCTGCTCTGCGGGGGGAAGGCGTTCGGGCATGGTGAATAGTATATAACAAAAACAAGTCCCGTATATCTCGAAGATTATCCTGGGACGTGCTACAGTTTTTGGTACAAGACGTATGAAATCTCGAGAACGGATATACCAATCGAGCCAAAATGAGCCTCCTGAAGAATCTCCCAAATTACCTGAAGTAATCAGTAAAAAAGTCAAAGAAATTGAGGACAAATATGGCAAACCGCTTCCCGAGGTACTCAAGGATCGAGAAGAGGTGCTGGAGCGAATTGCGAAAATGGTCGGTAGCGATTTCGGAATGAAAGTGCAATTTGGTCAAGTTGGCGGCGGCAGTTATTTCGTTCCTGAAGATCCGCAGACACCTCGGGGTGAGTGGAATTCTATAAAACTTGATCCATTGACACTTTTAGAAGCCGAAGGAACTGATGAGTTCGTGGCGGCTCACGAAGGCGCACACCGAGCCATTACCCGCACCATTGAACAAGTCGCACTCAAACCTAAACATGAGATCGCCAAATTCTCGGAAAAAGTAGGACGGAGTTACATTTTTAATGCCCTAGAGGATCCTGCAGTCAACGACTGGGTGCGCAGTTTATATCCACGCATCGGCGGTGTAATGGATGCCGCCTACGATACGCAATTCGAGAAAGAAGGGGCGGTCATGTCGACGCCGCAGATTCAGCAGATGACCGCTACGCTGGGCTACGTTCCTCACTTTGTTACGTTCGGATCGGAAACAATGCGAAATTGGCACAAGAAAAACTATTCTCAAAATCTTCCTGCATCTGTTCGAGACGCGCTAGAGCGCACCGAAAGAGCGGTCAGTTCTTTTTATAAAGAAATACCATATTCAAATCCTACCGAACGAGATGTTTTGCAAAAAGCAAAGGTCAGATGGCAGGTGTATGAGAGAGGCATTTGGCCGCTCGTTCAAAAACTGATTGAGGACGATATGCTCGATGAAAAATTGAAACAATACTTGAAAGACCAGTTGCAAAAGGCACTAGAATCCGGCGAAGGAAAGAAAGGAAAAGATACCGGAGCTCCTCAACCCGGTAGCGGCCAAAGTCTGGAAGAGCTTATGAAGCAATTCGGATTTGATGAGAAAGAAAAAGCGGAAATGCGAGAGAAAATGCGGCAGGCGCTTGAGCGAAAGAAAGAGGTGATGAAAGCTGCTGGAGAGAAGTTGCAGAATGGGACTATGACTCAGGCTGAATATGATGAGGCAATGCAAGAAGCTACAGGCGGCATGCCGGTGGATATGAAGTCCATGAGCGATTCGATGAAAAAGAAACTTGAGGACGCGTTGGGGAACGAATCGAAAGAAAAACAAGCGGAAATGGAATCGAAGGCGCAAGAATCGCTAGAAAAAGCCGAAGATGTAGCGAATGATGCGCTCAGGGCAAAGATTGGTCCACGTGAGGAATCGCATGAGGAGCGGCGTGGAAGCGCAACTCACACGTCACAATCCGCGCGAGAGAAGGCAGAAGAAATTGCGCGTGAATTGGAAAAAAAGAAAAGCGAACAAGATACCTTCAGCGCATGGCAGCAACAAGAAACTGCAAAACGAACTGAGTGGGAAAAGGCAGTTTCAGCACGAGGACCATTAATCGATGAACTGTATCAACGAATCGAAGAGTATTTCCAAAAGAGGCGTCATCCTCGATGGAAACAGGGATATTCCGCCGGTCAGCGCCTCGACCTGCGTTCTGCCATGCAGTTTGAGGCGGATCCGCGCAACTACGTTCGATTATGGGAGAAGAAAACCATTCCGGAAAAGCACGATTATTCTGTTGAGATAATGAATGATCAATCTGGTTCGATGCGCGAAGGCAGTAAGGCGGAAAACGATCTGATTGCCAAAGCTATGGTTGTTGAAGTCTTGACGGCGATCGGCATAAAGAATGAGGTTCTTGGTTTTACAACTCCACGCGAAGGAGACAAAGGTAAATTCAAGAATTACGTCGAGGTATACAAAAGCTTCGACGAAGACCTAAACGAAATGCGCGAGACACTGATGCCGCGTCTTTCACAAATCGTCCACGAGGGTGGCGGTGCAACGCCGACATACACAGCCACCGAGATTGCCTCCGAACGCCTCGCCGCCCAGGCCGAGCCCACGAGGCATCAGGCAAACTTTCTTATAGTGATAACAGATGGTACGCCGTATCAAGACCCCAAAGACTCCAGTCTAGAGGGCTTACGTGACCTAAATAAGAGGTTGTCAGAAGAGAGGGATCAGGTGATAATTGGCATGGGAATCGGGGAAGGCATTCAGGAAGAGAACCTGAAGCTTGCCTACGGAGAAGGAAGATATGTATACGCAAGAAATCCAGAAGAATTCCCTGATAAAATGGCCGCCCTTCTTGACGCGATTTTTACGCAGACCCAAGGGGTGCAATAATGTCCGTATATGACTACCCAATTAACGATGCAAAAACTTAACCTCACCGATTTCATAGACGCCGTAGAAAAAGAGCGGCCGAACGGTATGTTCGTACCGGGACTTGTCATTCGGAAGCGTGCAACATCATCTACAGTTGAAGACATTGTGCGTGGAACGCCAGGCGCTGTCATCGCGGAGATTGCAAAAGGCGTTGCTGACTCTGAAATCCTCAATAAATTTCGTGAAGCATTTGAAAAGAATAAATGGCTTGTGCTCCACCTCTCTGACGGTTCTCTGTCGCCTCTGTGGCGCGAACAATTGAGTCGGCTCCGCGATTCCAACACTGTATTTATTCAGGGTAAGACGGCCGAAGATACTTTTTTTGCAGAACAATCGGAGGGCATGCGTATTTTGGTTGTTATTGATGATCAACATATCGACGCCGTTGAGTATCCTGCATTTCTCAATATATTTGGGCCAGTCACAGAAATATAAATATATGGCAGAATTTTTTAAAGCAGAGAAATACAAGCCGGAATTTCAAGCCGCTGTTGAAGAGCGACAAAGACATCCAATTATTAATGTTGAGACAGTGAACAAAAAGGCAGAAGGAGGCGCTGATGCGAAAGTTAATATTGTGGATATCGCTGGAGTGAAATTCGAATCATTCGCTTCGCGCGAAGACCTCGATGCAATCATCAACACCATCAGTCCCACATCAGAAAGTTTGGAGATTTTACAAGCGATGGTAATTACGTCGCAACAAGGACGCGGACTCATTGCCGAGGCAGAAACATCCCGTGGTAAGACATATTTGTTTAACCGATTTACGGAGCTCAAATTTGGCAGGGGCGTGCGGCCAGTCGATTTTTATTGCAACGGCCAAACCGACACCATGTCGCTCATGGCGAAGTGGGTGCCAAAAACCGAGGATCCCGAGGACGAAGCAAGGTGGACACAGTACGCGGAAAGTGCGGCGGGGAAAGGGGCAATGCAAAAAATTATTGAAGGTGCCCGAAAAGGAGCAACCGATACGGGCGAGATTCAAAAGCAATTTATTGAGCTGGCCCGAAATGCTGGAATAGCAAAACCGATCTCACAATGGCAATTCCAATACGGAGCGCTTCCGCGTGCAATGACGATGCCGAAGGATCCAACAAAGACGATTTCTACGGACAATCCTTCACGCGGCATCTTTATGCACATACAGGAAGTGGGGCTTGCCGAGACGCATATCATTGATGCCTTGTTGCAACTTGGTGGTGAGAAAGGCAAACTCGCGGGCGAAATTCAGCTTTGGGAAGATGGTGGCAAACCAGTTCAGGCAGGTCCGGAGTTTTGGATATATTATTCGACAAACCCTCCCGAGAACTATCCGAACCGACAAGGAATCGATCAGGCGCTTGCGCGCCGTAACACATTTCTCAAACTGAGCGCAGAATCACCAGCATCGCGTCAATTCAAGCAATATTTGGATAATGGGGTTCCTTTCGAGAAAATGCCGCAGAGTTTGAAAGCACAAGTCGAAGAAGGCCAAAAAGCTGTTATCTTCCCCATTGTGCCGGGGAGTGAATATTCTTCGACAGAATCTGTCGATATCCGAATTCTCGTGTCGGATGTATTGTCTGATTTTCACGAGAAGCTGAAAGGGGCAATGGCGGCCAAGGGTATCGAGCAGCGTACGAAACAGAAATTCGAACTCACCGACGACGAGTGGAATATGGTCTACGACTTTCTGCGTCGTTTTGAATCACCCGACCTCGAGGCAACACTTGATCGTGCTGTGTACTTCCATTACATCGCTCGTTTTACGGAAAAAGGACAGGAACATGCGTGGAAACTCTGGGAAGAGGTCAAGAAAAACAAGGATTTCAAAAAGCGTTTTGAAAAGGCACGGCCACAAGAAAAATCGGTGCGCGACGCAGAGGGTTGGGCAGAACTCGCTACTTTCAAGGATAATCTTTCTGGAATGATTTCTGCGTTGGAAAAAGAGGTTGCGGATTCACAAGCAGGGCAAGGACCGGAAAGTTCACCTACTCCAACGACAAGCAAGAAAAAGCGAGGGTTATTTAGCAGAGGATAAAGATAAATCCTATGCCCGAACGCCTTCCCCCCGCCCAGCAGCTCGCGAATCTGAAGAAGCTCCAGACCGAATTTGAGGCCGCGTATGCAAAAGGTCTTAAGACGGGAGACCCTGCTCGCGCCGAAGAACTTAAGTCACACATCGAAACCGGAGCTATTGCGCTCAGGGAAAGCCTCGATTCAAGACCGAATGCAGAGCGCATACTGGGGCTCGATTTTCTTGGTCCCAAGGACGTTGAGGCGGTGTTTGGTGTCCGACCGACAGCTCGCATGACGTTCTCCAACCCTGATCTTGAGCGAGCGAAAGAACTCGGACAACAGTATATCGACTACGTCGACACCATGAACGTGCCGGATCCGGAAAGCGGCGAGATGCAGACGGGTGTGCCTGTCACCATGGAGAATCTGAAAAGGTACTTCCCTAAAGCGCACGACAACAATCCGATGTGGTACAGCCAAGACTGGTACAACAACGAGGCTTTTTTCAAGAATGAGCGACCTCGCGTCGGCGGGAAGCTTACCTCAAAAGAAGTGATCCCCAATTCCACCTCGAAGAATTATCTCCAACAGACCGATCTGCTCATCGAGCACCTTAAAACTCAGGTGTTCAAAGATGTTGCGCTTCCGAAAGCATATGCGGATGCAATTGCGGAATACGAAACAAAAAAGACCGAGATCCAGACCCTTATGACCGCCAATAAGTGGCAAGATGCATCAAAAATCTTGAGCGAGCTTTCCATCACCGGACTCGTGCGTGAGACTCCTGTCGAAGCGATGTACCGCCTTATTCTCAACAACAAAGCGCGACAGCAAAAACCTCTTCCCTCAATTTACAGCTGGACTTCTGGGCGCGATTCTGGCGGCATCTTGGTGTTTGTCGGCCACTTCGACGAGGACGGTGCCCGCGTCAGCGGGAGCGTTCCGACGATCGCGGATGGCCTTCTCGGTGCTTGCTTCTCCCGCATGTGATTTTTGATTCTTGTTCTATGGTTCTTTGAATCTCCACTGCGCGTTTCGCGCTGTGAGTTCGAAAATTTTTTACAGACCCCATTTGAGATTGTTTTTATGCAGCATTTCTGTCCTATTGCCTAGTCTTCGCAACCTCCCGTTACTAAGCTAGGGTCCTTGTACGGTAGCCTGTTTTGGGGCTATTATGCTCTTTACACAACCAATATTGGCCCGAGAGGGCAACGGCCTAAACCACCTCGCGGTGGCATGGTCGAGAATCGCGATGAACATAGACAACCCGTCATTCAGGGCGTACTCTGCGTTATAGGGGGAAACTCCTATAGAGGCTTCGGCCTTCCTGGTGGCGGGCTTTGTGTTTTCCAAGGCCTCCACCGTTATCAGTAACCGCGTGACGGCTATGGAAGGACTCATAATTTTTATACTCGGCATCATCGCATATCAGTTATATCTCGTGCTGAAGATAGCAAACAAAACAACCGAGACATTCGCCTCCGAAGAATACTCGACGTTATATCCAGTGTTTACCCCTCGTGAAATTCAGTGGCAGCACGACGAAGAGAAATATGCACAAAAACGTTGTGAATCGAGCTTCGAGCGTTTGCAGAAAACTGAACGCGAAGAACTTGTGGCACACAAGAAATTGGGAAAGCCGATAGAAGAATTCAAACCGAGCCACAAGCTTCTCATCATCCTTGAGAGCAATACTGATCACATTTCCGCACGGAACCACCACCATCAGTACATGCGGCACATGCTTGAGGCGAATATCGCCGCCCTCAATGGCACATCCATCACTGCGGCAAAAGACGAAGCTCTCAAATACGCATATCTCCCAAGCGACGTGGTTCGGGAGAATTTCAAGGATGCAGTCGCACAGCGCAAAGAATATTGGACGGATCATTACGAAAGTATCATCGAAGATGATCATGACGAATAACAAGTCTTCGCTTTTCATACTGTTAGTTCTCGTCGTTGGCATTGCTGCCTTTGCAGTCAGTCACATCAAGCAAAATCGGCTCTCAGCCGATATCGATCTTTCATACAACGACTTTCTTAAAATCCTCGAAAACGATTGTCCATATTACGAGCCCAGTGGTGTTGCGTATCGAAACTGTCTCGTCGATCTATTAGCCAAGCGGGACAAAGAGGTCAGTGAATACCTCGGCCATTTCGCCCTGGATCTGCAAGCTGATACCAGCCCTGAATTTCTCACTGCTCGCCAAACAGTCATTGCCGATCTCGGAAAGTTCAGTGACACATGGCTCTCGTATCGAAATCAGCTCTGCACCGTCCAAGCCGATGCGTATTGGGGAGGCAGCGACCAAGGAGGAGAACTCAATCGTTGCCGACTGTACGAGACCGAACGATTCTACCGTCTCTTGCAAAATCTTCGCAGCGAATGGACGCGTTAGTAGTCGAATGAATCGCGTTGGTCTTTGAGCCACTCAAGTCGTTCCTCAACAGCGGTCTTGGGGGTCGGCGCTTTCGTATTGCGGACGGTTTGTAGAAAGAAACGCAGGCAATCCGCAGGCGCTGTTTCCATAGATTGGTCCACGTCTTGCGGGTTGTTGGGATCCGGTGACAGTGACGACAGGGCTTTAATGAGGCGTGGACAGGTATTGGATATCTTGAGCGTCGGTTCGCCTTGCTCGTTCAATCGCAAACGTCGTTTGACTGCGTCCCACCCCATCAAGCGATCCTCCTCTCCCGGGAAAGACACATATATTTCATGTTTGGCGTAGAGTTCGAGCATGCCCTCCGCCGCGCCGAATTTTGTGAAGGCACGCGAGTCCATGACGGTAAATTGGTAGCCTTCCGGCACCTCCGCAACGACTTCTGATCTCTTTCGGATACGCTCAGCATGAACGACAGCATCGAGGCCGGTGTCGTCAAAGTATTCGCGAACAACATACGCGCAGCCCTTGGTATCAACGGCAAACCATAGGCAGCATGATGCGCCACGTAAACTCATTGGAACGATAGATCGATACAGAAACCACCGAGGAGGTATCTCGCATGGTGCTATGACATGCGCGTTAACGTTGAAATTCGCAAAGAATTGATCAGTGTTCGCCGCAAGCGCTTTCAAGACCACGATGGCGAACGCGTCGGCCAAGTCGTCATGTCGTTCTTTGCCAAAACCCACGAGTTGTCGAATAAGGAGTTCGGCCCCTTGTCGTGGAAAGAGAACGGCACCGGATTGGATGAGGTGGGCAGTGAGCGTGAGGCGGGCACGCTTGTCTTGCCCGAGCGTCTTAAATTCTTCGGCGGGAAGGTGTTGCGCTTTCAAGTGATCAATTAGTGCTTGTTGATATCCGACGTTCTCAATATACAGCTTGGTATAGAGGCCGTTACCGAGCGAACGAGAGACACTCATCGCTCTCTCGACCGTCTTGGGGAAATCGAGCCGCTCGTTGACGGGATTGGGAAGGATGTAGATGCAAAAGTTTTGTCCTCGGCCGAAGATCCGTGCAGACACCATGGCGGTACAGTCTGCCGTTGCTTTCTCGCTGATTGCAAGGTCGATGCCCGTTGCCGAGAAGCGGAAGTCAGAAAAAGGCCCATCGTGAGGAAGGGTGTCGTAGTACTGAATCCACTCAGGGTAGATAACCTGATCTTCGTCGGTGATGATGCGCAGGAGAAACTCTCGCTGCCACGACGATTCGTTTCCAACGATCTGTTTCTGCTCCTCAATACTCTCAGCGTCTGGATACTTCCCTGGCCAGAGTACCGTGCCATTCTCATCGAGGAGCGGATATTCTCTGAAGACTCCGTTTCTCGTTCCGGTCCCTATATCACCCTTGAGCCGCATGAGGAGCGAGTCGTCGTGGAGAAGGTTCCCCACGACAACAACGCGCGTATTCATGTCTCCGGCAGGAAGCATCTCGCTCGTGAACCACTGGTATGTCTTGTCGCGTCCCTCTTGCGTCTTTACGGACGCAAGATCTTCCACGTCGTCGCAGATGACAAGGTCGGGGCGATGCTCTCGATGACGAAGACCTCGAACGCTCTGCTCGGTTGATGCGACCGTGATGCGAGCCCCGGAGCGAGAGAACACGAGCGAAGATGAGCCCCATTCAGTGTCTCGTTCTTCCTTGAAGGGCCCGAGATCGGTTTTGAGAAGCGCGTTGTTCTCAAGCTCTTGCCGGAGGTTCATCATGTGTTGTTTTGCCTGACCCTTTGTTTGGCAGAAGATGAGAACGAATTTCTTCTCTTGCATGCCGAGGATAGACCACAGTGCGTACGAGGTGGTGAAGATGGTCGACTTGCCGGAGCCACGGAATGCAACTACACAGAGAAGCTTCCACGCCGGATCCTCGGTTAAGGCGAAGAGCTCGTGATGGAAGGGGGCAGACGGGCTCTTGACGTAGTGCGAGAGATACACGCAGAAAAACCACTCGTGACTGCGACGCGTCACCGCAGAACGTACCTTGCGGTCGTCGATGATCTTCTTAATTAGATTCAGTGTCTGGTTCATATTCGGTGATCTGTTGCGTGGGGGCGACCATTCTTAATGCTTCACGCACGACAGCTTCCTGCTCCGGAGTCAGCCGCTCGTCTTTGATGTTGATATTGCCCACGAGCTGTAACTTGTCTGCGTACTTGGGGTGGCAACGGGTCAGTCGAAGTCGAATTGCTCCGAAATGTGGTTTCTGATCCTTGATGAGGTACATAAGTTGCGTCTCCGTCATGTCGTTGAGAATCTCATCTCCCTCGTGCATAGCTTCGTCAGCTGCTTTCCTGAAATCATCATCTTCAGAACGCCAACGTGCATACGTGGTGCGTCCGACACCAGTTTTCTCGCAGGCTATCTGCACGATTGGCATCTTGCGCAATTGCGCGAGAATCAATCCTTTCTCGTGTTGCTGCCGCTCTTTAATGGTGTTTTGCTTTTTGTCGTTGTTCATATCTCTTTGGCAGTGAGTTTGGTTAACTGCTCCCACCGACGTATCGCCGTCCGGCAATACTCCTCGTCGGTCTCGACCGCGAAGCATCGACGTTTGGTCTGCTCGCACGCGAGTAGTGTGGTACCACTTCCGAGGAATCCGTCATACACCACGTCATCGATCTTTGAGGAGTTCAGAATGAGTCGGCGAATGAGGCCGACGGGTTTTGTCGT
>ERZ1292623.1235-Hain-H51-01um-R1-1235-length-25053-cov-4_pt1 | contig 25053 bp, 26 predicted proteins | sample MGYA00564398_ERZ1292623 | MGnify/ENA primary metagenome ERZ1292623 (study PRJEB36523, sample SAMEA6512633) | groundwater metagenome | collected 2019-01-07 | study: AquaDiva: Metagenomics assemblies of 32 groundwater samples | reverse complement strand
TCTTAGTCATGTTTATTGTGCTCTAATAAGTACTTTATAAAACTTTTGGCTAACAACTTTTAGATTTTGTGTACCCCTTAGGAATTTCACTAAAGCATTTCACTTCTTTAACTCTTAATCTTGTAGTTTTCTTGCAACCGCAGTCATAATAAGTTTTAGAATTCTTGCTTGCAACATATTTAGTGCCTTCTTCACATCCTAGAACAATACAGGCATTTCTTTGCTCTATTCCCCATAATCCTATTTTTTCATCCATTGCCCCTCTTTCTAATAAGGCGAATTCTTCAGTATACTTCGTATTAGGTTCTATGCTCAAAGTTTTGGCATATCCATTTTCAACTAAATAAGAATTAACAAATAGTTCATCAAAATACACATATCTCAAATCTCTCCCATACTTATCTTTATCCTGTTTATCTCTTATAAGCAAAACAGTCTTATTTAAAATTAATTTTCTTAGTTCTTCTTTCGCTTCTTTATAGTAATCTTCATTTACTTCAGGTGTATTAATACCAAGCATCCTTACATGAATTCCATTTTCCAGTTCAAAAGTATCGCCATCAATTACATCAACAACTAAACTTTTCTCACCTTCTAAAACTGTATTTCCAGAAGCATTTTCTTTAGAGCATCCAATCAAAAAGAATAATAAAACAACAAAACTAATTTTTACGTAGCCATTCAATCTCATCTTCATTAAGCTCAAGTTCATTAATGAAATCTTTTTCTTTTAATAAAGGTTTGTAAAAAATAAACTCTTTAAAAGATTTTTTAAGAGATGTATGGGTAATTTTTCCAATCTTCTCAGAAATAGACTTTTTTCTTAAATTTTTATTATTCCAAATCCATTTTCTAAGAATTCTCGAATTTCTTGTATAACTGACTTGCCCAAGTTTCTTTTCTTTTTTAGCTAGTCCAACTCCTAAAGACATGAAAATTCTCCTGTATACTAAAAATCGGTAATACTGTCTTTTAATAATTCTTCCATTAAAAACATCAGCTTTACTCAAAGAATCAAAGCAAGAAGCAAGGTCTTCTCCACCATACTCTTTAGGGCAATTTTCTTCAACCCACAAGTTAATTTCATCTAAATCTTCATGTAAAGAATCAAAAACATTAGAAATATCTCTGGGATTTTTACTTTTAAAGATAACTTTCAAAGCATTATTAATATCATGGCTCATATCTCTGGAAAGAAAATTAGTATCACTAAAATCCTTATATCTAAAAAATTCTAAATCAATTAATGCAGCTCTTGCATCCCCATTGCTTTTAATAGCCAAAGTCTTTAACAAGTCTTCTTTAATGTTCAAACATTCTTTTCTAGAAACCTCTTTCAAAAGTTCAAATAAAACATTATAAGTTAAAGGTTCAAAAGAAATGACTTTGCAAAGTTTTTTTAAGGAAGAAAAGTTTTTTGATTGGTTATCATTACAGGTTAAAATAACAGGAAAAGAGCTTTTTTTAATTATATCAACAACAGCATTTAATCCACCCCTATCTGCATTTCCCGCAATACCTTCAAGTTCATCAATAAGAATTAATTTGCCATTATAAAATAAGCTTTGCTGCAAGGATGCATTGCCTAAAAAATTTATAATTCCATCTTTATTCCTGATATCGCTTGAATTGCTTTCAACAATTTCATAATTCAAATCATGAGCAATAGCATAAATACTTGAAGTTTTTCCAGTTCCGCTTTTGCCTAGAAGAATTACAGGTTTTTTATTCTTGATGCACTTCTTAAGTTCGTTTATAGCAGAATCTTGACCAATTACATCTTCAGTGTTTTTTGGTTTATAATTGTCTATTAGCAGCATTTTCTTTTAAAAAAGGCACAATGCCTTTAGAATAATTATGAAATTCCAGATATACTTTATTAACATCTCTCCAAACGTAATCCAAATCTTCTACTCTTTTTTGTTTCTTATAATTCTTATGTAATTTTTCTAAAACTCTTCTTTCAACCAATAAAACAGGAAAATGTATTTTGTAGTCATAATCTCCATTAATTAAATTAACAGCCTTAACAACATTTTTAAAATTCTGAGACATCAAGATATGAATTAATTCATGAACAAAAATAGCAAGTAGCTTTTCTTTATCTTTCTCAAATTTTATAGTAAATGGATGCGAAATAGATTCGTAAAGCATAGAGCTTACAACAAAACAATCAATATTTCTATTAAATTTTAGCTTAGAAGCTTTTTCTATTTCTTTTACAATTTTATTTCCATTAGAATTCCAGAAATTTCTTACAAGATTAAGGAAATCTTGAGATTTTTTTATGTTAGTTTCATTGCCAATCATCTCACTAAGCATTAAGTCATATGCGCTTGAATATTCAAAATTTATTTTCATTTTTTACAAAAACTTGCAATTAAAGCCTCCATCTGTAAAAATTCATCACTCCCCTCAACCATTCTAAACTCTATCTCTCCACATTTTTCAGTTAGAGATAGCTTTTTTGTATCTTCAATTTGTAAATTCCAAATTTCTTTTTGAATCTGTTTAATCATATCAAGGCCGTTTAGTCCATCTCTAAGCATAACATTTAACAATAAATCTCTAGACTTAATAAACTCTCCTTTTAGAGCTAAATTTAAAATAGTTTGAACCTCTTTCGGATCAGCGTAACTCGCAACTTTATAGATTAATTCAGAAGTAATGTGTTTTTCAACAGAAGCACAGCTTTGTAATATATTACCTAGTCTTCTCACATCTCCCATACAAAGCTCAAAAAGAGCATTGATAGCATTTTCATCTACTTTTAATTTTTCATGTTTTGCTATATTTGTAATAATCTCCTTGACATCATTTTTATCTAAGGGTCTAAATCTAAAAACACTGCATCTGCTCTGTATAGGATCAATAATCTTGCTTGAATAATTACAGCTTAATATAAATCTACAAGTATTGGAGTATTGCTCCATAGTTCTTCTTAATGCCTGTTGAGCATCTCTTGTCAAAGAATCACTTTCATCTAGTAAAATAATCTTAAAATGAGCATCCCCAATAGATTTAGTCCTGGCAAAATCTTTGATGGTATTTCTCACAACATCAATTCCTCTGTCATCTGAACTATTTAACTCTAAAAAATTCTCTCTCCAGTTTTCACCATAAAGCTCCTTAGCTATAATTAAAGAAATTGAAGTCTTTCCAACTCCTGCAGGTCCAGCAAAGAGCATATTAGGTACATTTTTATGTTCAACAAAAGATTGTATTCTTTTAACAATCTCTTTTTGTCCCTTAAATTCCTCAAACTTCCTAGGCCTATATTTTTCCACCCAAACAGAACTCTCCATAAAGATTAAGATAAGTCAAATTTTATAAAGATTTGTTAAAAAGAAAGCTCATGATAAACCTTATAAAAACTAACGCTAAAGGAAGTATAAAATGTATAATCCCATTGATGTAGAAAAAGAAATATTAGAATTCTGGAAAAAAAACAAAGTATTTGAAAAATTAAGAAAGCAGAATCAAAAAAACAAGAGATTTTCATTTTTTGACGGTCCAATAACTGCAAATAACAAGATGGGGGTTCATCATGCCTGGGGCAGAACTTACAAAGACTTATTTCAAAGATTTAAGGCAATGCAGGGTTATGACCAAAGATACCAAAATGGTTTTGATTGCCAAGGTTTATGGGTAGAAGTTGAAGTTGAAAAAGATTTAGGTTTTAACTCAAAAAAAGACATTGAAAATTTTGGCTTAGACAACTTTTCCAAAGAATGCAGGAAAAGAGTTGAAAAATTCTCAAAAATCCAGACAGAACAATCAATCAGATTAGGCCAGTGGATGGATTGGGAAAATTCTTATTACACATTAGCAGATAATAACATAGAGCACATTTGGTATTTCTTAAAAAAATGCCATGAAAAAAAATGGTTAACAAAAAACACAAGAGTAATGCCTTGGTGTTATAGGTGCGGAACTTCTTTATCACAACATGAACTAGCAGACTCTTACCAAGAAATGGAGCACACAGCAGTATATGTTAAATTTTCAATAAAAAATAAAAGAAATGAATTCCTATTGGTCTGGACAACAACTCCTTGGACTTTAACGTCAAATGTTGCAGCAGCAGTAAATCCGGATTTGGATTATGTAAAAATAAAGCAGGGTTATGAATTTTATTATCTATCTGAAAAAACATCATCAAAGCTCAAAGAACATTTTGATATAATTGAAAAATTTAAAGGAAAAAAACTGCTAGGCTTGGAATATGAAGGTCCTTTTGATGATCTTCCAGCACAAAAAAATATAGTCCATAAAGTAATTGCGGTTAATTATGTCGGAGAAGAAGAAGGAACAGTAATTGTTCATATAGCCCCAGGATGCGGCCAAGAAGATAACGAATTAGGAAAAAAAGAAAAATTAAGAGAAATTTCGCCTTTAGACGAATCTGGTTATTACAAAGAAGGATTTGACTGGTTAACTGGAAAAAATGTCAAAGGAATAACAAAAGATATACTTGTAGATTTAACAAAAAAAAGAAAACTCCATAGCGAAGAAAAGTATAAGCATCGTTATCCTGTTTGTTGGAGATGTAAAGAAGAATTAGTTTTTAGATTAGTCTCTGAATGGTTTATCTCTTCAAAGGAAATAAAGCCTTTAATGAAAAAAGAAGCTTCTAAAGTTGCATGGTATCCCGAGTACGCAGGAAAATTAATGCAAGATTGGCTCAATAATATGGGTGATTGGTGTATATCAAGGAAGAGATTTTGGGGTCTGCCTTTAATGTTTTATGAATGTTCCTGTAGTCATTTAGAAATCGTAGGTTCATTAAAAGAATTAAAAGAAAAAGCAGTTGATCAGAAAATAGTAGAATCACTGCCAGAGTTACATAGACCATGGATAGATAGGGTAAAAGTAAGATGCTCAAAGTGTGGAAAAGCAGTATCAAGAGTTCCAGATGTAGGAGACTGTTGGCTAGATGCAGGTATTATTCCATTTTCAACATTAAATTACTTAAAAGACAAATCTTATTGGAAAAAATGGTTTCCAGCTGAATTCATAACAGAAATGCGTGAACAAATCAGGCTATGGTTTTATTCCATGTTATTCATATCTGTAACATTAGAAAATAAATCTCCTTATCAATCAGTGTTAGTTTATGAAAAATTGCAGGATGAAACAGGAAATCCAATGCATAAAAGCGCAGGAAATACAATATGGTTTGATGATGCAGTAGAAAAAATCGGTGCAGATATCCTGCGTTGGATGTATGTTACTCAAAATCCAAGTTATAACTTAAATTTTGGTTATACTCCTGCAAAAGAAGTAAAGAAGCAGTTAGATGTTATCTGGAATTTAGGAAATTACACTAATATCTACTGCCAGGACAAAGGAGCAAAAGAAAACAGTTTAGATTCAGCAGATAAATGGATTATCTCAAGAAGAGAATCAACAAAGAAAGAGGTAAAGGAACACTTAGAATCACTGCAGCCCCATCAGGCAATGCGTTCTTTGCAAAATTTTATTTTAGAAGATTTATCAAGATCATATGGCCAATTTATCCGGGAAACATTAGAACAAAGTTCAGTGCAAAGAGTGCTATATAACACATACTTAGATTCAATAAAAATGCTAGCTCCTTTTACACCCTTTATAGCAGAAAAAATTTACCAGGATATTTCAAAAAAAGAAATCTCAATTTTCTTAGAAAAATGGCCGGAAGCCAATAAAAAATTAATAGATAAGAAATTAGAAAACAGTATGGTCATAATAAAAGAAATTATTCAATCTATCTTAGCTCAAAGGGATAAATCTCAAATAGGTATTAGATGGCCATTGCAATCTGCAATGATATTAACAAAAAATAAAGAAATAAATACTGCAGTAAGGCAATTAGAATCAGTAATAAAAAAACAGGCAAATGTTAAAGAAGTTTTAATCAAGCAAAAAGATACAGAAAGCTATGAGATAGAAATAGATACAAATTTGACGCCAGAACTAGAAAAAGAAGGGTTTACAAGAGAAGTTATCAGAAGAATCCAGTCTTTAAGAAAGAAAGCAGGATTAAAAAAAGGAGATAAGATTAATTTAGAAATAAAATCTCAAGTTGAGCTTGATGAAAAAAATATCAAGGAAGCAGTAGGGGCATCTTCACTTAAAAAAATAGAATCTTCTAAATTCTCAGATAAGTTCAAGATAAAAGAAAAAGACTTTGAAATCAAAATTCAACTAAATTAACTATCACCTGATAATAAAAACAGTTCAGAAATCTTTAAATATAATTAAGAAAGGATTTAAATACTTTTGCAAAAACTTATATATATCTTATAAACAAGTTAAATTGGAGGGAGTTATTAATGTCTACACAAACCAAAACTTACGAGATTACCATCCAAAACATTGTTGTTTCTACATCACTTGAACACGATATTCCATTGATAAAACTCGCAGAAGTTCTGCCAAACACTGAATATAACCCGGAGCAATTTCCTGGTTTGGTAATGAGGATAAAAGATCCTAAAACTTCAGCATTAATATTTAGCTCAGGTAAAATTGTCTTAACAGGAGCAAAATCCTTAGTTAAGGTAAAAGAATCCTTGCAAAAAATCATAAAGAATTTAGCTAAAATAAAAATTAGGATTAAAGTAAAGCCTAAAATCATTGTCCAAAACATGGTAGCATCAGGTTCAATTTTCATGGATTTAAACTTAAATTCTTTAGCAATGAAACTGGACAATACAGAATATGAGCCGGAGCAGTTCCCAGGTTTAGTGTACAAATTAGCAGGCACTAGAGCTACTTTCCTATTATTCAGCAATGGTAAAATTGTTTGTACAGGAACCAAATCAGAAACAAAGCTAAAAGAGGCAGTAAAGAAATTAGTTATAGTTTTAAAAAAAGTAAAGTAAAAGTTTAAATACCAGCTAATATTTTAAAAAGTATGCAAAAAAAGAGTTTGGTGATTTTTTCATTGCTTACTTTATCTGTTCTACTGATTGCTGGCTGTCAGGAAGCTGTTGGGGGTTTTCCAAAGCTTCGGACTTCCGGTGATCAGACATATTCTCTAAGTTCTCACAGATATTCTTCAGGTCCGGATCGGTTTGTGTTCGATTTAACTGTTCAACAAGGAGGCAGATGCATTCTTTTGTCAGGTTCAGTTCCAATAAGAGAGATTGTAGCTATAGAATCTAGGGAGTCTAGCGAAAATTACTTAGTTGTTGGTTGTATAAGTGCAACTGCTGATCCTACTAGCGGAACTATTGGTGCCAAAGCTATAACTGATAAGACATTCGTGAGTACAAACACCCCAAATGTTGTTTTAGCATCTCAATTTTCACGTGCCCTTTTGCTTCAACTAGACCAGAGGTTGTCAGCCCCTGAAACGGTACTAAGTAGCGATGAGGTATTTGTTATCAGAGGTAGTGTAGTCTCAACAGGTTTTTAACCTTTAACCTTTTTATAATATTTTTCTTACCACAATAATAAATTTAAATAGACTAACTTACATCCATTATTATGGATTCTCACGAGCAAATTCAAAGAGCAAAGGATTTTCTAGATGCATTTTATGAAAAAAAGATTCACACTTTAATCAGCCAAGGAATATCAACATTAGTAATAGATTTCGCTGATTTAGTGCAGCATGACCCAGAAATAGCAGATTATTTGCTAGAACACCCAGAAGACACCATAAGGGGATTTGAGCTTGCTTTAGAAGGCTATGAGGTAAATGATTGCAGGGTAAGATTCAACAATCTCAGAGAAAACCAGTATATTGCAATAAGAAACATTAGAAGTGCAAATATTAACAAGTTAATGTACATTGAAGGGATAGTAAGGCAATCTTCAGATGTAAGACCTCAAATTATTTCTGCCAAGTTTGAATGCCCCTCTTGTGGCAATACGATTTCAATACTTCAATTAGAAACAAGATTCAAAGAGCCTTCCCGTTGTACCTGCGGAAGAAGAGGTAAATTTAGATTAATTTCAAAGCATTTGGTAGATGCACAAAGACTAGTTCTAGAAGAATCTCCAGAATCACTAGAAGGAGGAGAACAGCCAAAAAGACTATCTGTTTTCTTAAAAGAAGACTTGGTAGAGCCAAAAATGGAGAAAAAAACAACTCCAGGAAGCAAAGTAAGAGTCTATGGCATAGTAAAAGAAGTACCCATTTTATTAAGATCAGGAGCACAATCAATCCGTTATGATTTAATGATGGACTCTAATTATATAGAGCCAATAGATGAATCATATGAAGACATCCAAGTTAGTCCTGAAGAAGAATCCAAGATTAAAGAATTATCTAAAGATGAAAGGATTTATGAAAAATTTATCCAATCAATAGCTCCCTCTATTTTCGGTCATGATGATGTTAAAGAGGCAATAGTCCTTCAATTAATGGGGGGCGTTAGAAAGAAAAAAGAAGATGGTACAACCACCAGAGGAGACATGCATATACTTTTAGTTGGAGATCCAGGATGCATTGCTGGAGAGTCTCAAGTAGCTTTAATCTACAAAGGAATGGAGAAAATACAAAATTTAGGCCAAAAACACCTGCAACTAATAAAAGAAGCTGTTACAAAAATCAGAAAAAATGGCAAAGACAGGTATTACGATTATGCTACCTTATTCCAGCACTATCATTATCAACCAGTATTGAAAATAATTACAGAAACTGGAAAGGAAGTTATTTGCACTTTTAACCAACCTTTCTTAACAAAAAAAGGATGGAGACGGGCAGATGAAATTACACTAGGCACTAAAATAAGAGTAATGCCTAAAATCCCTAACATGAGAAAATCCATTGTACCAACAGAATTTAAGATGGTGAAAAAAACATACGGAAAATTAAAAGATGTAGCAATTCCAGAGAAGTTTACACCAGAATTAGCTTCTTTATGTGGCTATATTATTGGTGATGGAAACATCCATCCAAATAGGTCTAGGGTTACCTGCCATATTAATGAAGAAGAAAAAGACATACTAGGAAATCTTTCTGTATTTTGTAAAGAGACATTTAACATAGTCCCTTCTATTTTTATTAGGACAAGTAACAAAGTAAAGACAATTGACGATGGAAAAGGGCTATTAAGGCAGTTCATATCAAAGCAAAATATGTATATTTTAGAGATTAATAGTAGGCAAGTTGCTCATTCACTCTCCTTTTTATCAATCAAGAGAGTTCCACAGCAGATATTCAGAAGTCCAATAAATGTAGTCTCAAGATTTATCAGTTGGCTGTTTGAAGCAGATGGGTGTACGTTTGGTAAAGGCGGGGGCAGAACAGCAATTCAGTTGAAATCAAAAACTAGTGGTCTGTTAAAAGATGTCCAGCTTTTACTTCTTTATTTTGGGATCCATTCAAGAATAGTGGAAGATAATCTCTGCATTAGAAGGTTTCATGACATGGAAAAATTTGCCAAGTACATAGGATTTAATTCTGAAAAAAAGAAAAAAGCCTTGCTTAATACACTAGATGTAATAAAGAACAAGAGTGAGATGAATAAAAGAAAAGAATTCCAGAGATGGGAGAAGATTATCGACATCGCACCCCAAGGTGTAATGGATGTATACGATTTTGAAGTTCCAATAAGTAAAAGGTTTATAGCAAATGGGATAGTTTGCCATAACTCTGGAAAAAGTCAAATCCTAGGTTTTGTATCAAAAATAGCGCCTAAAGCAAGGTTTGTCTCGGGAAAAGGCGCATCATCTGCAGGATTAACTGCCGCAGTTGTCAAGGATGAATTTCTGAAAGGATGGGCATTAGAAGCAGGAGCAATGGTATTAGCAAATGATGGCTATTGTTGCATAGACGAATTGGACAAGATGTCAGTAGAAGATACATCTGCTCTGCATGAAGCAATGGAGCAGCAAAGAATTAGTATTTCAAAAGCAAATATTCAAGCGACCTTAACAACAAGAACTACAGTTTTAGCAGCAGCAAACCCAAAATTAGGGAGATTTGATCCATATGCACCAATAGCATCTCAAATAAATTTACCTCCGGCATTAATAAACAGATTTGATTTAATCTTCCCAATAAGAGATATCCCAAACAGAGAAAAAGACAGATTAATAGCATCTCATGTGTTAAAGTTGCAGCAAAAACCTAGTGAATTAAAATCAGAAATAGATTCAAAACTATTTAGAAAATACTTAACATATGCAAAAAGAAAAATAAATCCTGTTTTAACCGATGCAGCTATAGAAGAAATTCTGGACTTTTACATAAACCTAAGAAACTCTACTACACCTGGCAATGAACAAGAGATAAGACCAATTCCTATCTCAGCTAGGCAATTAGAAGCTTTAGTGAGATTGTCAGAAGGGTCAGCAAGAGTAAGGTTATCAAAAAAAGTAACGAGAGTAGATGCAAAAAGAGCCATAAGATTGTTAAGGCATTGCTTAATGCAGGTTGGCATTGATCCTGAAACAGGCCAATTTGATATTGACAGAATGAGCACTGGAATATCTACATCACAAAGATCAAGAATAGTTGTCATAAGAGAAATAATCTCAGAGCTGGATAAAAAGTTTGGAAAAAATATTCCTATAGAAGAGATTATAGCAGGAGCATCAGAAAAGGGCATTGATGAAACTCATGTTCAAGAATCAATTGAAAAATTAAAGAGAGAAGGCGAGATTTTTGAGCCAAAAATCGGTGTAATAGGAAAAATGTAAAATGGAACAAATAGAAAGACTTCCAGCATGTAGAGTATGGTTATCCAGCATAAACAATGGTTCTTATGTAAAACCAACAGGAGAATTCACACCACATTACATAGATGTAGAGGGTAAAAAAATATCAAGAATAAATCTTATAGCAACAGTAGTCCAAAAAACAGAAACTGAAGACAAAAACTATGCTTCTCTAACAATAGATGATAGTTCTGCCCAAATAAGAATAAAGGCATGGAGAGAAGATACCAAGCTACTTGAGCCAATAAGTGTTTCTGATATAATCCTGATTATAGGAAAAATAAGGGAATACCAAGATGAATTGTACATCATGCCAGAAATAGTGAAAAAAGTCAAATCAAAATGGCAGGTACTAAGAAGCTTAGAATTGTATAAAGAATATGGAAAACCAAAGCCTCTTTCAATTGTAATTAGAAAAAAAAATACAGCAGCAGAGGAAAAAAATTTGAATGTTGAAGAAGAAAAAATAACAGAAAATCAAGAGCAAAAAAGGCAAAAACTCTTAAATAAAATAGAACAGCTTGATGATGGAGCAGGTGCAGAAATCTCAACAATTTTATCTAGTTCAGGATTAAAAGAATCAGAAGCAGAAAAAATATTGCAAAGCCTGTTATTAGAAGGAGAAGTTTTCAACATCTCTTCATCTAAAGTAAAATTAACATAAGCCTTAAAAACCTATTTTTCTAAAGTTAATACATGGAATATGAGCAATTGTTAAAAAAAGCATATAAGGAAATGCCTCAATCAGCAGAATCAACAGAACGTTTTGATATTCCAAAAGCTCAGGGCCATATTCAGGGGAGTAAAACAGTAATTTCAAATTTTACAAGCATATGTTCTACATTAAGAAGGGAACAGGAGCATTTATTGAAGTTCTTGCAGAGAGAGCTGGCAACACCAGCAACTATTGATGGTCCTCGTTTAGTTTTAGGAAGGAAAATTGCCTCTTCTTCAATAAATGAAAAAATAAAACAATACACGGATTTATTTGTATTATGCCCTGAATGCAAAAAGCCAGATACACAATTAAAAAAAGAAGATCGCGTTACAACAATTAAGTGTACAGCCTGTGGTGCAAAACACCCAATTAAAGCAAAAATATGATTTTGTTGAAAGTACATAAAAATGGAAACAGCGAAGTAGTTTCACTTTGCGATTCAAACCTTATAGGCAAAACATTTGAAGAAGGCAGGTTGCATATAGAAGTTTTAGAAAAATTCTATAAAGGGAAAGAGCTGCCTAAAGAAAAAATACTGCTAATCTTAAAAAATTGTAGTAATGCAAATATTGTAGGTAAAGAATCAATAAATTTAGCATTAGACAATAAATTAATAGAAAAAGGATCAATAGTTAAAATAAAAAAGGTTCCAATATCTTATTTGATAAGAATATGACAATTTACTCTAAAGACCAATACTATCAGGCAAAACTTCAATTAAGGCCTTGTACAAAAGAAATCTTAGATTTTGTTTATAATGAAATAGACAAAAGAGATGACTGTTTAATTTCAAAAGAAGAAGAATTAAAGACAGGCATTGATATTTACCTGACTTCTCAGAAATTCGCTCAAATCTTAGGCAGAAAACTAAAGTTAAGATTCAGGGGTAAAACAGTTATTTCTAGAACTCTGTTTGGTATTAACAGAATGACCTCAAAAAAAGTTTATCGAGTTACTATTCTATTTAGGTTAGAAGAAAAAAAGGAAGAGTAAAACAAGCCTAATTCTAATATAGTAACTTTAAAGTAATAACAAAGAGAAAGATTTATAAACAAAAAAGTTCTCCAAAAAAACAAGCAAAACGGAGATATATCTTAGAATAAAGGGCAATCAGTTCTTTCATTATCTAGATTTTATATGCACCAACCAAGCAGTAAACTTTATAAATAGGTTCCTGTTCGTTCGAAGCTCCGTTCTTAAGCAATTAAAATGAGAAAGATACAATTCGCCAGTTATCCAAAAAGTATAGAAACAACAATCTCAAACAGAAGCGTTTCAGATTATATTTGGAGTATTGCACAGCATGCAATACCAATAGTTGGGTCTATATTATTGTACAACAATTTGAGTTGTGCATATCCTTCAAGTGCAAAAAAACCCAGTTTAGAAGAAACAGTTTCAGTGCAGGAAGAAAAATCTGTAGAAGAAAGAATGCCGCAAATACAACAACTAACTTTACAAGATTTAATACAAATAAACCCTTTCATAGAAGGAAGATACGCAACAACTTTAGAATACGCTGCAGCCATAGAATCAGCAGAAAAAAGATATAATATTCCCCCGGGGTTATTCGCAGGATTGATTATGCATGAAAGTAAAGGAAATACATACGCAGTTTCGCCTGTAGGAGCAGCAGGATTAAGCCAGTTAATGCCGGTAACTGCAAACGAATTAGGCGCAAAAGTGTGGTATGGGTTAGGAGGTATACCTATGAAAAGTACAAGATACGGCCACAATCTTTTAGAGTTAGTAAAAAAACACAAAAAAAAGACAAAAGAACTCACCAGAATAGATGAAAGGTTTATCCCAGAAAAAAACATAGAATTAGGAGCTAGATATCTCAGACAATTGTATGATCGGCTAGGAGATTGGGACTTAGCCCTAAAAGCATATAATCTAGGACCAAATCACAGAGAATTTCACAAAATACACTCAACATATCCTCGAACAGTGAGAAAATATCAAAAATATTGGAGTGAAAGAAACAGAGCATCGCAAGAATTAGCTTATTCTTCAAGCAATACAGCAAATAAATTATAAAAGAAAGTTATTTAAAGAAAAATAAACTTACTATTTCTGGAAAGAGGTGTGGTTATGCAAATCAATATAAAAAAAAAATATCTATACATATTCTTATCAATCACTATCTTGCTATTCAGCTCTTTATATGTAATTGCTCAAACATTTACAACTCCAGCATGGGATTCTTCAAAGCAAAGCCATGATGTTCTTTATACTGATATTATAACCTCAAAATCAACAATAAGTCCAAATAGAAAAGTAGATTTTGAAGCTGATTTAGATGCCAAAGGCGGAATTATCCTGGGGGGGGTTAGAAAAACATCTTGGCCTTCAGGAGGGGCTGGAGGGAGAGCGTGGGTTATAATCCCCCCAAACATACCAACCCCCCCACCAACAGCAGCAGACCCCTCTGTACCTGGGAACTTTGCTCCAGTTAGAGGGTATGTAATTGCTCTTCCAGGGACAAGTATTAACTGTGTATCTAAATGTAATCTTGTCAGATCTTGCCCATCTCTTTTTTCATGGATAGATATATTAGACCCAAATCCGGTACCAACAACAATCAATAATCCATGGTGTGAACTTACCTGTGACACCACTCCTGGTTTATGTGCTACCCCCGGTTATGTTGAGTCGACTACAACAGGTGTTACATTTAGCCAAATAATGTATTGTACACCGCCATAATATTAAGAGAATAAATCCAAAAGCCTTTAAAACTCAGTTTTCTATTTTTCTTTATATGAAACCAAAGCAAGAACAACCTCAAGAAGAGCTGAGAGTTCCAACACCAAGGGGAATTCAAATATTAGGGGTAGTTGAACAAAGAGTCGGAGGGTCAAGAATGTTAGTCAGGTGTTTAGATGGCAAACAAAGAAATTGCAGAATCCCAGGAAGATTAAAGAGAAAGTTATGGATAAGAGAAAATGACATAGTCTTAGTTGAACCATGGGAATATGAGCAAGATGCTAAGGGGGATATATTGCTAAAATACAGACCAACCCAGGTTGAATGGTTAAAGAAAAATGGATATCTCAAGGGTCTGGAAAATGTAGAAGAATTCTAAAATGTTCCAAGAAGGTCTAAAGATTCCCAAAAAGCGCATTGCTGTTTTAATAGGCGAAAAAGGAAAAACAAAGAGAGAGATAGAAAGGTTTACATCCACAAAACTAACAATTAATTCAGAAGAAGGAGATGTAATAATAGAATCACAGGAAAGTATAAACGTTTTCAATACAAAACCGATAATCCAGTCAATTGGCCGAGGTTTCAATCCAGAAATTGCATTAAATTTAATAGATGAAGAAAATATTTTAGAGATAATAGACATAACCGATTTCTCAAAAAAGTCTAAAAAAGATTTGATAAGATTAAAATCGAGGTTAATAGGAACAAATGGAAAAGCAAGAAAGATGATAGAAATGCTGACACATACAGAGATTTGTGTTTATGGAAAAACTGTTTCTATAATCGGTGAGCATGATAATGTACATCTGGCAAAAAGAGCAATAACAAACTTATTACAAGGCTCTAAGCACGGAAACGTTTATGGTTTTATAGAAAAAACAAAGAAAAAGAGATAAAGATTTATAAAGAAGCTCTTCATCACAACAATATGCCAGCAGAAAAGACTGTAACTGCAGAAGATTTAGCAAAAGGACAAAGGGAAATTTCAATATCAGAATTTTTTGTTAAAAACAAGCATTTACTAGGATTTGATAACCCAAGAAAATCTCTTTTAACAACAATAAAAGAGGCTGTAGATAACGCAATTGACGCCTGTGAAGAAGCTCGAATAGTTCCAGAAGTAAAAGTAGAAATAAAACCTGTTTCTGAAGACCGTTTTATAGTTATAGTAGAAGATAATGGCCCAGGAATTGTAAAAGAACAAATTCCAAGAATATTTGCTAAGTTGTTATACGGTTCAAAATTTCACAGGTTAAGGTGTTCAAGAGGTCAACAAGGTATAGGTATATCTGCTTCATGCATGTATGGCCAATTAACAACGGGTAAACCTGCAAAAATAACTTCTAAAACAAATCCAAAAAAGCAAGCGCATTATTTTGAATTAATAATCGATACTAAAACAAACGAGCCAAAAATAGTTCAGGAAAACGATGTTGATTGGGAAGAGAAAAAAACAGGAACAAGGGTTGAAATAGAACTAACCGCAAAATACCAAAAGGGAAACCAAAGTGTTGACCAATATTTAAAGCAAACAGCAATTGTCAATCCTCATTTATCTTTAATTTATATCAATCCTGAAGGAGAAAAAGCAGAATTTCCAAGAGCCACAAATGAACTTCCAAAAGAGCCAAAAGAAATAAAGCCTCATCCTCACGGTATTGAACTTGGTATCTTAATTAAGATGCTTCATGACACAGAAGCTAAAACTCTGCAAGGTTTTTTGCAAAATGATTTCTGCAGAATTAGCCCAAAAGTTGCTAAAGAAGTTTGTGAAAAATCAAGTTTAGATTGCGGAGCTCGACCAGAAAGAATTGCAATACAAGAGGCTGAAATTCTCTATAAATCTTTAAACAGTACAAAAATAATGTCCCCTCCTACTGATTGCGTTACACCAATAGGAGAAGAATTAATTATTAAAGGATTAAAGAAAGAAGTAGATGCTGAATTTTATACTGCAGTATCAAGACCACCAAGTGTATACAGAGGTAATCCCTTTATTGTTGAAACTGGGCTCGCCTATGGAGGTTCATTACCTTCAGATGAATTAGTAAAATTATATAGATTCGCAAACCGAGTCCCTTTATTATATCAATTAAGTGCATGCGCAACAACTAAATCTGTTGTCTCAACAGTATGGAGAAATTATGGTTTATCTCAAAGTAAGGGGGCATTGCCTGCAGGTCCAGTAGTCATTTTAATTCATGTCGCTTCTGTATGGGTTCCTTTTACATCAGAAAGCAAGGAAGCAATAGCGCATTATCCAGAAATACTCAAGGAGCTTAAGTTAGCATTGCAGGAAGTAGGAAGGAAATTAGCAACATATATTAGAAAGAATGTAAGAGCAAAAGAACAAAGAGACAGGGCAAATTTATTTGAAAAGTACATACCTGAGGTTGCCGCATCATTATCTTTGTTAACAAATGAAAAAAAAGAAAAAATTTCAGAAAACCTCAACAAAATTTTGAAAAAATCACTAAAAGATTTTATGCCTAAGGAGGAAGCTAAAGAGCATGGCAAAACAGAATAATAAGGTAACAGAAGCACTGGAAGAATTAGGTCAAAAAATCGTAAAGCAGATTTATAAGGAAAAAAACCCGGAAATTGAAGTTCCAATAAGAGCATTGTCTAATGTTGAGTTTGATAAAAAAACAAGAACAGTTAAACTAGGTGGAAAAACATCTGCTAGACACTTCTTTCATATAGCACATTCAAAAAAATTCATGCAAACTATAGAAGTTGCGTCTATAAGTTACAACTTGTTGAAAGAAGATAAGCACGCATCGCTTAGAGATGTATTCTACATGGCTAAAAGAACAATACCCAGCACAAAAGTAAACATAGTTGACGATCAAACTGAATCAGACTCAGTTATAGAAGATTTAGAATTAATAACTGATCAAAGTAGAGAGCAATTAAACGTGAATGCTAATAAGAATGGCTCAGTAGCAGGAGAGGTAATAATAGAAGACAAAGGAGATACAATTGACTGGTCAAAACTGGGAAGTGGTGGCTGGTCAATTCCAAGCAATGTAGAAAATATAAAATTCAAGAAAGTATCAGCAAAATATATAATCTACATGGAGAAGGCTGCAGTATGGGAAAGACTACATGAAGATAAGTTCTGGGCAAAGCAAAAATGCATAATTGTTTCTTCACAAGGTCAAACAACAAGAGGTATTAGAAGATTACTACAAAGGTTAACAACAGAACACAGCATACCAATTTATGTATTGACAGATCTGGATCCCTGGGGATTTTATATATACTCTGTATTGAAATATGGTTCAATTAACTTAGCGCATATATCTGAAAAAATGGCCATACCTAATGTAAAGTTTTTAGGAATAACTGTAAACGATATTGAGAAATATGGTCTGCAAAAACATTTGATAAAATTCAAAGACACAGATTTAAGCAGGTTAAAGCAAATAGCAAATTATGACTGGTTCAAAAACAACAAAGAGTGGCAAAAACAGCTAGAAGCTTTAAAAAAGTTAGGTGCAAAAGCAGAAATTCAGGCTTTAAGTAGTAGGGGAATAAGTTTTATCAGTGACACTTATCTACCAAATAAAATCAAGGAAAAAGAGTTTTTGGACTAGTTTCGAAATGTTTTTATAACTACCACATAAGATTTCTTATATGAGGATAATCCCAATAATCGGTGCGTTAATATCTTTCGCAATAGTAATGTTTTTTATTCCAAAACTGATAAAGTATCTAAAGAACATTGGTTTAACAGTTAAAGACCAAAACAAGCAGGATAAGCCTTTAATTCCTGTTTCTGCAGGCTTAGTTGTCGTTGGAGGAGTAATAGGAGGTTTAATGAGTTATGTGTTTATTCAAACTTTTTTTTACAAAGACTCATCACTATTATTATTAACATTCGCAGCTACAACTTCTTTGCTATTGGTAACATTAGTTGGTTTTATAGATGATTTACTAGTAAACAGGTTAAAAGACAGAACATCAGGATTAAAACAATGGCAAAAACCGCTATTGACTGCAGCTGCAGCAATACCATTAATGGTTGTTAATGCAGGAACATCAACGATGTGGTTTCCTTTCATAGGAGAAGTTAATTTTGGTTTGATTTATCCTTTAATTCTGATACCTTTAATTTTTATAGGCTCTTCAAATATGGTAAACATGCTGGCAGGTTTCAATGGCTTAGAAGCAGGTTTAGGTTTAATTTATATAGGAAATCTTGGATTATATGCATATATCACTAATAGGCCATTGGCAGCACTTATTGCAGCAGTAACATTGCAGCATTATTAGCATTTTACTATTACAATAAGTATCCTGCAAAAATATTTCCAGGAGATTCATTAACATATTTTTTAGGTGCAGCTCTTGCAACAATAGCAATTATCGGCAATATAGAAAAAGCAGCATTAATAGTCTCAATACCATTTTTCATAGAATTTTTCTTAAAAGCTCGGGGTAAATTCAAAAAACAAAGTTTTGGCTATTATGAAAATGGAAAAGTTAAGTCGCTATATGGCAAAGTTTATTCTATACCTCATTTATTTACAATAAAAGGAAGGTTTACAGAAAAGCAGGTAGTATACTTAATATTACTGATAGAATTAGTTTTTGCAGGATTAGTGTGGGTGGTTTAATTGATAAAAAAAATAAAATCTATTCTGCTTAAAGGGTATTCAAAAGATAAAAGCTTGGTAAGAGACAGTTTTATTCTTTTTGTAGCGACAATGATTCTCAACTTAATGGGGTTTGTTTTTCATTTTTTTATGGGCAGAGTTTTAGGTCCAAGCAGTTATGGAGTTTTAGGAGCTTTGATGTCTTTGCTATTCCTGCTTATAGTTCCCACTGTAACAATCCAAACAACACTAACAAAATTTGTTTCAGAGCTAAATGCAGAAAAACAATATGGCAAAATAAAATATTTGTTAACAAGTATGCTAAAAACTTTTTCAGTTATATCTATAATCGGTTTAATGGTTTATACTCTCCTTAGCGAGTCAATAGCTTCTTTCTTGCACATCCCAGTAACACCTGTGCTTATCTTTGGGGGTTTTCTTGTTTTTGCTTTGTTATTGCCAATTTCAAGAGGAGTGATGCAGGGGTTGCAGTGGTTCAAAAATTTAGGAATTAATATGGCATTCGAAGGAATATCAAAAGTAATTATAGGAATAGTTTTAGTAATGATTGGTTTAGGAGTAAACGGGGCAGCATATGCAATATTTATAGCATTCATGATATCATTTTTCATAACATATTTTCCACTAAAAAAGATTTTAGAGCATAAAATAGAAAAATATTCTTTAAAACCAGTATATACCTACCTCTTACCAGTAACATTGACGTTATTACTACTAACATCATTTTACAGCATTGATATTCTATTAGTCAAGCATTTCTTTGATCCAGTATCTGCAGGCCATTACGCAGCAGTTTCTCTTATTGGCAAGACTGTATTCTTTGCAACTATCGCAATAACTCAAGTAATGTTTCCAAAGGTTTCAGAGTTATATAAGCAAAAAAAGCCCCACAAAAAGCTCCTAACAAAATCTCTTTTCTTAATATCTCTTATAGGAATTCCAATATGTATTGTTTATTTTTTCATTCCAGAGTTAGTAGTTAAAATATTTTTTGGAAGCGAATATCTAGACGCAGCAAATTTACTTTGGAAATTTGCAGTATTTATGTTAATGTTCTCTTTCACATACACAATAGCAATGTACAATCTTTCAATAAATAGGCTTAAATTTCTTTTTGTCTTGCTATTATTCAGCATAACAGAGGCATTAACGATATGGTTTTATCATACCAGCTTATTGCAAATAGTAACCCTATTGATGGGTCTAGGTTTTGCAATGTCAATAACAATGTTTTTAACAACATTATCAAGAAAGAATGAGTAATGAACTGTCCATAATAATACCTGCATATAATGAAGAAAAAAGGATTTCTAAAACTCTTGAACTTTATTTGAAATATCTAAAAGGAAAAATAAATTTTGAGATTCTTGTGGTTATAAATGGCTGCACAGATAACACAATAGGGGTAGTTAAATCAGTAGCTAAATCCAATAAGGAAATCAAGTATATTGATATAGGGAAAGTTGCAAGTAAAGGAGCTGCAGTTATTGAGGGTTTTAAGAGAACGGAATCTGATTTAATAGGATTTGTAGATGCAGATCTTGCCACAAATCCAGATGCTTTCTACGATCTAGTAAAAAATATGGGAGAATTCGATGCAGTTATTGCTTCTCGTTGGATGAAAGGCGCAAAAATGGATCATCGCCAACCAGTAACAAGAATAATTGCTGGCAGAACATTTAATCTATTAGTAAACATTTTTTTCAATTTAAAAATTAAAGATACACAATGCGGTGCAAAATTATTTAAGAGAGCAGTAATAACAAAAATCTTGCCTAGCATGGGGAAAACAACCGGTTGGGCATTTGATGTAAATCTGTTATATGCAATAAAAAGAAATGGTTTTAAAATAAAAGAAATTCCAACAGAATGGAATGAACCAGGTGGTTCTCATTTAAAGCTCAAAACAATTTTTGAAATGTTTCTCTCAGTTGTAAGGTTGAGATTAATTTACTCTCCTTTCAGGTTTATAGTAACAACTTATAACAAGGTAAAAAATGTCATATGAATTTTCTTTAGTCATAGCTTTAGCACCAGAAAGAAAGATAGAAGTTCTTGATTCTTTAAGGGAAATGAATTACAATCATAAAAAATACGAAGTAATAGTTGAAGTAGGAAAAAATCCATCTGAAAACCGTAATAGGGGAATACAAAAAGCAAAGGGAGAAATAATCGCTTTTATTGATGATGATGCAAGAGTGAATAAAGATCTTCTTAAAAATGTAGAGGAATTTTTTAATCAATATCCAGAAATAGACATTGTGGGCGGCCCGCAATTAACACCTAAAGATGATTCTTTTTTTGCAAAAGCTACAGGATGTGCACTTTCATCATTCTTTGGGACATATAAAATGAGCAACAGATACAAATTAGGAGAGTTAAATCTCAATGCAGACGAAAATAGCCTAACATCAGCAAATTTTTTTGTAAGAAAGAAAATATTCAAAAAAATAGGGGGATTTAATCCGCTTCTTTTTCCAGGAGAAGATCCAGAACTTATCACAAGAATGAAGCAAAATGGAATAAAAATTGCCTATTCTCCATCAATAATAATTTATCACAGAAGAAGAAATAATTACATATCTTTTTGTAAGCAATTCTTTAAGTATGGCCAAGTAAGGGTGTTAAAAGAAAAGATAAACAAGAAAAAGATAGGGTTAGTGTTTCTTATACCTTCTCTGTTTACATTATACCTAATTCTTGTAGTTCTTCTTACAATAGTTCATAAGATATTTCTGCTTCCTTTAGCTATTTACTTGACAATAGCTGTAATTTTTTCAATTGCCATATCTCTAAGAAAAAATATTCTTTATTTGCCACTATTGCCATTCCTTTTTCTTTCCATTCACGCTTCATATGGCATAGGGATGCTTTATTCCATGTTAAAATCAAAAAAATAGATTTAAATAGCTTTTAATGCTAAAATTTCTTATGAAATTCCAGAAGATTCTTTTTATTGCAGCAGCAACAGAATTTGGAGCTTATCCCCCATTAGGTATCCTTAGTGTAGCTGCTTATATTAGAGAAAAAGGGTTTGAAGTAGGGGTAATAGACTATTCAGGATTAAAAATTACTAAAGAACGAATAAGAAAAGATATTCTCAGATACAATCCGGATATGGTTGCTATAGGCGTTCTAACAGGCCCAGGATTGACAAGGGCAATAATGGTAAGTGATATAGCCAAAGAGCTTAATAAAAATGTAGTTTGGGGTGGACCTCATCCAACAATATTGCCTCATCTAACTCTAAGTCATTCAACAATTGATGCAGTAATTATAGGAGAAGGGGAATATGCATTAGAAGAGTACCTGGCTTATCTTAATGGATCTAATCAAGAACCTAAAGGAATGGGATTAAAAATAGATGGTAAAATAAAAATAACACCTGCTCAAGATAAGTTCATTGATATAGATACAAAACCAATGCCTTCTTGGGAATTAATAAAAGATATTGACAAGTATTTCCCTTACTCAAAGCACAACTATGTTCTTTTAGAAGCAAATCGAGGTTGTCCTTACAAATGCGGTTTTTGCCATCACGCAAATGAAGATGTAAAAAGCTATGGTGGAAAATTCAGAAACATGAGTGCTAAAAGATTGTTAGAGCAATTTGATTATGTAAAAACCTTGACAAAAAAACATATTTCAAGAATGGATATTGGCGGGGACATGCATTTAACAAATCAATCTTTTACAGAGCAATTTGTAAAAGAACTAAAAGACTCAGGAAGACATATTGGATGGCATACAGTAAGCAGATTTGACGTCATGACTGAAAAAATGGTAGATTTGATTGCGGATGCAGGCTGTGAAGGCATAATGCTTGGCTGTGAATCAGGAAGTCCAAGAATCCAAAAAATGCTGGGCAAAACAATAAGCTTAGAAAAAGCAGAAAGAATTACTAAAAAACTTAGAGACAAGGGCATAATGGTCACAGTCACCTATATGATGGGGCATCCAGATGAAACTTTAGAAGAAATTAACCTAACAAAAAAGTTTATGAAAGAAATATCCGCAGATCAAAATTTATTGCAGATATACAGGCCTTTTCCCGGAACTCCATATTTTGATTTATGTTTACGTGAACACAAACTGCAAATGCCAAAATCATTGAAAGAATATGTCACTTTTGGAGTTCTTGGCCATCACGCAAATATATCAAAAGTTCCTATTTCAACATTATGGAAAGAGTTTTACAAAGAAAATGCATATGAGCAAACAAGGTACTTTATCAACCAGCAGAGATTTTTCTTAAAAAGACAGATGTACGATCAATTTTTTGATCATTTCAAAAACAACAAGTTCACTTTCAAAATAAAAGAATTTTTAACTGTCTCAACAAGATGATAGCTATCACAGGAGCAACAGGTTTTCTAGGAAGACATTTAGTAGCAAAGCTAAGGAATAAAAATATCAAATGCTTGGTAAGAAAGGAGGATCACGGATTTAAAAAGTTAAAAGTAACAAAGGGGGATATTGGCGATAAAAAAGCTTTGGATACTCTTGTTAAAAATGCAAAAATTGTTGTTCACTTAGCAGCTGTAATAGACCATAAAGACAAAGAGGAATATCAAAAAGTCAATATAGAAGGCACAAAAAACCTCATAAAAGCATGCAAAAATAATAACGTAAAAAGAGTTATTTTTGTAAGCTCTATGGCTTCTACAAAAAAATATTTAGACGATTATGGCAAAAGTAAGTCAGAAGCAGAGAAATTATTATTAAGTTCAGGTCTAGATGTAACCATTCTAAGGCCTTCATTCATATATGGAAAAAACAGCAATAGCATGAAAAAACTCTTGGAATTTCTCAATAAATTTAAAGTCATACCAATTGTAGGTGATGGAGAATACAAATTCAGGCCGGTTCATGTAGATGATGTTGTAAAAGCTATTATACTATGCATTAATAATAAAAAAGCAGTAAATAAAACATATGATATTTTGGGAAAAACAGAATTAACTTTCAATGAATTTATAGATACAGTTTGTAAAGAATACAATATTAAAAAGCGAAAAATTCATATACCTATATCAATATGCCTGCCTATAAGCTCAATAGGCTCTCTAATAACTAAGAATTTTCCTTTAAAGAAAACATACGTATTAAGTATAAAATCCAGTACTACAGGAGATATAGGTCCTGCAGAAAAAGATTTAAAGTATAAGCCTATGGGTTTCTTGGACGGATTAAAAAAATAAGATGTTATACACTCATATTCTCAGAAGAAGCATTTCATGGAGATACCCTCAAAGGGTTCTAGAAAATGCTTGGTATGCTATGCGTTCAGCTCCTACAGCCTCTACACCATTTAAATTAAAACTAGAAAACACTACAGTTTGTAACCTTAGATGTAATATGTGCCCTCACGGAGTTGGCTTAAAAAGACCTATAGGCTCATTATCCTATGAAAATTATAGACATATTTTTGATCAAATCTATCCTTGCTATTTAAACTTAACAGGCATTGGAGAGCCTTTGTTAAATAAAGATATTTTCAAAATAATTGCACATGCAAGGTCAAAAAGAACTTTTGTTAAGCTAGACACTAATGCTACTTTGTTAAATCGAGAAAATGGAATAAAAATGTTAAATGCTTCTCCCAGCATATTATCTATTTCTATAGATGGCATGAAAAAAGAAACATTTGAAAAAATAAGAGTAAGGGCAAATTTCGAAACAGTAATCCAGAACACAGAAAATTTTGTTAAATTAAAAAAAGAATTAAAAAAAGAAGATACAAAAGTTCATACATTCATGGTAGTCCAGCAGGATAATCTTATGCAATTGCCAGAATACATTAGGTGGGCGGACAAAATTGGTGTAGACTCAATAAATGGGACTTTTGTTATTCGTTTAGGCATGAATGAAAATAAAGATATTGGATTAGATTCTTGCTCTCCTGAAAATATTAAAAAAGTAAGAAAAGAAACAATAGAAGCTCTAAAAGATGTAAAAACAGAAGTCAGGATAGGAAACTTAGTTAACTTTCTTTACAAGTTTGAAAATATTCAAGGAGAAAGCGTAAATAAAGGCCATAACATGATGGCAGCATGCTATTTACCCTGGTATACTCCTTACATTACATGGGATGGAAATGTATGCCCTTGTGACTTTTACGCTGAAAATGAAATAGTTTTTGGTAATGTATTTGAAGAGCCTTTTATGAAAATCTGGAATAATGAAAAAGCAAGAGCATTCAGAAAACAATTAATAAAGAAAAGAGTAGGCATCTGTGCGTCTTGCGGTGTTAATGAAAATGTACTTTACGACAAATACAACTTTATCAATAAAATCCCAGTGGTTCAAAAATTAACACATAGAAAGCATTAAAATTCTTATTTTTCT
>ERZ1292623.1234-Hain-H51-01um-R1-1234-length-25056-cov-233_pt1 | contig 25056 bp, 24 predicted proteins | sample MGYA00564398_ERZ1292623 | MGnify/ENA primary metagenome ERZ1292623 (study PRJEB36523, sample SAMEA6512633) | groundwater metagenome | collected 2019-01-07 | study: AquaDiva: Metagenomics assemblies of 32 groundwater samples | reverse complement strand
CGCCGACCCAGTCTTCCTCTCCGAAGAACTCGGCACCACCCCCGGCACCACGCTTGACGCCGCCATCTCCGTCTTCGTCTCCGGCAACTATGCCTATGTGGCGAACTTTGCCCACGACTCCCTCGCCGTCATCGACATTGGTGGCTCCACCATTAGCAATCTCGCAGTGGGAACTGCCAAAGTCGGCAACCTCTCCGTTGACGCCTTCGCCCAATTCGGCCAAGGGGCATACTTCGCTGGTGGACTCGGAGTACAAGGTGGCATCTATGCTAACCAAGGAGGCACCTTTATGCGCATGGGCACCACCACTCCACTCGCTTCAACCACTCTTGCATGGGGCAATTCTCCCGTACCTCCAGCCCTCTCCGCCCTTACCATCGACGCCGCAGCCGCCGGAGTCTCGGATGTATTCTCTCTGTCTCACTTCGCCACCTCTTCCTCTGCTTCGGGCATTGGCACCGGCATTCTCTTCAACGCTTCAACCTTCTGCTCCCTTGCCAGTTGCGGCACAGCCACCACGACTGCTACCTCTACTGCTCGCATAGCTTCCATACTCACCGGTGTCTCTACCTCGTCGCCGACGAGTGTCCTTGCGTTCTCAACTAAGAACACCACCGGCTCTCTTACCGAATGGATGCGTCTTAGTGAGAACGGGTATTTGGGTATCGGCACCACCTCTCCTTGGGCACAACTCTCCATCAATCCAAACGGCATCACGGGCCCAGCATTTGTGATCGGTTCATCCACTGCGACGAAGTTCATTGTGGACAATGCAGGGAACGTCGGCATCGGCACTACTTCGCCGTACGCCAAACTCTCTGTTGCAGGATCTATTGTCGGTCAAAACTTCATTGCCACATCGACTACGGCTACCTCGACCATTTCGGGTGGACTTAGTGTGGGTACTACAAACTCAAGTGCACAACTTACCGTGCAGAATACTTCGAGCTCCGGCGCTTCGTTGGCATTCCAGACTTTGACGTCTGCTGGGGTGAATTTATTATCTATTTCAGAAAATGGAGTTCTAACCAGTGGTCTCTCCGCTCTCTTTGGCGCCGTCAATGTTAATAGCGGTACGACACTCTCATCGACAAATAATAGTGCCGCGATACCTCTGCAAATCACCACAATTGCAAGTGGGCAAACTGCCGACATACTCCAGATCTCAGGAATGACCCAGACGGGAAGAATTCTCACTATAGATAAGAACGGATATATCGGCATCGGCACAAGCACGTCATTTGCTTCTCTCCAAATTGCTACCACTACCGGGAAGAATCTCGTCCTCACTGATTCAGGTGCGGGCGCTAATTTAAAACACTGGCTCTTCTCAAGTATGGGCGGGAATCTCTATGTCGGAACAACTACGGACGCGTATGCTACGTCCACTCCATCTGCTCTAACGATATTGAATAATGGAAACATCGGCATCGGCTCAACCACTCCTGGCTCACTGCTCTCACTTGGCGATACGACTAATTATATTAACTTCGTTAACACGGGAACTTCTACTATTTCGAATAATTTGCATGTGAAAGGAACTTTGCGCGCGGCAGTTTCGTATGTCGGCGACCTGGTCTTCAGTAACGGCTTCCGATTCGTCGAAGGTGATGCGAATGATCCAATACAGACTTTAAATCTGCAGAATCAATTTGGCTCGACCACAATCTCAGTTGGTGATAATGGCTATGTCGGCATCGGAACGACGACTCCAAATCATATACTCACGGTCGCGGGCGATATCGGCGCCACCGGATTTGTGAACACATCGACGAGAAACGCAAAGGCGGATATCGCGTATGCGACAGCAAGCTCAACCGAAGATAGGTTTAATCAGCTCGTGAATCTGAAGGTCGCAACGTATCACTACAAGATTGAGGACCAGTCTGGCCCGCTCCGTCTTGGGCTCATCACGGAAGATGTGCAAACAATCGCACCGGAGATACTTTCGCCTGATGGCAACGGGATCGATCTCTACAAGCTTGCGACCTTTACACTCGTGGGCGTGCAGGCGCTTGCCGCGAAGGTCGACGCGGAACATATGCGCGTGACTGCACTTGAAGAGCGTGTCATTGCGCTCGAGAGCGGCGCGGTATCAACGTCTTCCGGTACGCCGATAATTTCTACGACCTCGCTCGCGAGCGCGTTTGAAGGTTTTGGCGTGCTTATCCAGAAGGGTATTGCGCAGTTCAATACTCTCGTCTTCCGCCAGCTAGTCGCAAGCAAAGACGCAGACGGCACCAGCAGCGCAGGGAGCGTGCAGATACTTACCGGCAACACCGTTGCGCAGATCAATAATTCTCTCGTGGTCCCATCGACCAAAATCTTCGTCACGTTCAATTCGCAGATTAATGGCAGTTGGTGGGTGAGCGACAAGGCAACCGGCTCCTTCCGCGTCGTTCTGTCTGCACCGCAGGTTGCCGACGTCTCCTTCGATTACTTCCTCGTGCAGACGGAAGGTCAAATTGCAACTTCGACTCCAAATACTGTGCCCAGCGTGATGCAATCAAATGGTCCAGACACCGTAGCGCCTGTCATTACGCTCATCGGCGATAACCCAATGTATATGTCCATTGGCGCTCCGTTTGTGGAACCAGGTGTGAATAGCATCGATGCTGTAGATGGTTCAACGTCGTACATCACCTACGTCGATGGCGTACAGCAAGTAGCGGACGCATCAAGTATTGATACCTCCATCCAAACGAACCACATCATCACGTACTCGGCGACCGACAAGGCAGGGAACTCGTCGACCAGAATGCGTTCAGTCATCGTCGGCAGTTCTGAGGGGGCGGTGAATGTCGGCGCCGCGAGCTCCACTGTCGGCGGGTCTTCCGACACGACTCCTCCGGTGGTGACGCTTTCTGGGGCAGCATCCGTACAGATAGTGGTGGGCGGCATATTTATCGACTCGGGTGCGACTGCTACTGACAATGTGGACAGTACGGTGGTCGTAAATACTGCGGGCACAGTCGATACTCTAACTGCTGGACTCTACACACTGACGTATTCTGCGACTGATGCAGCAGGGAATGTCGCCTCTGTCTCTCGCGTCGTAACCGTTGCTGCCGCTGCTTCGGGCACGGCGACCTCCACTCCATCTATATAAGGTATATGGAAAGGAGTACAGCGGGTCTCTCAGGCTAGTGTATAATTTCGGTGTTCCGCTACTTTTACTTCACTACTCTTAATTTCTCCCTATGGCTATTCGCGTCGCTATCAATGGTTTTGGTCGCATCGGTCGAGCATTTGCACGTCTTTCGCACGGTCGCGGTATTGAGATTGTCGCAGTGAATGATCTCGGCTCGCTCGAGAATCTCGCGTATCTTCTCAAATACGACACGGTGTATGGCCGGGCGCCATTTACTGTTGAAGCAAAGGACAACGCTCTTTATATCGACGGTAAAGAAGTGAAATTTGTTTCGGAAAAGGATCCGACACAGTTGCCGTGGAAAGAGTTGGCCATCGATGTTGTTATTGAGTCAACAGGATTTTTTACTGATTATGAGAAGGCACAGGCACATATCACAGCTGGAGCGCGGCGTGTCGTCATTACTGCGCCAGTGAAAGGGGAGTCTGCTCTCGGTGCGACCGTGCTTATGGGTCTGAATGAAGACCGTCTGCAGACGTGCCAGATAACTTCGAATGCATCCTGCACGACGAACTCCGTGAGCCCAGTCATCACTATTCTTGATCAAGCTATCGGTATCGAGAAAGCAGTGCTTTCGACAACTCATGCATATACGGCGAGCCAATCGCTCGTCGACAGTCCATCAAAGAAAGATATGAAAGAAGGAAGAGCTGCCGCGCAAAATATTGTACCGACCTCGACGGGCGCTGCAATAGCCGTCGGACAAGCATACGAACCATTGAAAGGAAAATTCGATGGCATTTCGCTTCGCGTACCAGTACCGGCCGGATCGATTGCGGACATCACGTTTATCGCAAAGCGTCCGACAACTAAGGAAGAGGTAAATGAAATACTCCGGACTGCCGGCGCGAATCAACGCTGGGAGGGTATTTTCACAACGACAGATGAAGAGCTCGTATCGAGCGACATTGTCGGCCAACCATGCGCTTCTATTGCAGATCTCGGCATGACTCGTGTAGTCGACGGAACTTTGGTGAAAGTGTTGGCTTGGTACGATAACGAAATGGGATACACGGAATCACTCGTTCGCCATTGCATCGCAGCCGCAAATGCCAACAATGCCTAAAATATTTATCGCATCTGATCACGCAGGATTCGAGCTTAAACATGCGCTTGTCGAGCACGTCCACACGCTCGGGTACGACGTCGTCGACATGGGCGCTGTTACAAACGACCCAGAAGATGATTATCCAGACTTCATAACTCCGCTTGCAAAACGTGTTGCGAGTGAGCCGAACACTCGCGGCATCGTCATCGGCGGAAGCGGACAAGGAGAAGCTATGTGTGCAAATCGCGTTCCTGCTATCCGCGCTGCTGTTTTTTACGTGATTGCCGCATCCACGGCAATCATGCCGGATTCGGCGAATTCTTCCGCTAGTGCGGAAGAATTCGCGAATCCGGCGCCGAGCGCCGCATCTCCAGACAAATATGAGATCGTGCGGCGTACACGAGAGCACAATGATGCGAACGTACTCTCCCTCGGCGCGCGCTTCGTTTCGGTGGACGAAGCCCGCGAAGCAGTGAGGATTTTTCTTGAAACTGAATTTTCCGGATCGAAACGGCACCTGCGACGTCTCGCAAAGTACTGATGTATGGGTCTTGTTGCTCCAGCCGTACTCCCATCTTCGCGTGAAGATTTCGAGAAGAATGTCGCGCTCCTTGCGCGGATTCCAAATGTCTCTCGAATACAGATCGATGTGGTCGACGGGCGTTTCGCATCGCCAGCGTCCTGGCCTTATAATGCTCTCGAAGAAAACTTGCACACTTTGGTAGAGAAGAACTATATGTTGCCGGCACTTGATCATATTGCGTATGAGATTGATCTTATGTGTTTCGATGCGGAACAAGCGGCGGATGCGTGGCTCAAACTTGGTGCCACTCGTCTTACATTTCATGTCGAAAGTTCAATCGACTTGCCGCGTCTCGTCAGAGACTCTCGAAGTCGGTATGGGGATGTGATCTCCTTCGGGCTTGCGGTCAATATCGCGAGTGACCTCTCCCTCCTAGAATCTTGTCTAGGAGAAGTACAGTATGTGCAGTTTATGGGCATTGCATCTATCGGCAAGCAGGGGCAATCCTTCGATCGGCGTGTTCTCGAGAAGATTCGCGCATTCCACACTCAACACTCGGAAGTTCCGATACAAGTGGACGGGGGTGTCTCAGTTGAGAGTGCGGAGCAACTTCTTGCGCTCGGTGTTTCCAGTCTCGTCGTGGGCTCTGGTATATTGCGTGCCAGAGATGCGGCGGCAGCTTTTGCAGAATTTGAAGCGCTTCAAAGTTCTTTTGGGGTATAATACAAAGGATGTCACTCTCTGATGAACAGGTACGTGCGCTTGAAACAAAAGCCGAAGCAATTCGCGAAACGATAATTCAGATGCTTGTCGAGGCGAAGTCTGGTCACACGGCTGGCCCGCTTGGCATGGCGGATATATTCGCTGCATTTTATTTTAATATTCTCAACCATCGTTCGGACAATCCAGGATGGGAAGAGAGAGACAGACTCATACTTTCCAACGGCCACATTTGTCCAGTGCGTTACGCGGCAATGGCACATGCCGGCTATTTCCCTGTAGAAGAATGCCTCACGCTCCGAAAATTCGGGAGTCGGCTTCAGGGGCATCCTGAGCGATTGCGTTTGCCCGGACTCGAAACTACCTCAGGTCCGCTTGGCGAAGGTCTCTCGCAAGCTTCTGGTATAGCGTATGCACTGAAAATGGATGATAAAAAGCAGCGGGTGTATTGCCTCATGAGCGATGGTGAACAGGAAGAAGGGAACATCTGGGAGGCGGTGATGTTCGCAGGGAAGTACAAACTTCATAATCTCACCGCGGTTATGGATCGCAATAATATTCAGATCGACGGGATGACCGAAGACGTGATGCCGCTTGAGCCGGTTGCGGACAAGTACCGTGCGTTTAATTGGCACGTGCTCGAAGTAGATGGTCACAACATGCGGCAGTTTATCGAAGCTGTCGATGAGGCAAAGACGATTGTCGAGAAGCCGACGCTCATCATAGCGCATACTATTCCGGGGAAAGGTGTGCCTGAAATCGAATTCGATTATCGTTGGCACGGCAAACCGCCGACCCCAGAAGAAGGGAAGCGATTCCTTAAGGAAATTCGCACAATGAATGGTAAAGTTCCCCACGAATATGCTTAATAGTGACTTAAAACTTTCGGCTTCGATTTTCGCGGACGATATCGAAAAAGCTTCGACACGCGATGGCTTCGGCAAAGGCACCATCGAGGCAGGCAAGAATGATCCGCGCATCGTCGTTCTTTGTGCCGATCTTGCGGAGAGTACGCGGGCTGAGTGGTTTCAAAAAGAATTTCCCGATCGTTTTGTTGAAATGGGTGTTGCCGAACAAAATATGGCCGCAGTGGCAGCTGGTATGGCGAATGCAGGAAAGATTCCGTTCATGGCAAGCTACGCGGCCTTCAATCCGGGCCGTAATTACGAACAAATTCGTACGACCATCGCACTCAATCATGTGTCGGTGAAAATATGTGGAATGCACGCGGGTGTCTCGGTCGGCCCTGATGGCGCGACGCACCAGATGCTTGAAGATATTGGTCTGATGCGCATGCTGCCGGGCATGACGGTGATCGTGCCGGGAGACGCGGAAGAAGCGCGGAAAGCGGTTGTTGCGGCCGCGACGACGGACGGTCCAGTGTATATCCGTTTTGGCCGTACGGCGACTCCCGTTTTCACGACAAGCGAAACGCCCTTTCAAATTGGGAAAGCAATTACCCTTTGGGAATCAAATGCACCCAAAGTCGCGATCCTCTCAACTGGCTCGTTGAGCTACTCGGCGCTCATCGCGGCGCGAGCACTTTCCGAGAGTGGTATCGAGTCCATCGTGCTCCATGTTCCTACCGTAAAGCCACTTGATGAGAAAGCGATTCTCGATGCTGTACAGAGTGCTGGCTGCGTCGTTACCGTCGAAGAACATCAAGCTGCAGGTGGTTTTGGAAGTGTTATTGCGGAGTTCCTTTCGCAGCATCATCCGGTACCCATGCGACTCTTGGGTGTGATGGATACCTTTGGTCAGTCAGGCGAGCCTGATCAGCTTCTTAAGCATTACGGACTCGACGCTATTCATATAGAAGAAGCCGCTCGTGCGCTCGTATCTATAAAGGTATAAACGATGGAGTTGAAGGTAGGGAAACCAAATATCAATTAAAAAGATTCAACTCGATAATCTGCAGGTGCATTTTTAAGGAATGTTTCGAGCGACTCGCGCGTGAGGAGGCCTTTTTGTGCCCCAATTTCTTGTACGACCGACATCGAATTGATTGGCCCCCAGAGGAGTGCCTCTCGTAATGGTTTGCCGAGTGCAATCGCGACCACGATAGTGGAGGTCGATGCGTCTCCAGCTCCAGTGCGGTCAACGGGCGGTTTCGGGTCCGGATACATGCCGATCTTAAGCATTTCGGTGCCATCAAACGAGTATGCACCGTTCGGACCATCCGTGATGAGTACTATTTTTGGACCAAGTGCACGCATTTTTTCGAGAAGCTCCTTGATATCCGTATCTCCGACCTCGAGAATTCTCTCGGCCTCTTCTTTATTGCAAGCGACGAGCTCTGTGGCAGCGTAGAGTTTCGCAAGCTTCTCTTTGCCCATAGACATTTGAAATGTGCCCGGCTGGAACGCGAGCTTTGTCTCTGGGTGTGCCTGAAGCCAAACCGCGAGTTCCCCATGAAATGCTTCCGAATGTTCGCCAGCGGATGAAAGGTATATCCATTTCGGCGGCATAAATTCTTTCGGAATGATATAGGGATACGCCTCATGGTGAATGAGAATAGTACGCTCCGCTTCATACCAGAGCACATAGTGGTGATTCGTTGGCATCCCGTCGTTTATAGCAATATATTTCGTGTCGACGCCTTCTCGTGTGAAAGATGCGAGAGTTTCTTCGCCGTAGCGATCTTTGCCGACGTTTGAAATGAATCCGGAAGAGAGTCCAAGACGTGCGGCGGCCACCGCTGCGTTGGCTGCGTTTCCCACCCCAGGCACGAGAACGGAGAATTCAAAAGGAATCTTGTCACCCCATTTCATCGAAATGGTGCAATTCTGGTTATTGATGTCGCAATTAATCCGTGCTTGGTCTAGTTTAATAAATTCGTCAACGGCAGTGTCTCCAATTGCAATAAAATCCATATGAACATTAGTGTAGCATCCCTTCGAGGGCGTCGCACTCCAGATGTTTTGGATATTGTCTACCGCGCTTTGCCTACGTGATATGATAGAAGCATGACTGATCTTGTTTCAATCGCGCGTTCACTCTTCGCTTCAGGTAAAGGGATTCTTGCAGCTGATGAGAGCGTGCACACTGCGACCGAGCGTCTCGCTTCCTACGGTATTCCAACAAGTGCGGAAATGCGTCGGCAGTATCGGGATCTATTTACTGGCGCAGAAGGCTCTGAAAAATACCTCTCGGGGATTATATTTTTTTCCGAGACATTACTCGAAAAGGGCAACGACAATATACTATTTCCTGCATCGCTTGCGTCTCGTGGCATTCTGCCAGGGGTAAAAGTCGATCTCGGAACCGAACCTATTAGCACGAGTCCGCACGAACTCATCACACAAGGTCTTCTCGATCTTCCTGAGAGACTCGCAGAATATAAGAAACAAGGCGCTGTCTTTACCAAATGGCGTGCGGCTATTCGCATCGATGGTGATCAGCTGCCGACTGCGGCAGCGATTCATGAGAATGCAAAACGTCTCGCAAGTTATGCGAAGGAAGTGCAGTCGGCGGGTCTTGTACCGATTGTTGAGCCCGAAGTACTTTTCGAAGGGAAGCACAGTCGCGTGCGATCTCGTGCCGTCATTGAGGAGGTGCTCGGTACTCTTTTTTCGGTGCTTGAAGAACACTCGGTTGATTTCGCAAGTGTTATTTTGAAGACCTCCATGGCACTCTCGGGAAAGGAGAGCGGGAAGATAGATACGCCAGAAGAAGTTGCAGAAGACACTCTTGCCGCACTTATGCAAAGTGTCCCGCGGCAGGTAGCAGGTATAGTTTTTCTCTCGGGCGGACAGACGACGGAACAAGCGACTGAGAATCTTGCCGCGATCGCTCGTCGGGCGAAGGAAGTTCATGCTCCGTGGCCACTCACGTTTTCCTATGCCCGAGCTCTCCAGGAAGAGGCTCTCTCACTCTGGAAAGGAAAGGAAGAGAATGTTCCCGCTGCCCGAGCGGCATATCTAGCGCGCCTCGCCAAAGTCTCCGCCGCTCTCGGCTAATCAATGTAGGACGTACTACGTCCTACATAAGTGTGAGCCTAATACTCAAGCGATTTTGGATCTATTTCTTCCACAACCCTCTCCGTAAGATATTCCTTAAGAGAAGAAAGATAGTCTGCACCGAGGGATTGTTCAAAAAGTGTTTTAGTAAGTATTGAAGGGAAGTTCGACAGATTGCAGTAATCGGGATAACTACTCCACCGATAGTTCTGAAGGTATTCGAGTACTTTAGAGATTTCAGGGATAGTACCTTTATCGCGCTGTCGCCACTCTTTCGCACCTGGGAAGTAATCAAGTGAATTTAAATGAACATAGTGAAGTATATAAAGGAAATGCTCTTGACGTTCGATAAGGATTTTCTTAGTACGTCCCTGGTACAGAGTGCCTCGACGTTTATGTCGCTCATTAAAATATCTCGCGTAGCCGCTTAGCTTGCGCAGGAAAAGAGTTAAACCACCCTCGACCCGCTCGGAAATTAAGAGATGATAGTGGTTCTTCATAAGTTCCCATCCGTGTATATCAACTAATTGCTTACGAATGTAGGACGTAGTACGTCCTACATTCGAGTTACGAGAATTGGCATGATTAAATTCGAGTGCTGGAGCGGCATCGTTGAATTCGTAGAGGTCATGCACAAATCGCGCATAATCTCGGGTGTCTAGAAATATATTGCGTCCGTCAACTCCTTTGTTAATTACATGGTACAGCTCCATATACAATAGTATAACCCATGTAGGACGTAGTACGTCCTACATGGGTTTAAATGTATACTTTGTGTACGAGGAATTGCATTTCTTCAGGCTTTCCCGTATATTCAAGTCATCATGCTTACGCTTTCTGTAGAGAAACGCGACAAAAAGAGCGCTTCGGCGCCGGTTCTTCGTCGTCAGGGCTTCATTCCTGCGGTCGTTTACGGCGCACATCAGGCATCAACGCCCATTACGGTACCGGCCCGCGCTTTTGATAAGGTTCTGCGCGAAGCGGGTGAGGCCACGATTGTTTCGCTTGCGGGTCTTGGTGAACCGCTCCCAACTCTCATTCATGAAGTTGATCTCGACCCACTTACGAATCAACCGCGCCATGTCGATTTTTATGCAGTAACCAAGGGCAAAAAGGTCCAGGTCGCCATCCCGCTTGTTTTTATTGGTGAATCCCCAGCAGTGAAGGCGGGTGCGAATCTCGTGAAGGTGCTGTACGAACTCGAAGTGAAGGCAGATCCGATGAATCTTCCGCACGATATTACCGTTGACCTCTCCGTGCTTGCAGCGATTAACGACCGAATCCACGCAAAAGACATCGTACTTCCTGAAGGGATTGAGTTGGCTGTTGAGTCCGAAGAAGTTGTTGCACTTGCGCAAGAGGTTGTGGAAGAAAAAGAAGAGGTTGCTGAGCCTGCAGACATCGGTTCGATTGAGGTTGAGAAAAAAGGTAAGGAAGAGACAGAAGATGAGGCAGCAGCTCCTGCATCAGGATCGACGAAGGGAAGCAAGAACGCCTAAGACTCCTCGTGGCGTGGTAAAGCCGTGGACGGCTTTGCTCCCTGCGCTTGTCTCGGACAAATGCGTGCGGACACGCTTTGCCGCTCGGCTCGCTTGGTAGTAAGCGGTGCTTGCTCCCTGCGCTTGCCTCGGACAAATGCGTGCGGACACGCTTTGCCGCTCGGCTCGCTTGGTAGTAAAATGAACAGACAATGCGACGCTCTTTATTTTTTGTCCTCGGGTGCGTATGTATTGTTACACCGTCTCTCGCGCTAGCTCAAAGCGCATCTTCGGCCGTACCGAGTCGCCAGCAAGAACTTCAGAGTCAGCTCGATACACTCGAGAGTGAGATTGCTGCACAGCAGCAAGTACTCGATGTCGCGCAGAATCAGCATCAGACGTTTCAGACGCAAATAAATGCTTTAAATGCAGAAATAAAGAAAACCCAACTCCAAATTCAGGCGATTAGTCTCGCGATAACGAAATTAAATAACAATATTGGTGCTCATAACCAGACGCTTGCTGAACTCTCGGCACAACTTTCTGCGGAGAAGGAGTCGCTGGCGCAGATTTTGCGGCAGACCCAAATGCTTGATGGTTACTCAGTCGTCAGTGTCGCGCTCGGTGCGCAGAATGTCTCTGAGTTTTTTAGTGACCTCGACGTTTTCGTCTCGATAAAGAGCGCTCTTATCAAGTCATTTGGTGAGATTGAACAGACGAGTTCCTCAACCGAAGCGGAAAAGGAAGCGCTTCAAGAACGTCTTGCGGAGCAGGAACAGTTACGCACGGTGGCTCAGCTTGCGAAGCAGCAGGTTCAAATACAACAGAAGGAAAAACAACAGTTGCTTACACAAACTAAAGGAATCGAAGCGAATTATCAGAAACTCATTACAACAAACCAGAAAACGGCAGGTCAGATTCGTTCCGAGCTCTTCTCTTTGCGAGATAGTGCCGCGATACCCTTTGGCACGGCGCTCGCGTATGCACAGGCGGCCGAGAAGGCAACTGGTACGCGCGCAGCGGTCACGCTTGCTGTGCTGAAGCAGGAGACGAATCTCGGTCAAAATCTCGGTACTGGCTCATGGCGTGTGGATATGGCGCCACTTCGCGATCAGCCCGTCTTCGCGTATATCACTCAGACGCTCGGCCTTGACCCTAACAAGATGCTCGTCTCAAAAAAGCCGTGGTACGGATGGGGCGGTGCGATGGGTCCCGGGCAGTTCATCCCATCGACATGGGTTTGCTATGGCGGATTTGTAAACGTAAGTACGAACACCTGTTCACCTCCTTCAGGTGCAGATAAATCCTTCTGGCAGGGTCCATGGCAGTATGATGCAAATACAGATCGTGTGCGCAAGCTTCTTGGGGCTACAGGGCCTTCCAATCCTTGGAATGCGCAGGTTGCTATCATGGCGACCGCGATGCTCATGGCAGACAATGGCGCATCTTTGCAGACCCCAAAAGCCGAGCGGCTTGCTGCGCAGCGTTATTTTGCGGGATGGACGCACGCGAATAACCCCGCCTATGCGTTCTATGGTGACGGAGTGATGAAATTCGCCGCAAGATTCCAGCAGGATATCAATCAGCTTGGCGGGTGATTAAAGACGAAGATCATTCTCCCTAACATTTCGTGTTAGGGAGAATGATCTGTTGTTAAATTGTAAATAACATGTTATAAAAGACACAGAGGTTTTTAAAATTTTCAAAGGAGGTTTTGCAATGAAACGGGTATCACCGCCTTGGATGCGTCGAACGAGCTTCATTACGATTCTGATGCGAATTTCAGATTTGTTTACGAAGTGGCGTATAGCGCGCTAAATGCGCGATTAATCCCACCTAGTTACGGTGCAGTGTCGTGACTAGGTGGGTTTTTTTATTTTCCGCATTTATCGGAGTGTCACACTATCCACTCCTTGCCACCAGGCTCAGTCCCCGAGGATGTATCATGTGAGGGAGTAATAAAAAATTATATGAGCCCTGATTATTTTACAAAAAAAGAGACCGTCGCGCTTCTTGTCGTTGTACTTCTGGCGAGTTTCGGTACGCAGTACCTTCCCGCGGTTTATTCCAAGCAAGTAGGCGTGACCCCAGGTCCTGAGAATAGCGGTACCGTGCAAAATGCATCTTCTCCTTCTCCATCAGAACAAGCAGTGAACCCGTATCCAAATGCTGAATTCCCGATAGAAGGAGAGATTTTTCCGATCGGGAAGGATTCTATGATGGTACGAGTCGGCGTTACCGCAGTCCAGGTTAAGATTAATTCAGCGACAAAATTCGTAGAACGAACATTAAAACCGCAATCAGAGGTCAACCGGCTATTGGCGGAATTTGATAGCGCTTTAGAGAAAAACCCGAACCAAAAAATTTCCTACCCCATAACCTACACAGCTGAAAAAACCGCAACTCTGGACGATCTTGAAAGCGGAGATCGCGTACTGGTATTTCTTACCGGAGGAAATATGTTTACAAACGGAGAAATTACAGCGAGCACGATAGCACGGGTGGTTCGGTCAAAGCCCTAACTAAGCATTTGAAAATGCCCTCACGATATTATCCATTTTCAGTTTTTGCTTTTGGAATATTCGTGTTTTTCGTCTTCCCAAGCACAATAGCAGCAGCTCCAATAACGGGACCAGGTCCATGGTCGGAAACATTCAATGTGTCTGTTTCTGGAACCAATTTACAAACATTCACCCTCCCCGTCCTCTTCCCTGGAGATACCACCTATTCATTTTCGCCTGCCCCACAACATTCTCTTATGGTACCCGAGTTCAATAGATTGTTTGTGAATCAGGCGGAATACACCTCTGTTTCTGTAGGAGCAAGCATCCCACTTGTTCTCACGTGTCCTTTCGGCAGTAGATTATGGGGAGTAGCATCATGCGTGTCCAATGCCTATAGAGGGGGGTATGTGACAGGTACGTATGTCGTTACCATCGGTGGTACAACCTACAATGCTGTTCTAAACTGTCCTCCCCCAAGTGTCCTGTGGAATGGTTCTTGTAGGCAAGGGCGTGGTGGAATTGTCCGCGGTAACTACACCGTCACTGTAAGTGATACAACTTACCCAGCTGTCCCGACTTGTCCCATTGGTTATACGCTGTGGAATGGCACATGCGGCCGCGGCAGGATTCCCGCGGTTGTTACTAATGTAATTCAGATGCCGCCATATACGGGGACACTTATTGTTTCGGGTACTGGGAATGTTTTTATCCGAACTGTTATTGGCCCCGTTACTTCGAATGGACCGCGGCCACCCATAACGGGAACCTTCCTCTGTCCTTCGGGAACGTTTGTCTATGGATTCGGTGCTGCTACGGGACAAAACGCTCGTAATGATTATTCCCATCTTGTGATGAGGGAAGTCTATTGTGCGGAGAGTTTTGGGATGACTACCGACGTCATGGGTACCAGAATATCCTTGTACCCTACGGGCGGCGGAATCTGTAGGCCGGATGAATATGTCAAAGGATTTAGTAGTTTTGGTGTCTCATCAGACAACTGGGATCATTCACAACTCGGAACGATGTATTGTGCAAAACTTGCAACGAGTTCGCCTCAAGTAACAGCGGATTCGTTTAATCTCCTCGCGTATAATAACGGTAATTATTATGCGTTTTCCGCGGGGCTTGGCAGCGTAAAAATGATGGCGGGGCTTACAGGATCTGCGTATGACGGTCCTGGCGGTGCGACCGGGGCTCGTTTTTATCCAGGAACTCTCTATAGTCGTCACATGCCTACTCTTCTGTCCGCCAAGGCTTTTCTTTCCGCTGATCCTCTCGTCATCGACCAGGGCGAATCCTCAAAACTCACCTGGAGCTCTACGAATGCGACATCTTGTACCTCGTCTGGCGGCTTCTCGACGGGCAATGCCACATCAAATTCCATTGGAGTCTTGGTCACTCCGTCTGCCACCTCGTTGTATTCAATCACCTGTACTGGACCGACTGGTACTTCCTCTCCAGCTATAGCGACTGTGACAGTTCGTGCTCCAAACGTCTCAATTAATGCCACGCCGAGTCGCGTAGTGAAGGATGGCGCAACGAACATATCTTGGAACGCGACGAATGTAAAAGATTGCACTATTACGAAAAATGGAGCTCCTTCATTCGGGAGTCCGATTATTGCCGATGTTTCTCGTGTTGTGGCTAGTTCTACCCTCGATACCATCACCGGTCAAACTACCTATGTTATTACTTGTAGTAACAATTCCGGTAGTGGGACAGCGTCCGCTACACAGGTTGTGAATCTCGCGCCCTCCTTCCAAGAATTCTAAATCAGTGCTATCACGTTCGGGAAATGAAAAAGAATATTTCGTACTCGTTGTCTCGGGGGCGGCCTGAAGGTATTGTCTCAGTCGAGCTTTTTCTTATTGGATCCAATGATGCTGCCATTTCTTCGTAAGGAGTCTGTCATTAGAAAGTTTCCAAATAATGTTTCTCAAGGTAGTATTGGGATCACGTTCAGAATTAATCTTTATGGCTTCCCGTGTCTCTTCTAAAAAGAAAATCTCAGTCGGGGGTCGTTTAACTCTTACAGATATCGCCTTATTTTTGGATGGGTATCTTTCAATCGAAATTAGCAAAAAGGTCCTTAAAAAGGTTATCGTAAGTAAAAAATACCTCGACACGGTTTCTTCAGAGGAAATAATTTATGGCGTAAATACTGGTTTCGGTCCCATGGCTCGGACGTACATACATCCTGTTAAGCAGCGTGATCTTCAATACAATCTGGTTCGGAGTCATGCTGTCGGACAGGGCGTTCCATTAGGGCAGCATTTCGTTCGAGTCATGATGCTTTTGCGGCTCCATACGCTCGCGCAGGGTTTTTCCGGAGTTTCGCCCGAAATTCTGCTCGGACTTAAAAATCTTATCGAGAAGGGAATTGTGCCGGTTGTTTTTGAACATGGATCCGTCGGAGCGAGTGGGGACTTGGTTCAACTTGCACACATTGCCCTGGCGCTAATTGGAGAAGGAGAGGTCTTCATGGAAGGTCGACGAGTAAAAACATCAGTGGCGCTCAAAAAACATCATTTAAAACCCGTTCCACTCAGCGGTAGAGACGGTCTCGCTCTTATAAACGGCACATCGGCAATGACCGCTATTTCCGCTATTAATCTTATCGAGGGGCAGCAACTGGCTGATCTCTCTGTCACTTCTTCGGCGCTCCTTTTGGAAATAGCCGGAGCAAACATCGAAAGTATACATCCATTTATTTCGCAAATGCGTCCGCATAAAGGACAGACTAAAGTGGCGCAAATAATGAGGGCTCTTCTTGCAGGCTCTAAACGCATCCAACACAAGACATATCGTATGTTGCCCGAAGCTCGCAATGAAGACACGTCTCCGATAGGAAATATTGTCCAAGAAATATACTCTTTACGGTGTACCCCACAGATTATAGGTCCTGTATTGGATACGCTTACTTCTGCAAAAATAATAATAGAAACCGAAATAAATTCGGTGACCGATAATCCTGTCATATCACCGCGAGATGGCATCTTCCATTCAGGTAACTTCCATGGTGACTATATCGCGCTTGAGATGGATAAATTAAAAATCGCTCTAACAAAATTATCGTTATTGTTAGAAAGACAAATTAATTTTCTGTGTAACCCGCGCCTGAATGGCATCGTGCCGCCGTTTGTTACTCTAGGCACACCAGGGTTGGATCTGGGTCTACAGGGATTGCAATTCGTTGCTACGTCCACAGCCGCTGAAAATCAAGTGCTTTCTACGCCAATGAGTATTCACACGATTCCAACTAACAATGACAATCAAGACATTGTAAGTATGGGGGCCAATGCCGCGCTCATAGCGAGCAGAGTTATTGAAAATACGTATCAAATACAAGCTATTTTATTTGCCGCGATACTCCAAGCTGTTGATTATCTTGATATTAAGAAAGAGTTAGGTGAAGGAACGAGACATACATATGAGGTCATGCGAAAAGTTTTCCCTTCTTTCAAAAAAGATTACTCGCTTCTCTATGGAGATATTGCCAGGCTCTCTGGTGAGATGAAGAAAGATGCTGCTCAGAGATATCAACAGCTATAACTTGCGTACAATCCCCCTCGCTCTATACTGAACCCTATATGAATAAAAGCATCAATGGAACCAGTGCCCTTGTAGTCGCGGTCGCTGCCGGGGGAGCCATATTTTTTACGTGGGCTTGGCAAAATATAAATTCCGCTCTTCAAAAGGGAATTGCCGATGGCTCAAGCATGCGCGTTAGTATGAAGAGTTCATGCACTGTTTCTGAAGATACTCTGGGCACACCTCATTTTAGTGGGTGCAATTCGATTCTTTAAATTTTCCATCTGCGAGCTAGTAGAACATACGATCTCCGGTCTGGAGATCGTATGTTCTATATCTTGGGAGGTTCCTCCGATCTCCGTAGTCGAAGGAACCAAAAGAACCACGGCCTCTTTATTTTCCTCGTCCAAAGGAATCCAAGAAACCAAAGGAATAGTACGTAGCCTACCAACAAGATAAGAAATGGATATTCGGTGATGGTGCTATAGAGGGTTGTTCCGCGCAGTTTCCCTGTGGGGACGTTAACAAAAAGGATTCCAGACTGGTTATAGGGAATTTCTTTAACTATGTTTCCATAACTGTCGATGAGAGCGGATGGTCCAAACTTATTTGCGCGGATGATCATTCGCCCTGATTCCGTCGCGCGTAACTGAGCATTTAGGAGATTAAATTCGTTAGGGAATGAGTTAGCAAACATCGCTTCTGAACCGATTGCAAATACGACATCGGCAGTTTTTCCATTTTCTCGTGCAGATGTGGGACGACTAATCTCGGAACACACTAAATTCCCAATAGTGGCCTTACCGATGTTGACTGGAGAAGAACTGGTCCCAGCAGTGCCGTCATACGGGGTGCTGTACATGCCAAGTTTTTGAGCCCACTGCGGAGTGTAATCCATAAAAGGGAAAAGCTTTATCTTTCTATATGAAGCAATCAGCGCTCCGTTTTTCCAAAAGTTTATCTCGTTCCAATATTCTCCGCCTGCAAAATGGGTATCCCACGTTACCAAGGTTGTCTGGGGTGGGACGTGCGCTTTGAGCCATTTTCGAAAAATAGTAAAATCCATCCCAATGACGTCTTTAGTGAATCCATGGTTGTCTAATGAATTTCCTATGGCGCCAATCCATGGCGAAAATGGGTAAATAATTACGTCCGGATGTAATAAGACAGCCTCTTGTATGCGGTTTTCAAGCAATGGGAATTGGAATGATCCATGTACAATCGTACCGAAAGCCTCGCTCTCTTTGCGGGTAGTATCTTGAATAACCGCTATAGAAATAGATGATGTTACTGTGGAATCGACTGGATACGTATATTGATAGGCGAACGATGCGCCCATAACCGCACCGAAGATACCTAGAGGAATGAGGAGGAGGACATCTCGTTTATTTGTCTGGAATATGAATCGTAGCGCCTCTGCAATCGCTGCATTTCCAAAAACTACCATAAACGTGACGAGAAACGTACCCCCAATGCTTGCCATAAAACGCAAGGCCGAGATATGGCTCGCTGCGTAGGCGAGAGATCCATAATTAAAGCCAATAAACACATTTCCAATGGCCCATTCAACCACAGCGAAGATGCCGAAAAGAATAACTCGTTCCAATGGCACCAACCCTTCCTTCTCAGTCTTGAGCAAGCAAATTCCAAAAGCGGTAGCGGCACTTATAAAAAAAACTAAGGGAATGGCGAATACTTTAACCGTCGTTGAAAAAAGATGTGCCTCCGGAATCCAGGTAAAACTGAAGAGCGTAATATACGACAAGTAGCCCGAAAAAATAAATCCAAAAAATAGAACCCCGCTAAAAATTTTAAAGGTATCTTTTTCTCGGTATATAAAGAAGTACATTGGTACAAGAGCGACAAGAATAAGCGGCCACAGGTTAAAGGGCGGCAGAGTGATAACTAAGAGGAGTGCCGATATGATAGGGAGAGCGTAAGGGAATCGCTCGTATCTCAAAATAGATTTAGGCATACTCGGTACAATGGTTTATTAGTCGTCTCGTCTTTTCTGTCGCAAGTGAGAACGCTTGTACAAATGACACATGAATATCGCTGATAACTCCTTTTTCTATTGCATGTGCTACAGAAATTCCAGGGGCGAGCATCCAGCGTCTCAAGAGTTCATTTTTGATCATCGCCGAGATACTATCGTATTGAGTCATGGTGTGTTTTTCGTTTTTTAACTCAACATCAATACGGATTTTTTTTGAATCATGCATGGCGTAGTTTAGATGAATCTGGTAGTCATCCCCGGCGATCCCATTCATTGAAACAAAGAGTTCCTCTATATCTTCTGATCGTATTTCAAATCCATGTATTCTTACTTTATCGACCTGTTCTCTTCCAGACCAGCGCAGCGTTGCTCCCGGGAGACCGCAATCACAGGATGTACGCGCTATCTCGAAGAAATCTCCCGTTCGGTAACGAATAAGCGGAAAGGCCTTATTCAAGGCATAGGTAACCACAAGTTCTCCGTCTACGAGTTCAAGCGCGATGAGAGCGTGGTGTAAAAAATGAAATGCCGGCCCATTTTGTCCCAGAATATGGGTACATGGGTAGAGAATAAATTGACCGATTTCAGAAGATGCGTACAGGTTTGCTATGACGGCATTCGGATAGAGTTGTGTCAAAAGGTTTCTTTTTGTCGGGGTCAGAGTTTCGGAAGAAAGAGCTAGAAGCTTTATGTCCCGCGGTTCGTAAAATTTCCCAATGTACTCTCCGAGATTTCCTGCGATGGTCGGAGTTGCATAGATTGCATCTACACGAGTCTCACGTGCGATAACGGCACTATTGGGAAGATTTTGATAATCCGCAAACACTGGCGTTATCTTTCTTTCTGCTTGTCGGCACTGTTGGATGAAGCTCGCAGAAAAGTTTTTATTGAGAGGAGGGTAGGTAATGAGCGCTCGCGTTATCGGAATTCCGAGTGACGGCTCAAAAAAATAATGGGCGACAGGAGAGAAGTATGAAACAAGAGGTTTACCGCTCGTTGTACCGGAGGTAAAGCCGACGAATGCCACTTCTTCTGGCGGTACATAGAGGCGTTTATCGGGCGGCGTATTCACTAATTCCGCACGAGAAAGAAAAGGGAAGTCAGTGATCGTCGCCTGAGTAGGGATTGACGCAAAAGAAAATTTTTTCTTATAAAAATCAGCATGCGGGCTGGTATGTATCCTCGCAATCTCTCTGTTTAGAGCCTCATTATTCTCCCATAAAATCATGTTCCGAGTATATCAAAAAATGTCTGTGTCGCTCATGATAGTCTGTACTCGACATGGTTCCGACACACATAACCGATACCCCAGTTATATTTCTTATGAGTTTGTGGGCTATTGTCTGGGTCTTATTTATTTTTCTCGGGCAAAATGCAAAGCGAATATTGCCACTACAACATCATCTCGTGTGGTACAGCACGGCCGTTTGTATATCTACAACATTTTTCTATTGGTCGACATTTAGCGAAATTGGAAGCCTCACAGGATATTTCACTGGACGTAATCCGCTCTATGATTTATTGCTAGTGCACAAAATTGTATACATCATCGGAATATTCTTATCGATCCTCGGTGCGATAGTCATGATACTTTCGCGCTGGGAACTGCGCGCACTTACGGTTGCAGAAGTTGTCTTTGCTAAATGCGAATCACCAGTTAGCACCGGTCTGTATCGCTACGTTACACATCCAATGTATCATGGGCTTTTCCTAATACTATTCGGTTCGTTTCTTCTCTATCCGAACTTCATCGCACTATTTTTTATGGCACTGGCGTGGTTTTTTGTAGAAAAGAAAAAGAAAATAGAAGAAGAAAATCGTTAGTCTTAGGGAGTACCCGTCTTATTTTTTTCACCCATGAGTGTAAGTAGGGCTGTCAATTCTTTCTGTACAGATGAACCAGCATCTCCAAGAGTAGTTACTTGTGAAGAAAGCTTATTGAGGAGACTCTGTGTCGGAACTGACCCGGAAAGAGTCTCATTCAGTATTGCAAAGTAGTTGGTGAATGCTTGCACAAAAACATCACTTGCATCAAGCAATACAGTCGTCTGCTTGTGTATATCAGTGTCTTTAATCGTCTCGTCGTTGATTTTCCTTAGGGTAGCTATATCCGTGCGCGTCATTGCTAGCGACTCATTATTTTTTTTGATTTCGATTTTTGCTTGGGTTATGAGGTCAAAAAAACCACTAAAATCTCGCGCGATGCTTTTTTGCTTAATGGCTTCCATCAAAGGAACTAGTGTTGAAACGTTATTTGTCCCTACTTGTTTCAATTCGTCAGCGATTTTGTTAATGAGCAGGTAATAATCTTCCCCGACTAATTTTTTTGGAAGAAGAATATTTTCTTTCAAGTTCAGATCAGGTACTTTCTGATTACTAGGATTTGGATATGAAAGAGAACCCGCGGTTACCATCGAAGGAGTCATAAAAAATATTGCATCTTTGAAAAAGAAAAACACAGCCCCCGCACTTATAAGTAAACCTATCATCATGCCAGCGAATAAAATAAGTATCATTCTGCCTCGTGTACCTTGATTGTCGGGAGCGTTTTCAACAGAATTCATATGGTAAATGGTAGCATCACATGCTATAGATAATCGTATAGTGTGAATATGCCTGTGGATATGTCATTCTTTTATAAAGAAAATATTACTACCGGGCCTGATGATATGAGTGCGCTTCATCATGTGCGGCATACTCCAGGATACTCTCGTTTCATATACGGAGTGTATGCACTACTCGGCATTATTTTTTACGGGATTGGCATATATACTGCCCTCGGGATTCTTCTGCGTTCTCTCAATGGCGGCGCCATTTCGTCACTCGAGACGATACTCTTTCTTTGCTACTTACTAATCAATAGTATTATCGGGTATGGTTTTATGTTTTGCCGAAAATGGCTCATGAGCTCGTTCTTAAGCACCCTGACTCTTACAGGATTTTTGACGGTATTGTTTTTTATCACCGACATGATGTCTCGTGCAACAGCATTGCTTACTGGGGTATTTATGGTTGTGGGTATTTTACTCTTTCTTTTCTTGACGAGGCATCTTCTATCGGGTAAATACCTGGAACCAAAGATAATTATCCCCTTTATTGGAGCGTTATTATTTTCGTTCCTGCTGACTAATTTTGGCGTGTTACACTAATGCATATGCGAGAAAAAATACAACATTCAAATTTCTCAAAAAGCATAGCTATTTTTCTTGTCGTTCCTATCATATTGATTACCTCTTTTTCTTTCCCGCGTCCCGCGCAGGCAGAATTCTTAGTTCCCATCCTAGTTACGGCGATCTTTAGTTCTATTACTCTTGGATTAGGGACATTATTTCTCATAGATGGCACCACTTGTCTCATTAATATAGTTTGGGGATGTTCGAATACAACGAGTGGTGTCACGACGGTCATTGATATAACTCCTAGCGCAGTCTCACTCTCTGCGAATCCTCTTATCATCGACCAGGGCGAATCCTCAAAACTGACATGGAGTTCTACAAATGCAACATCTTGTAGTGCCTCGGGAGCAGGAAGTTGGATCCCTGCTAATAGTCCCACCTCTGGTAATGTTTTGGTCACTCCACCCACAACTTCAAGCTATCAAGTTAGTTGCACCGGTCCTGGAGGAACGACTAACTCGAATATTGAAACCATAACGGTCCGTGTTCCAAAAGTCTCAATCAATGCCATACCGAGCCGCGTGGTGAAGGATAGTTCAGGCAATGGTGCGACGACCATTTCTTGGGACGCGAAAAATGTAAAAGACTGCACCATCACGAAAAATGGGATTCTTGCATTTGGAAGTCCCCTCATTGCTAATACTTCTCGTACAGTGGCTAGTTCTACCCCCGATATCATCACTGGCCAGACTACCTACGTTATTTCGTGCACGAATAATGCTGGTGCGGGTGCAGCATCTGATACACAGATTGTGAATCTCGTGTCTTCCTTCCAAGAATTCTAGATCCGTGCTTCGCTACGGTTGGTTTAATAGATGGCGTACTAAATTTATTAGGCAGTCTTGCATGATGGCCATTGTTCGGGTAGAGTGGCTAGAAATGACGACAGGAAGCGACACGACAGAATTCAAGCGCCTTTTCGATTCAGGGGCGCATTTTGCGCAGGTCAAGAGCCGGAGACATCCCTCAATGAAGCCGTTTCTGGTCGGCACCAAAGGGCGACAGGAGATTATTGACTTAGTAAAGACATCTGAACAGCTCGAAGCTGCCAAGGCCGTCATGGTCGCACTCGCAAAAGAAGGGAAGACGGTTCTTTTTGTAGGTGGGAAAGTCGAGATTGCGGCACTCGTGAAGAAGGCGGCGCAAGATATCTCCGCTCCCTTTGTCGCTGCGCGCTGGCTTGGCGGCACTATCTCCAACTGGAATGAAATTAAAAAGCGTATTGCGCGTCTCGCAGAACTTTCTGAAAAGGGTGCAGCCGGTACGCTCGCCAAGCAACACACGAAGCTTGAGCTCGTATACATTGGCCGCGAAAAGAAACGTCTCGAAGAGCGCCTCGACGGTATCACGACGCTTACGAAGCGGCCGGATGTCCTTCTAGTCGTCGACACGAAACACGAGAAACACGCAGTAAAAGAGGCGAACGATGCCGGTATCCCCATCATCGCTATTATGAGTTCCGATTGTAATCTGCGCGAGGCAGCATACCCAATTGTTGCGAACGATACGTCGCGTGAGACTGTGCGCCTTATCCTCGCCGAACTCGCCGGAGCGTTCAAGAAGGGTCAGGCGGCGTAAGCTTTGCAGGCAAAGCTTACCATCGCTCGCGCTTGGTAGGAGTTTGTTTTAAAATGCTTTCGCCGGCCGACTGGGAAAAGAGTGCGCTCTGGGCTGCTAGGCCAAGTCCAACCCTCTTTTCCCAGTCGGCCGGCTTCCCATCGCATGCTATTATCTTTCAATACCTATGGAAATAACCACTGAAAATATCAAAGAATTGCGCGAAATGACCGGCGTATCCGTCATGCAATGCAAGAAGGCGCTTGAGGAAGCAGGGGGTGACCTCGATAAGGCCGCCGTCATTCTCAAGAAACACTCGGCCGCATCGGCTCTTAAAAAGGCAGATCGATCGCTTGCTGCCGGTGCGATTGGGAGCTATATGCACGATGGAGTCATCGGCGCGATGGTACTCCTATCTTGTGAGACCGATTTCGTCGCAAAGAATCCTGAGTTTGCAACGCTCGCTCGAGAGCTCGCGATGCACGTCGCCGCAACAAATCCGGCGTACACAACTTCCGAAGAAATTCCCGATGGAGCGAAGCAAACCGCGACGGCCGTATTTGAGAAAGAAGTTGCTGACAAGCCGGTCGATATGCGGGCAAAAATCCTCGAAGGGAAACTGGCGAGTTATTTCCGAGACCAGGTCTTCCTCGAGCAGCCTTTCATTAAAGACGAGAGTAAAACCGTACGTGATCTCTTGAATACCGCGACACAAAAATTTGGTGAGCGTATTGAGATAAGTCGTTTCGTGCGCCTCTCCACCCACTAGTCTCTATGGAGAGTCTCTTATTTATTCTTGCGACGCTGACGCTCCTAGTCGGGTTCTTCGCTCTCTCCGGTTATGAGACCCAACGGGGTACGCGCATTTTCGCAGGTATTCGTACGCGTTTGGATCAGAATGTCGGACGCATTGAGTTCATTCTGGCACATGTTGATTTTGGTGCGTTCCTTCTTGATGAGACGCATCGCATCACGGCTCGTCTCGGGCATGATACCGTGCATATATCGCTCCTCGTGGTGCGCGCAGCCGAACGCCTTCTCACACGTGCCGTCCGGCATCTTCGTATGCGTCATACGGTTGATGCTATGCCACGTGAGAGTACGAGAGGGTACGTTAAAAGCCTTTCCGATTTTAAAGATCATCTTAAGGCGACACAACCCGAAATTCCTGATATACAATAAGCAAAGCTTGCTCAGGTTGCGTTCAGAAAGTATAACTAAGGACAGTAGTCATACGGTTCCTCATTTGCCGGAGTAGCTCAGTTGGTAGAGCAGCTCACTTGTAATGAGCAGGTCATCGGTTCAAATCCGATCTCCGGCTCCAGAATCAAACTCAAAGGTATTCCGCCGTCAGAGAATTTCGCGGCGCGGAGCGCCGCATAGGGGGAATGCGCATTTCCGCGCGCTTCGCGC
>ERZ1292623.1233-Hain-H51-01um-R1-1233-length-25066-cov-22_pt1 | contig 25066 bp, 20 predicted proteins | sample MGYA00564398_ERZ1292623 | MGnify/ENA primary metagenome ERZ1292623 (study PRJEB36523, sample SAMEA6512633) | groundwater metagenome | collected 2019-01-07 | study: AquaDiva: Metagenomics assemblies of 32 groundwater samples | reverse complement strand
GTCGAAATACAGAATTCGATAAAACCTGAAACCGAGGCCGAAAACCATATCAATCAGGAAAATCAGGATTAAAAACAGAATTGCGGTTCTCATTTTATTAGTGTAATAATCAATATATATGAAGCCTGAATTCAGTTTACCGAGAACAGAAGAAGAAATCCAGAAGTTTTGGGAGGATAATAATATTTTGGAAAAAAATTTGGCCCTTCGACAAGCTCAGGGTAAAAAATTTATTTTCTATGAAGGGCCGCCCACAGCCAACGGCCTTCCCCATATCGGTCATTTTTTGACCCGGGCGTTTAAGGATTTGTTCATCCGTTATAAAACAATGCGCGGATTTTTTGTTCCCCGCCGGGCCGGCTGGGATACCCACGGTTTGCCGATTGAAATAGAAATTGAAAAAGAACTCGGGCTTAAAAGCAAGAAAGAAATTGAAAAATACGGCATCGCCAAGTTTAACAAAAAAGCCAGAGAGTCGGTCTGGCGCTACAAGACCGAGTGGGAAAAATTTTCAAAGCGGATCGGGTTCTGGCTGGATTTTGATAATCCTTATATTACCCATGCCAATGACTATATTGAAACGCTTTGGCATATAGTTAAGCAGTTTGATAAAAAGAAGTTTTTGTATAAGGGGCATAAGGTTTTACCATGGTGTCCGCGTTGCGGCACTGCCCTATCGAGCCATGAAGTCGCCCTTGGCTATGAAAGTGTTACCGAAGATTCGGTTTATGTGAAATTTAAAATTCCTGGTTACGAAAGGTCGCCAATATATTTGCTTGCCTGGACAACTACGCCTTGGACATTGCCCGGTAATGTCGCTTTGGCCGTCGGTAAAGATATAACTTATGTTAAGGGTTTTGTACCTAATAAAGAGGAAATAGAATTTTATATTTTTGCAAAAGACCAACTTCCTAAAATTAATGAAATTTTAGGTGAGGATTTGGATATAGTTACAGAATTCCCAGGAAGTGAGCTGGTTGGTTGGGAGTACGAACCTTTATTTAAAGTTAAAAAATTAAAATCAAAAAAATCCTATAAAATTTATCCGGCTGATTTTGTTTCAACCGAAGAAGGCACTGGCATAGTCCATACCGCGGTGATGTACGGCGAAGACGATTATCAGTTAGGCGAAAAAATCGGCTTGCCAAAGCATCATACCGTTGATAAAGAAGGAAGATTTACAGAGGACGTCCCCGAATTTGCGGGAAAGTATGTAAAGGACACCGACAAAGAAATTATTGATTATCTAAGGAATAAAAATCTTTTGTTTAAACTCGAGCCATATGCTCATGAGTACCCTCATTGCTGGCGGTGCAAAACCCCGCTTTTATATTACGCCGCTGATTCCTGGTTTGTTAAGGTAACAGCCGTAAAAAAACAACTCGTCGCCAACAACAAGAGGATAAATTGGATTCCGTCTTACATTAAAGAGGGCCGTTTCGGCCAGTGGTTAAGCGAGGTTAAAGACTGGGCTTTTTCAAGAGACAGATTTTGGGGGACGCCGCTGCCAATCTGGCAATGTGAAAAATGCAAAGAGAATTTGGTCATCGGGTCGCTAAAAGAATTAGAGAAACACCGCTATCGAAAACCAAACAGATACTATATTGTCCGCCATGCTGAAAGCACAAAAAATATTGATGGCCGGGAAATAAACAGCGTCAAACTGGAAAGCGATAAATACGACTTGACCGAAAAAGGAGTCGGCCAAGCCGGAAAATTAGCCAAAGATTTGAAAAGGGGGAAAATAGACTTGATTTTCTGTTCCCCGTTTTTAAGAGCCAGGAGAACCGCCGGGATAATAGCCGAGGAGTTGGGGCTTGAAGAAAAAGTTGACCATCGGCTTAAAGAAATTGACCACGGAAGCGTTTGCGAGGGCAAAAATTATTACGCCTGTATTTCAAAAGAGGAATATCCATATAAAGATTTTAATACCAAGTTCGGGCCGGATGGAGAGAGTCGGAATGACGTCAGAAAAAGAGTTTTTGATTTTATCAAAGAAACCGAAAGCAAATACGAAGATAAAAATATTTTGATTGTCAGCCATCGCGATCCTTTGTGGTTGATGGAAGGAATTTCAAAAAATATAAGCGAAGAAAGATTGTTTTCGGCGAAAAAGAACCAGATTCTGGGAATAAAAGATGATGCATTCAAGTTGACTAAATTCGGAGAAAAAAGAGTTTTAACTTTCGACAATTATCCGAGGGATGAATTTGGGAGTTTGGATTTTCACCGACCCTACATAGATGAAGTTTCGCTTAAATGCCCTGACTGTAAAGGTGAAATGAAGCGGGGTCCGGAAGTGATTGATGTTTGGTTTGATTCGGGAGCGATGCCGTTTGCTCAAAATCAAAAATCAAAAATCAAAAATCAAAAGATAGATTTTCCGGCTGATTTCATAACCGAAGGCGTGGATCAGACCCGGGGCTGGTTCTACACCCTTTTGGCTGTTTCGACTCTTTTAGGCAAGAGCGCTCCTTACAAGAACGTCATTTCTTTGGGCCATGTTTTGGATAAAGACGGGAAAAAGATGTCTAAGTCAGTTGGCAATGTGGTTAAACCCGATTATGTGATTGAAAAATTCGGCGCTGATGTTTCAAGATGGTGGTTCTACCGGGTCAATCAAGCCGGCGAATCAAAGAGTTTCAGGGAAGAGGAACTAAAAGAAATAAATAACGGGTTTGTAAGGGTGATTTTGAATTCGTTGAGATTTTGGCAGTTATATGCGGTGAATAAATCCAAAATACTAAATCCTAAATCCGAAACAAATTCAAAATTCAAAATTCAAAATTATAAATTCAATCTATTGGACCAATGGCTTTTGTCGCGGTGGAACAGTTTGATTGTTTTAGTTACAAAGTCACTTGACCAATACGATGCCACGGCGGCGAGCCGTGGAATTGAAAAATTCGTGATTGAAGATTTGTCTAATTGGTGGATTAGAAGAAGCCGGGATAAATTCCAATCAGGAGAAAATTATTCTCAAAAAGATTTACTAAGGTTTGTGCTTTTGGAACTGTCGAAATTGATTGCTCCGTTTGTTCCATTTTTGGCAGAGTATTTACACGGAGAATTACACCATAATCAAAAACCCTCAACTTTATCTGTGCATTTTCATGATTGGCCCAAAGCCGATAAAAAACTGATTGACGAAAAACTAGAAGAAGAAATGGATTTAGTCAGAAAGATTGTGAGTTTAGGATTAGCAGAAAGGAAAAAAGGCAACATTAAAGTCAGGCAACCGCTCGCTTCGCTAAAAATTAAATATCAAATATTAAATATCAAAATTAATGAAGAACTATTAGATTTAATAAAAGAAGAAGTAAATGTAAAGGAAGTAGTGTTTGAAAAAGGCAATGAAGAATTATTAATATCTTTGGATGTCGAGATAACGCCGGCTTTAAGAGCCGAGGGCTGGGTTAGGGAATTTGTCAGAATGATTCAGGATGCCCGGCGCGGCGCCGGTTATAATTATAACGATTTAGTCAGGGCTTATTGGTTTTCAGAAGACAAGCCTTTAGTTGAGGCCATAAGAAGAGAAGAAAAATTCATAGCTCAAAAAACGGTTTTGAAAAACCTGAAAGAATTACGCCACGACTCGAAGCTCGTTTATGATATAGAAAGAAAACAGGAACTGGAGCCGGGCCGGAAAATTTGGTTGGGGCTAAAAAAATGATAAGATAAGACCAATAGGATCAATAGGACAAATGAAGAAAAGAATAATAATCGGTTTATTAATTTTCTTAATTTTTGGCGCGGCTATTTTTTTATTGTATCGAAGCGGCTTTCGCGAAGGCAATGTTATTTTAAAAATTGAAGCTCCGGAAGAAGCCGTTTCCGGAGAAGAAATTAAATACAAGCTTATTGTCGAAAACAGGAATAACTTTGGCTTGCGCGATGCCAAGCTTTCTTTTTCCTATCCCGGCGGAACGATTTGGTTTAATCAGGAGGGCCAGCCGTCTGATTCGCTAATCAATAATTTTGATTCAGCCGGACTTCAAAGCCGGGAGAGAAAAGAATTTATTTTGAGGGCGGTTTTGACCGGTGAAAAAGGCGAGATAAAAAAAGCCAAAGCCGGATTCACTTATAGCCCTAGTAATATCCGTTCTGTTTTTCAGAAAAGCGCCGAAGCCGGAACAACTATTTCAAAAGTTTCCATCCCTCTGACTTTGAGCGGGCCGCCCAATGTCCTGCCCGGCCAATTGGCCCAGGTCTCTCTTGATTTAAGAAATGAAACCGAAAATGACTTTAAGGATCTAGAAGCAGTTTTTTTCTATCCCGACGGCTTCACTTTTAAAAAAGCTTCGCTTTCGCCGAACCAAGGCAACAGCGTATTTAATTTGCCTTTGCTTAAATCAGGGGAAGGTGTGAGAATCAGCATTGAAGGCAATGTTTCTGGTTTTGAAAAAGAGAGCAAAAGATTCATAGTTGTATTAAAAAGAAAAATAGACGGTAAATTCTTTGATTTACAGAAAGCCCAGGTTTTTCTTATTGTTTCGTCGCCTCTTTTAGCCGTTGATGTTTCATTAAATGATTCAAAAGATTATATCGCCGGAGCCGGAGACAAGTTGAAATACAAGATTAGATTTTCAAATAATTCCGACAATAATTTTTCAGCTTTGGAATTGTCTGTTAAGCTTGAAGGCCAGATGTTTGATTCAGCCAGTTTGAAGACCAGCGGTTTTTTTGATCAAAACTCTAAGACAATTTTATGGAATGCGGCCGTCGAGCCGGCGCTGGCGAATCTGACCCCCAATCAAAGCGGAGAAGTTTCTTTCATGATTAATCTCAAGCCGGATTTCCCAAAAGCTTTCGGCAAAAATTATTCGTTGAAGGCGGGTTCTTTAATCCAGACTTCGTCGGTGCCTCCGGATTTTAATCTGGATAAGATTACGGCTTCGGCCGAATTGATCACCAAGGTTAAATCAAAGACTGATTTTATATCCAAGGCTTTTTACAATGATTCAGTGTTTCCAAACACAGGTCCCTACCCGCCCCAGGTTGGCCAAAAGACCACTTATGCGATACATTGGAAAATAGTGAATGAAGGCAATGATTTAACTAATGTTAGAATCGTTTCGTCGCTTTTACCCGGCATCAGCTGGGAGGATAAAATCAAAGTTACGCCGACCCAGTCGGATTTGAATTATAATCCTTCAACCGGGCAGGTTTCTTGGAGTATTCCGACCGTGCCGGCTGGAACTGGAATTGTTTCCCCGGTTTTTGAAGCGGTTTTTCAGGTTGGCGTAACGCCGAGCGTGAATCAATCCGGCCAGAATTTGGAAATTTTAAAAGAGGCAGTCCTTGAAGGAGTTGATAATTTCACCAAAGATAAAATTAATTTAAACCAGCCAAGCCTAAATACTTCAAATGAATAAACTGGAGAAAATCGTTTCATTGGCTAAACGCCGCGGTTTTATTTTTCCAGGCTCTGAAATTTACGGCGGGTTATCCGGTTTTTATGATTTCGGGCCGCTCGGTGTGGAGCTTAAATTCAACATCAAACAGGAATGGTGGCGGGAAGTTGTCCGGACGAGGGATGACGTGGTCGGGGTTTCGGCTGCAATAATAATGAACCCAAAGGCCTGGGAGGCGTCGGGGCATTTAAGCGGTGGTTTTGCGGATGTTTTAGTTGAGTGCAAAAAATGCCACCAAAGGTTTAAGACCGATGATTTTGAGGGCGAGTGTTCCAATTGCCGCGGGAAAGAATTCACTGAACCGCGGCAGTTTAACATAATGTTTAAAACTTTTACCGGGCCGGCCGAAGATTCAGCTTCGACAGTTTATCTAAGGCCCGAGACCACTCCCGGGATAATGGTTAATTTCAAAAATGTTTTGGATACGATGAGGGTAAAAATTCCTTTTGGCATCGCCCAGATTGGCAAAGCTTTTAGGAATGAAATCAATCCGAAAGATTTCATCTTCCGGACTCGCGAGTTTGAACAGATGGAGCTTGAATATTTTGTTGAGCCCCAAAAAGCCGATGAATATTTCAACCAGTGGGTTGACTTGAGATTTAAATGGTATGAAAATTTAGGACTTAAAAATATCCGTAAGAGAGAGCAGTCAAAAGAAGAGCGGGCCCATTATTCGTACGCGACCACGGACATAGAGTATGAATTTCCGTTCGGCTGGAAAGAAATTGAGGGGATCGCCAACCGGACTGATTTTGACTTGAAGGTCCACTCAAAGCATTCAGGCCAGGATTTAACCTATATTGATAAAGAAAGCGGCGGGAGATTCATTCCTTATGTAATTGAGCCGTCAGCCGGAGTTGATCGTGTCCTTTTGGCTTTTTTATGCGAGGTTTATGAGGAAGATGGCGATCGAGCGGTATTAAAACTGCATCCGCGCCTCGCGCCCTATAAAGCGGCAGTCTTTCCATTGTTGGCCAATAAACCGGATTTGGTTGAGAAGGCCCAGCAGATATTTAAAAATTTAAAGATGACAAGTTTAAATGTTGCTTGGGATGACCGGGGCAATATCGGAAAAAGATACTATTCGCAAGATGAAATTGGGACGCCAGTCTGTGTTACGGTGGATTTTCAGACTTTGGAAGATGGCACGGTTACGGTCCGCGACCGGGATACGACTAAGCAAGAAAGAATAAAAATTCAGGGATTGAAAAATTATTTTGAAGAAAAGACAAAATGAATTATGATTTTTTACTTCACCAATACGATAATGGCTTGCGTTTGGTCGTTGTGCCGATGAAGAGCACTCAGACGGTGACGGTTTTGGTTTTGGTTGGCACTGGTTCCCGTTATGAAACCAAAGAGATAAACGGCATCTCCCATTTTTTGGAGCACATGATGTTTAAAGGAACGGACAAGCGGCCCAATACCCTTGATATTGCCAAAGAACTAGATTCAATCGGAGCCGAGTACAACGCTTTCACCGGTAAGGAGTACACCGGCTATTATGCCAAAGCCAGCAGCGAAAATTTAGATTTGATTATTGATGTCATATCCGACATATTTCTAAATTCAAAGCTTGACGAGAAGGAAATTGAAAAAGAAAAAGGCGTTATTATAGAGGAGATAAATTTGTATCTGGACAATCCGACCCGCTACGTGGGCGATTTATTCGAGAATCTGCTCTACGGCGACCAGCCTTTGGGTTGGAATATTACCGGAGGAAAAGACGTCGTCAGAAAATTAAACCGCAATAATTTTGTTGATTATTTTAATTCCCATTACGTAGCTAAAGACACTATCATTGCGGTGGCCGGCAATATAGACAAAGAGAAAGTGAGAGACGAACTGGTGCCAAAATTTTTCGGGAAAGCGAGAGCCGGCGATAAATTGAATCGGCTGCCGGCATCGGAATCTCAAACCAAGCCGGAAGCCCTTGTCCACTACAAAAAAACCGACCAGACTAACTTTATTTTAGGAGTTCGGGCTTTTGATATGTTTTCTCCGAAGCTTGAAGCGGCTCAGATTTTGTCGGTGATACTGGGCGGCGGCATGAGTTCGCGGCTTTTTATTCAAGTTCGAGAAAGGCAGGGTTTGGCTTACCAAGTAAGTTCAAGCCTGGATCTTTACACTGACAAGGGATATTTAGGAACTCAGGCCGGAGTGAATAATGATTTAGTGGAAAAAGCGATTGTTACGGTTTTGGAAGAGTACAAAAAAATAAAAGAAAACATTGCGCCGGAAGAAGAAGTTAAAAAAGCAAAGGAGTTCATAAGGGGAAAACTAGTCATTGCTTTGGAATCGTCCGATGACTTGGCTGTTTTTTACGCTAACCAGTGGCTTTTGAAGAATGAGACTTTGACACCAGAAGAAAAATTAGATAAAATAATGAAGGTTAGAGTTGAAGACGTCCAGGCCGTAGCCAATGAAATTTTCAGGCCGGAAAAGCTTAATCTGGCCTTGATCGGCCCTTTTGAAGACAAGGAGAAGTTTGAAAAACTTTTGGAAATATGAACAACGAACGCCAGCTATTCGATATCTCAACCGCCGCCATTTTTAAATTCGTAATAATCGTTTTGTTTTTTGTTTTGCTTTATCAGGTCCGGCAGGTTATTTTTATTCTTTTTTTCGCGATTATAATCGCTTCGGCGGTGAATCCTTTTGGCCGGTGGCTTGATCGCAAAAGGATTCCGCGACTTCTGGGCATCTTGATTTTATATCTGACCATATTTCTTTTGGTGGTTTTCATTCTTACTTTGATTATTCCTTTTTTCTCTCAGGAAATCGGCCAGCTGACTGAAGATTTGCCGAGGTTCATCGCTCAAGTGACGGCTTCGCTTGAGGCCATCAAGAGTGAATCAGGGACTTTTGATATTATAAATCAGCTTCAGGGAATTTTAGATAGTTTTTCGCAATTCCTTCAGGAGTCAAGCCAATCCGCCGTCGGCTTGATTATAAATGTTTTCGGGGGCATTATTTCATTTTTCGGAGTGGTAATCATATCATTTTACCTTTCGGTGATGAGGGGCGGGATTGACCATTTTTTAAAATCGGTTGTGCCGGACAAATACGAAAAATATATCTTGGACTTATGGCATCGTTCTGAAAAAAATCTGGGCCGATGGTTTCAAGTTCAACTTCTATTGTCTTTGATTGTCGGTTTGATGACTTTTGTCGGTTTATCATTGCTCGGCATAAAGTTCGCCCTTATTTTGGCCGTTTTGATTATGATTTTAGAATTGGTGCCGAATGTTGGTCCGGTCTTGGCCGCCATTCCGGCTGTGGCTCTGGCCTTTTTTCAGTCGCCTTCTTTAGGCCTTTGGACAATTGCTTTTTATATTGTAATCCAACAGATTGAAAATAATGTTTTAACGCCGTTGATTATAGGCCGGACATTGGGTATTAATCCGGTGGTGGTGGTCATTTCTTTGCTAGTTGGATTTAATTTAGCCGGGATTTTGGGGATGATTTTAGCGGTGCCGGTGGCCACAGTGATAGTGGAATTGTTCAACGACATTATTGAGAAAAAAGAAAAAGCCAGAGCCGCCGCGACAAGTTAGAAGGATGGCTATTTTATATATCGTTGCTACTCCGATTGGCAATTTGAAAGACATTACGCTTCGGGCTATTGAGACCTTGAAAGAGGTTGATTTTGTTTTAGCCGAAGATACGAGAGTAACGGCGAAACTATTAAATTACTATCAAGTAAAAAAACCGCTTATCTCATATTTTCAACATTCCAAATTAAGCAAAGTTGAATATGTTTTAGGCTTGCTGGCTCGGGGGAAAAACCTGGCTTTGGTTTCTGACGCCGGGACTCCGGGAATAAATGATCCGGGAGGAAAATTAGTTGAAGAAGTGGTTAAGAAGTTCGGTGATAAAATTCAAATTGCTCCAATCCCCGGGCCAAATGCGATAATCACCGCTTTAAGCGTTTCAGGTTTTAATGCTGACCGGTTTTTGTTCCTTGGTTATCCGCCCCATAAAAAAGGCCGCAAGAAATTTTTCGCCGAAATCGCAAAATCTGACTATCCTGCAGTTTTTTATGAATCGCCTTACCGAATTTTGAAAACCCTGAATGAGTTAAACGAATTTGAAGAATTAAAAAACCGTGAAATTATGGTTGGCCGCGAACTGACCAAAAAATTCGAAACCGTCTATCGCGGAAAAGTGGGAGAAATGGCCGAAAAAATAAGACCGGAAGAGGTAAAAGGTGAGTTTGTTGTAGTTATAAACATAAATACGTAATATTTATACTATGTCATAAAAATTACGAGAAGGCTAATTCCTTTTTCACTTTATTTTTTTCTAGATAATTGCTAATATTTCGGTATCTTATGGCCGAGAAATTTTATATTACAACTACACTGCCTTATGTAAATTCCGATCCTCATATCGGGTTCGCTTTAGAATTGGTTCAAGCTGATGTAATAGCGCGATATCACAGATTATCGGGCGATGAGGTTATTTTTAATACTGGGACTGACGAACACGGGCTTAAAATTTATATGAAAGCAAACGAAGAAGGAAAATCTGTTGAATCATTCGTGGATGAACGCTCAAGTAAATTTAAACATTTGACCGAAATTTTTAATATAAGCGCTACTCACTTTATAAGGACCACAGATGATCATCACAAAAGAGCGGCGCAGATTTTTTGGGAAAGATGTTTTAAAAACGGAGATATATATAAAGCTAAATATAAGATTAAGTATTGCATTGGCTGCGAACTAGAAAAAACCGAATCCGAGTTAGAGAACGGCCGTTGTCCCATCCATCCAAATCTTTCTATTGAAGAAAGAGAAGAAGAAAATTACTTCTTTAAATTTTCTAAGTATCAAAAACCGCTTTTAGACTTGTATCAAAACAACCCTGATTTTGTTTTGCCGGACTTTAGATTTAATGAGATCAAAAGATTTATTGAAGGAGGATTAAAAGATTTTAGTGTATCTAGATTAGTATCGAAAATGCCTTGGGGAGTATCTGTACCTGGAGATTCTGGCCACGTAATGTTCGTTTGGTTTGACGCTTTGATAAACTATATTTCTACATTAGGTTGGCCCGAAGATGAAAAAACGTTCAGCGAGTTTTGGCCCGGAGTGCAAATTGCAGGCAAAGATAATCTTCGTCAGCAATCTGCTATGTGGCAAGCGATGTTGCTGTCGGCCGGGTTGCCAAATTCAAAACAAATATTGATCCACGGTTTCATCACCGTTGACGGTCAGAAAATGTCCAAGACAATCGGTAATGTTATTGATCCGTTTATTTTAATCAAAAAATACGGAGTTGATCCGGTGAGATATTATTTATTGCGAGAGATTCCTTCTTATGAAGACGGCGATTTTTCGTATCAAAAATTAGAGGCGCGGCACAATGCTGATCTGGCCAATAATTTGGGCAATTTGGTTTCCAGAATCACTGCTTTGATTGAAAAATTTTTCAACGGCAGTTTTGCCTATTCCCGAAAATTAGTTTCCAAAGAAATAGATGAAAAAGTAATTAATACCTGGAAAAAATATAATGAAAACATAAATAACTTTAAACTTCACCTTGCTTTAGAAAATACTTTTTCCTTGGTTGATTTCGCCAACTTATTTATTGATCAGCATAAACCGTGGGCATTAAACGATAACCCGGAGCGTCTGAACGAAGTGATGACAAATTTGATTATGATTTTACTCAACGTAGCGTGGCTTTTAAAGCCGTTTTTGCCGGATACGAGCGATAGTATTTTTGAAGTTTTAGGAGCCGATAAAAACGGGAATTCATGGGAAGATAAGCCGTTTCAGGTTAAGCCTAAGATTTTATTTCCGAAAATTTAAAATGTCAAAATATAATCCGTCGAAAATAGAAAAAAAGTGGCAGAAAGAGTGGGAGAAAAATAAACTCTATTTTACTAAAGATAAAGTCAAAGGCAGAAAAAATTTTTACCATTTAGTAATGTTTCCTTATCCTTCGGGCGATCTTCACATGGGTCATTGGTTTAACTACGCGCCGGCCGATGTCTACGCTCGTTTTAAGCGAATGCGGGGATTTAATGTAATGTCGCCCATCGGTTTTGATGCTTTTGGCCTGCCGGCCGAGAACGCAGCCATAAAAAGGAATCTTGATCCTAAAGACTGGACCTACGGCAATATCGAGGCAATGAAAAAGCAGATGAAATCAATCGGTGCGGTTTTTGACTGGTCGCGAGAAATTATTACCGCTGAGCCCGACTATTACAGATGGACTCAATGGATTTTTTTAAAACTATTTGAAGCCGGTTTAGCCAAGAAAGAGAAAGTTTTGGCTAATTGGTGTCCGCACTGCAAGACCATTTTGGCTAACGAACAGGTTCAGAATGGAGAATGTGAAAGGTGTGATACGGTGGTTGAGCAGAGATTACTTGACCAGTGGGTTCTCAAAATTACTGACTATGCCCAAAAACTTTTAGACGGTATGGAAAAAATTAATTGGCCTGAGACGACCAAAGTTTTACAAAAAAACTGGATCGGTTGTTCTGAAGGAGCAATAATTAAATTTCAGATACCTAACTCAAAACTTCTGATTTCTGTTTTTACCACCCGGCCGGATACGATTTTCGGAGCCACTTTTATGGTTTTGGCGCCGGAGCATGAGTTAGTTAAAAAGATAACTAAAGACCAGCAGCTCGGCCAGGTCAATAATTATCTTGAGAAAACAAAAAAGAAAACCGAGCTGGAAAGATTGTCTGAAGTAAAAGAAAAAACCGGAGTTTTTACCGGAGCTTATGCTTTTAATCCGGCTAACGGTGAAAAAATTCCGATTTGGATTTCTGATTTTGTTCTGCCTCATTATGGGACCGGTGCAATAATGGCTGTTCCGGCCCATGATCAAAGGGATTTTGACTTCGCGAAAAAGTTTAATTTGCCGATTAAAAAAATTGATTTAGACAGCGAGATTTTAAACCAGCTTTCAAAAAAAGGTTTGGCCGAAAGAAAGATAACTTACCGGCTCCATGACTGGATTATCAGTCGCCAGCGATACTGGGGGACGCCGATTCCGGTTATTTACTGTCAAAAGTGCGGAATTTTACCGGTTTTAGAGAAAGACCTGCCTGTTCAGTTGCCAAAATTAGAGGATTTTAAACCGTCAGGAAATGGCCAGTCGCCTTTAGCCAAAGTCAAAGAGTGGGTGGATATAAGATGCTGGAGATGTTTTAGTTCAGCTAGAAGAGAAACCGACACCATGGATACTTTTGTGGATTCTGCTTGGTATTTTTTGCGCTATGCCGACCCTAAAAACAAAAAAGAATTTGCTTCAAAGGAAAAATTAAAGGCTTGGCTTCCAGTTAATATGTATATTGGCGGGCAGGAACATGCGACCAAACATTTACTCTACGCTCGATTTATTACCAAAGTTTTAGCTGATTCGGGTTATTTGGATTTTAACGAACCGTTTTCGATTTTGCGCCATCAAGGGTTAATTTTAGGTCCGAACAGCCAGAAAATGTCCAAATCCAGAGGCAATGTCGTTGATCCGGACGAAATGGTCAAAAAATTCGGTTCTGATTCAATCCGAATGTATTTTTGCTTTATGGGACCGTATGAAAACGGAGGGCCGTGGAATCCAAAAGGAATTAATGGAGTTTATCGGTTTTTGAATAGAGTGTGGAATTTGGTAAATAAAAAACCGGGCAATGACAAATCAGATAAAGCATTTCATAAAGCGATTAAAAAAATCGGGGAAGACATTGAGAATTTGAGATTCAATACTGCGGTCAGCGAGTTGATGAAGTTATTGAATGAAATAGAAGATAAACAGCCGGCAAAAAAACAAATCGAAGTATTTTTAAAATTACTGGCGCCTTTTGCTCCGCATTTGACCGAAGAACTCTGGCGTAAAGTTTTAAAGAACAAAAAATCAATCCATTTGGAAAAGTGGCCGGAATATGACCAAAGACTTATTGAAGAAGAAATGATTGATTTGGTCGTTCAGGTGAACGGCCGGACCAGAGAGATAATCAAAGCTCGGCGAGATTTGAAAGAAAACGAAGTCCGCGAACTGGCCTTGAAATCGGAAAAAATAAAAAGATATGTTTCCGGAAAAGAAATCAGAAAATTTATTTACATCTCCAATAAAATCGCTAATATAGTAATTTAACAATGAAGACAATTAAAGTTGACTTAAGAGGCGATTTCTCCGAGGCAATTCAGGAGGCGGTTGCGGTTTTGAAGTTGGGCGGGGTGATTGTTTATCCGACTGATACCTTATATGGCCTTGGCGCGAATGCCTTGGAGATCGGGCCAGTGGAAAGAATTTTCAAAATTAAGCAAAGATCCAAAAGTAAGCCGCTTCCGATTGCCGTAAGAAATATCAATTGGGCTAAAGAACTGGCTTTCATTTATAAAAAAGAAGAAAAAATTTTAGAAGCGGCTTGGCCCGGGGCAGTAACCGTAGTTTTACCGAAAAGGAATATTGTCCCCGATATTTTAACGGCTGGCCAAAGGAGCGTAGCGATGAGAATCCCTAACAGCCTCTTTATTGATGAATTGCTTGGCAAATTCGGCTATCCGATTACTTCCACCTCGGCCAATATTTCTGACGAGCTGCCGTCTTTTAAAATTTCTGAAATAATTGAAAGATTCGAGAATTCAGAGTATAAGCCGGATTTAGTGATTGACGCCGGAGATTTGAAACAATCGGAACCTTCAACGGTTTTAGATTTAACCACAGATAAACCGAAGATTTTAAGAATTGGACCGTCAAAACCGGAAACACTTTTGAAACTTCTGGAAATTTAATATGTCCATAAAAAATCTAATCAAAAAAGAGCTGGCTCGCCAGAAAAAAGTCATAAATTTAATTCCGTCCGAAAACTATCCATCCAAAGATGTTTTGGCGGCTTTGGGTTCGCAATTAACTTCAAAATATGGCGAGGGCAAAGCTCATCAAAGATACTATTTTGGCAATAAAGTTATAGACGAAATTGAAGATGAAGTCAGTAGTTTAGTTTATAAAGCTTTTAAAATTTCTCCGAAAAATTACGGCGTCAATGTCCAGCCGTATTCAGGAAGTACGGCTAACTTAGCGGTATATCTTGGAACGCTTAATCTTGGCGATATAATTTTGGCGATGTCTTTGGGTCATGGCGGACATTTATCTCACGGTCACGCCATAAGTTGGACCGGCAAACTTTTTAAATTTGAGCATTATGGCGTCGGCAAAGACGGTTTTCTTGATTATGATCAGATTTTAAAAATCGCCAAAAAATTTAGGCCCAAAATGGTTGTTTGCGGGGCAACTGCCTATTCGAGAAAAATTGATTTCAAAAAGTTTCGCCAAATTGCCGATTCAGTTGGCGCCTTGATGATGGCCGATGTATCCCATATCGCTGGTCTTATTGCCAGCGGCGTTCATCCGTCTCCTTTCCCATATGCCGATATTGTTATGACTACCACCCAAAAAACTTTGAGAGGGCCTCGCGGAGCGATAATTATTTCAAGAAAGAAGTTATCCGACGTTATAGGTAAAGCTGTTTTCCCGGGGCTTCAAGGCGGGCCGCACTTAAATGTAATCGCGGCAATCGGCATCGCTCTTGAAGAGGCATTAGGGCCGGATTTTAAAGAGTATACAAAACAAGTTGTCAAAAACGCCAAAGTTTTAGCTGAAGAACTTAAAAAGCAGGGATTTAAGATAATATCCGGCGGGACCGACAATCATATGGTTTTGATTGATGTTGCTCCTTTGGGCCTGACCGGTAAAGAAGCTGGAGAAAAACTTGAGAAAAATGGGATCATCGTCAATAAAAATATGATTCCGTTTGATCCTCGAAAACCCTGGGATCCGTCGGGTATCCGCCTTGGTACCCCGGCTGAAACCACCCGCGGCGCCAAAGAAAAAGATATGATTAAGATAGCGAAACAGATAGCAGAAATTTTAAAATGATTATCGACGGCAGAAAAATTGCTCAAAAAATTTTAGATGAAGCAAGCGAAAAACCCCCAAATTTCAAAAAGCCGTTGCGGTTGGTTGGAATTTTGATCGGAGATAATACAGAACTAAGAAAATTTGTTGAGTTAAAGAAAAAAGCGGCGGAAGAAGTCGGTATTGATTTTAGAGTTTACGAGTTTCCGGAAAATATAACCAATAACAAATTGCGGGAGGAATTGAATAAAATTGCCAAGGCAAAAGTAAATCATGGAATCATTATTGAACTGCCGTTGCCTAAACATTTAAATACCCAGTATCTTTTAAACACTATTTCCGAAGAGAAAGATGTTGATGTTTTGTCAGAAAAAAGCCAGGGCAAATTTTTTGTGGGCCGGTCAAAAATTCTGCCGCCGGCAGTTGAAGCGGTGAAACAAATTTTCAATGAATACAAGATTGACCCGAAAGGTAAAACCGCGGCTGTTTTCGGCTACGGACTCTTAGTCGGAAAATTAGTCAGTCATTGGTTGATAAATCAGGGAGCTACAGTTTCAATAATTACTGAATATACCAAAGAGCCGGAAAAATTTTCAAAGGAATCGGATATTATAATTTCCGGAGTCGGCCCCTCCTACGCTAAAGCTTCGGAGGGTAAAAAAAAATTAATCACTGAAGATATGGTGAAAGAGGGTGCAGTGGTGATTGATTTCGGCAAAGATGTTGATTTTGATTTGGTTTCAAAAAAAGCCGGATTAATAACGCCGCCAATCGGCGGGGTTGGGCCGATAGTGGTGGCGAGCGTTTTAAAGAATTTAGCTGAATTATGGAGTTAATTATTATTTTTTCGGCTGAATATCTTGGGTATATTTTGTTGGCCGTATTTTTAATTCTGTTTTTAAAGAATCGGCGTAAAGATTTTTTAATTATTCCGCTTTTTTCCGCGTTATTGTCAAGATTTATTTTTACGGAGATAATTAGATTTTTTTACTTCAGGCCAAGGCCTTTTGTGGCAAAAATGATTACCCCTTTGATTGATCACGCTCCCACCGCTTCTTTTCCATCCGGCCACGCCGCTTTTTTCTTCGCTTTGTCGGCCGGAATTTATTCTTTCAACAAAAAGGCCGGCCTTTGGTTTTTTGGAGCCAGCTTTATTATCGGTTTTAGCCGCGTCTTTTCCGGGCTTCATTATCCAACAGATGTTTTAGGGGGTTTAGCGCTTGGGATTTTTTCTTTCTGGCTGGTTAGATTTTTCTCCAAAAGGTTTATTTAAAAAGACAAATGCCGAGAGAGGGGGTCGAACCCTCAAGTCCTTACGGACGCGTGATTTTGAATCACGTGCGGTTGCCAATTTCGCCACCTCGGCTTACATCTATTGTATCATTTTTTTCGCCGTTTTACAATATGAGTAATGGCTAAAGTCATCGGCATAGTTAACACTAAAGGCGGAAGCGGAAAAAGTACTACTTCTATAAATTTATCCGTCTATTTGGCTGCTTTTGGAAAGAAAATTCTTTTGGTTGATTTAGACCCTCAAGCAAATGCGACTCTGGGCTTGGGCGTTCATTTAGATAAAGACCACTACAATATATATCACACTCTGGTGGCTGATGCCGAACCCGGGGCCCTTATCAAGAAAACTTCGATTTTCAATCTTGATATTCTGCCGTCTTCCGAAAGTCTGGCTGGCGCCAATATAGAGCTTGTGAGTTTTAAAAACCGCGAGCTTCAGCTTAAAAAAGTTTTAGCTAAAGTTAAAGACGATTATGATTTTGTTTTAATTGACTGTTTGCCTTCGGTCGGCATTTTGAACGTCAACGCCTTGTCCGCTTCGGATTATATTTTAATTCCGGTCCAGTCCGAGCATTTTGCTTTAGCCGGGCTTGATCAGCTTTTGTCGGTGGTTGATTTGGTCAAAAAATATCTTAATCCCGATCTGAAAATTCTGGGGGCGGTGGTGACGATGTTTGATAAAAGAAACCAGCTGGACAGAAATATTTTAAATCAGGTTCACAAAAATTTCCCCGGTTATGTTTTCAACGCCGTGATTCCGCGTCAGGTTTCGTTTGCCGAAGCCCCAGCGATAGGCAAAAGCATTTTACAGCATGATCCCTATTCAAAAGGGGCCCGGTCTTATAGAGAGCTGGCGATTGAAGTAATGGATAAAGTTAAATGAATAAAATAAAAACTGGTAAAGGACTCAATGCCTTAATTCCGATAAAACCCAGGACCAAATCCAAGAAAGAAAAGGAAAATGTTTATTACGTCGAGATAAGAAAAATCAAGCTTTCCCCGGAGCAGCTCAAAAAAGAAATTGACAAAAAAGTTTTAAAAGAATTAACCGAGTCAATCAGGAAATACGGAGTGATTCAGCCGCTTACCCTGATAAAAGTTGAAAAAAGAAAAAAACATGGGATTAATGTTTATTATAAATTGTTTGAGGGCCGAAAAAGATTTTTAGCGGCTAAGGGAGCGGGCCTAAGAGTGGTTCCGGCAAAGATCAAGATTTAGGGACAAAATTTAGGGACAAAAAAGTGAAAATTGACACTTTTCAATAATTGCTTTATAATGACAAAGTCTAAGGTATTTTTGTTTTTGATGTTCGCTTTTATCTTGGGAGTCGGGGGCGGCTCCTTTTTTGATATTTCTCAAGAAGTTGTTTTGGTAATTGCCATTGCCGCCATTTCTTTGGTAGCTGTATTTTACCGGCGAGGCTCAAAGTTTTTGAGTTTCCCAGTTGCTTTCGGCGCATTTTTAATTCTAGCTTTTTCAGCCGGGGTTTTAAGATTTGACGTTTCCGAATCGTTGATCAAAGTCTTGACCAATTTTAACGATACTGATATTAATCTTGAGTTATGGGGATATATCAACGATGAACCTCAACGATTAATTGATAAACAGCGGTTGATACTTCAAGTTAAAGAAATTCGGGTGCCGGACTACGCGGTTCTTACCGATGAGAAGGTTTTGATCACCGTGAATTTATATCCAGAGTTTCAATATGGCGATTTTGTTTCAGTTGAAGGAAAATTCCAATCACCAAAGAACTTTGATGATTTCGATTATGTTAATTACTTAGCCAAAGACGGGATTTTTTCTTTGGTTTACTATCCCAAGATTCAAAAAATAAGCGAGTCAGATTTTTTAAACCCGCAAAGTATTTTTGAAGATATAAAAATTTCGGCATTTCGCCAGATTTTCAGAATAAAAAAAGTTTTTGAAGAATCGGTTGAAAGAACTGTGGCCGAGCCGAATGCCGCCTTGATTAACGGAATCCTGCTTGGTTCGCGGGAGAACATTCCCCAAGACTTGAAAGAAGCGTTTAACAAAACCGGCACGACCCATATTTTGGCCATCTCCGGCTACAACATTACTATCGTCGGCCTTTATATTTCTTTTATTTTTATGTTTTTTATCCGAAGACAGGCTGCTTTTTGGTTTACGGTTTTAGGCATAGTCATATTCACAATTTTAACCGGCGCTTCAGCTTCGGTCATTCGGGCGGCGATTATGGGCATTTTAGTTTTGTTGGCTTATCGGGAAGGCCGATTCCATAATATGGCTAATTCAATCGTTTTTGCCGGTTTAGTTATGATTGTTTTAAATCCGAAAGTTCTGCGGTTTGATGTTGGATTCCAGCTTTCGTTTTTAGCAACACTAGGGCTTATCTATCTTGCTCCTTTTTTAAGCGAGAAATTAAAGAAAATGCCTGAACTCTGGACCTTCAAAGAAAATTTTATCGCCACTCTTTCCGCCCAAATAATGGTTTTGCCGGTAATTTTATATAACTTTGGCAGTTTTTCACTGGTTTCTCTGCCGGCTAATGTGCTAATCCTGCCGGCTGTGCCAATAACAATGTTTTTCGGTTTTCTGGCCGGAGTTTCCGGATTAATTTGGCTGCGGCTTGGCGAAGCGATCGGCCTGATTGCCTGGCTTTTTTCTGAATACGAAATTTTAATCGTGAGGATTTTTTCTGTGATTTTATAAATGCCGCCTAAAAAACAAATTATTGTTTTCGTTCTATTGGTTTTGTTTTTGGTTTTAGCATTTTTTGCTGATTCAAAAAACGAAGCCGGACTTAAGGTTTATTTTTTTGATGTTGGTCAGGGCGACTCAATTTTCATAGAGACCGAAGAAAAAAAACAAATTTTGATTGACGGCGGGCCGGATAATAAAGTAGTTCAAAAATTATCAGAAGCAATGCCGTTTTGGGACCGAACCATTGATTTAGTTATTTTGACTCACTCTGACAAGGATCACATCTTAGGCTTAATCGAAGTTTTGAAAAGATACCGGGTTAAAGGAATCATTGAAACTGGAATTGAATGCGGGAAAGCGGAATGCCTGGCTTGGAAAGAGTTAAAAGAAAAAGAAAAAGCGCCGGTTATTTTCGTGAAACTGGGCGACTCGTTAGTGCTTGATGAAAATACCAAGATTTTAATTTTAAATCCTTTCGTTGATATGGCCGGAGAAAAAATTTCAAAAGCCAATAATTCTTCCATCGTGGCCAAATTAATCTATGGCGGATATAGCATCTTATTGACCGGCGATATTGAGAAACAGATTGAAGAAAAGCTGGTTTTGGCCGGAGTAGACATTGATTCTGATTATCTTAAAATCCCGCATCACGGCAGTAAGACTTCAACCACCGAAGAATTTTTGAAGAAAACATCGCCGCTTTTGGCTTTTATCTCTCTTGGTAAAAATAATTCTTACGGCCATCCCCATAAAATCGTTATCGACCGCCTTGAAAAAAGAAACATAAAATATTATCGTACTGATGAACTGGGAACTATTTTGCTAATTTGCAGATTAAATGAACAATGCCATATAGAAAATCAAAAATAAAAAATAAAAAGTCAAAATTGATGGAGAAAATTTTGGCTGACCCGAAGCATCCGAGAGAGGAGAAGACTTTGGTTTTAATAAAGCCGGATGCCGTGAAAAGAGGACTAGTCGGTGAGATAATTAGACGTTTTGAAAGCCGGAGCCTTAAAATGATCGGTTTGAAAATGGTATATGGAAAGAGAATTGACTTTGACCGCCACTATCCGAAAAGCAAAGAGTGGATTGCTAATTTAGGGAAAAGAACAATAGAAATTTACAAAAAATACAACTACAGCTTGAAAAACGATTTTGGCACCGATGATTCATTTAAAATAGGAAAAATTTTCCGCAACTGGCTGATTGATTTTTTAGCTTCCGGGCCGGTAGTCAAGATTTTAATTGAAGGAGTCCACGCCATTGACGTGGTCAGAAAAATTGTCGGCGACACCCAACCTCATTTTGCCTTGACCGGAACTATCCGCGGCGATTTTAGCGTTGACTCGGCCGGCTCGGCCAACAAAGATAAACGCGCGATCCATAATTTGATCCATGCTTCCGGCAATAAAGAAGAGGCGAGAAATGAAATAATGCTCTGGTTTATTCCTGAAGAAATTGCTGACTATAAAAGAGTTGAAGAACTGATGTAAGAACAAAAAACCGCTTAAAGCGGTTTTTTGTTCTTGGTCGGGCCGCCGGGATTCGAACCCGGTTCACAGGATCCCCGACCCTGCATAATAACCATTATACTACGGCCCGTTTAATGTTTTTATCTCGCTTCTTTATGAAGCGTCTTAATGCAGTCAGTGCAGATTTTAATTCTTTTTCCATTAACCAAAGCCCACTGGAGATTGGGCTTTTGGCGGTAAGCTTTTGTCGGATTATAATGACCGCGCAATAATTTACGTTTAATCACTTTCATTGATTTTTTTCCGCATTTTGGACAACGCATAAAATTATGACAGAATATTTACAGAATATATTAAAACTGATATCATTTCAAGACAATGGAAGGTTTTTTGTTTATTATTTTTCAGATCCTAGTGGTTTTGTTTTCAATCGTCATCCACGAAGTTAGCCACGGGCTCATGGCTTATAGCCTAGGCGACCAGACCGCTAAAAATGCCGGCCGTTTGACTCTTAATCCCTTGCCTCATCTGGATATGTTCGGTTCAATTATTCTGCCGTTTCTAACTTTTTCTTTGGGCGGTTTTATTTTCGGTTATGCTAAGCCAGTGCCTTATAATCCTCTTTATCTCCGGGACCAAAGATTCGGCCCGGCCAAGGTCGGTTTTGCCGGGCCGGCTTCTAACATCGCCATTGCTTTAATTTTTGGTTTTATTCTAAGGTTTTTGCCGGCTTTTTTAGGGGCCTCAATTTTGCCGGAGCTTTTTTCTTTTATTGTTTTAATGAATTTGGTTTTAGCGATTTTCAATCTTTTGCCGGTGCCGCCGCTCGACGGCCATTGGCTTTTATTGAGCGTTATCTCTGAAAAGTTTTATAGGTTTAAACTTTTTTATCTCCGCTACGGCCTGATTTTATTTTTACTGGTTTTGATTTTTGCTCTGCCTCTGATTTCCCCTCTTGTGTTTAAACTTTTTCGTTTGATTGTTGGATAGTTTGCTAACCGTTTGTTTTTCTGGTATATTTTTTATTCGTGCCGACATTCAGACAGCTTTTGAAAAACCCGAGAAAAATATTGAAAGCGAAAACCAAATCGCCGGCTTTGGCTTTTGGATTTAATACCAATAAGAACCGGCCGGTTTACTATCCTTCGCCTTTTAAACGCGGAATTTGTATTAAGGTTACGACTACCACTCCCAAAAAACCAAATTCGGCTCTGAGAAAAATTGCCCGGGTCCGGCTGAATAACGGCCAGGAAGTAACAGCCTATATCCCCGGCATTGGTCATAATTTGCAGGAGCATTCGGTGGTGATGATAAGAGGCGGAAGAGTCAAAGATTTGCCCGGAGTCAGATACCATATTGTCCGCGGCGTTTTAGATTCGGCTGGAGTAGAAGGAAGGAAACAACAGAGAAGTAAGTATGGCGCCAAGAGGCCCAAATAAAAATATTTGAATAGCTCTCCTTCGCTAAAGCTTCGGAGGAGCACTTCTTCGCTTAAGAAGAAATGCTTGCACTTCGAAGCTCCGAAGGAGCGAAGAAGTGAGACGAGGACAAACACCTAAAAGACCAAACGAACCGGATATTAAATACCAAAGCGCTTTAGTCGCTAAATTTATTAATTACATAATGAGAAGCGGCCGCAAGGCGATTGCCCGCCGGATTGTTTATGATTCTCTGGAGAGCGCCGAAAAAAAATTGGGCAAAAGCCCTTTGGAAATTTTAGAGCAGGTCATAAAAAATGCCGGCCCGGATCAGGAATTAAGGTCGCGCCGGATCGGCGGGGCTAATTACCAAATTCCCTATCCGGTTAAGCCGGATCGAAGGATAACTTTGGCTCTGCGCTGGGTTATTGAAACGGCTAAATCGAAAAAAGGGAAACCGATGGCTGATAAACTGACCCAGGAACTGATTGACGCTTTTAATAATACCGGCTTGGCAGTCAAGAAAAAGATCGATACTCACAGAATGGCGGATGCGAATAAGGCATTTGCCCATTTCGCCTGGTAGTTTTTGCATGAGAGACTATTCTATTGAAAAAACTCGAAACATCGGCATTATTGCTCACATAGACGCAGGCAAAACCACGGTCAGCGAACGAGTTTTGTTTTACACTGGTGTTTCTCATAAAATTGGAGAGGTCCACGAAGGCGAAGCGATTATGGACTGGATGGAGCAGGAGCGCGAGCGGGGCATCACTATTACCGCTGCGGCCACAACCGTTTTTTGGGTGCCAACCTACGTAGCGAATAACAACCAACGGATAATTAATAACCAGAAAAATCTTGAGTATAAAATTAACATTATTGACACTCCGGGCCATGTTGATTTTACGGTTGAGGTGGAACGTTCGCTTAGGGTGCTTGACGGAGCGGTGGTGGTTTTTGACGGCGTGGCCGGGGTTGAACCGCAGTCGGAAACAGTTTGGCGCCAAGCCGACAAGTATAAAGTTCCCCGGATATGCTTTATCAATAAATTAGACCGGTTGGGTGCTTCTTTTGATAGTTCTTTTCAGTCAATTCTAGGGAGGCTTACTCCGAACGCTGTCCGGATGCAGGTTCCTAGCGGCGAAGAAGACAAGTTCACCGGCATAGTTGATCTTTTGACTATGAAGTTTTATTGCTTTGAAGGAAAATTCGGCGAATCAATGGTTGAAACAGAAATTCCGGAGAGCCTGAAAGAAAAAGCCCAAAAACTTCGCCACGAATTAATTGAAAAAATAGCCGAGAACGACGACGAAGTGATGGAGATATTTTTGGAAGGGAGAGAAATTCCTCTCGAAACCTTAAAAAAATCCTTGAGGAAATCGGTTTTGAATTACAAAATCGTTCCGGTTTATTGCGGTTCGGCTTTGAAAAACAAAGGGGTCCAGCTGGTTTTAGACGCAGTTATTGATTATTTGCCATCTCCTTTGGATGTCCCGCCGATTAAAGGAATAAATCCAAAAACCGGCCAAGAAGAAGAAAGGCATTCTAAAGATAATGAGCCTTTCACCGCTTTGGCTTTTAAAGTGGCGACTGATCCTTATGTCGGCCAGCTTACTTTTTTCAGGGTATATTCCGGAGTTTTGAAAGCCGGTTCTTATGTTTTAAACGCGACCAAAGACGAGAAGGAAAGAATCGGCCGGATTTTAAGAATGCATGCCAATGAAAGGCAGGAATTGTCAGAAGTCTATGCCGGCAATATCGCTGCCACTGTTGGTTTGAAATTTACCAAAACCGGCGATACTTTAACTGACCCGGAGTGGCCGGTTGTTTTGGAGGAAATTGTTTTTCCGGAGCCGGTTATTTCTTTGAGGATTGAACCTAAAACCAAGGCTGACCAGGAGAAGATGTCTTCGGCTTTAAGAAAGCTTTCCGACGAAGATCCGACTTTCCGGATGAAAACCGATCAGGAGACCGGCGATATGATCATTTCTGGAATGGGCGAGCTCCATCTTGAAATTATCGTTGACCGGATGAAAAGGGAATTTTCAGTCGAGGCCTCTATCGGCCGGCCCCAGGTGGCTTACAAAGAAACAATCACTGGCTCGACCGAAGTCGAGGGCAAGTACATCAGACAGTCGGGCGGCCGGGGCCAGTACGGCCACGTCTGGCTCCGGCTTGAACCTTTAGAGCGGGGGCAGGGATTTGAGTTTGTTAACGCCATTAGAGGCGGAGCCATACCTGATGAGTTTATTCCGGCGGTGGAAAAGGGAATTTTGGAAGCCAAAGAAAAAGGGGTTTTGGCCGGCTATCCGATAACCGATTTCAAAGCCACTTTGTATGACGGCACTTTCCACGAAGTCGATTCTTCAGAAATCGCTTTTAAAATCGCGGCTTCATCCGCTTTTCAAGATGGAGCAAAAAGATCAAAACCAGTTATCTTAGAACCCTTGATGAAGATTGAAGTGATTGTTCCGGAAAAATTCATGGGCGAAGCCACCGGCGATCTTTCGAGCCGTCGAGGCCAGATTTTGAATATCACCGACCGAGAGATCTTGAATCTTAAAGTGATTGATGCTAAAGTTCCTCTTGGCGAAATGTTCGGCTATGCGACGGTTTTACGTTCTTTGACCGAAGGGAGAGGCACATTCACGATGGAATTTTCGAATTACGAGACGGTGCCCCAGAACGTGGCTAGCGAGATAATCGCCGGGAAAAAATAGAGATAAGAATCAATATAATTGATTCGCTCGGATGAGCTGAAATAACTTTCAATTATCCTCGTTCATAATTATGATAAACGAAGAATTAAAAAATTTAGTTTCTCAATTCGGGACTTTAGTATTGGTTGAAAATAATCAGCCGAAATTTATAGTTATGACCTACGATAAATTCAGTT
>ERZ1292623.1232-Hain-H51-01um-R1-1232-length-25090-cov-5_pt1 | contig 25090 bp, 23 predicted proteins | sample MGYA00564398_ERZ1292623 | MGnify/ENA primary metagenome ERZ1292623 (study PRJEB36523, sample SAMEA6512633) | groundwater metagenome | collected 2019-01-07 | study: AquaDiva: Metagenomics assemblies of 32 groundwater samples | reverse complement strand
CCAGATTGACGAGTGAGTTGGTAGACTACACCCATGACAGAGCGAACCTTCATGCCAACTCGCGGGGCGCTTACCGCCTTGGTCTGCACGCCGTTCAAGCTCTTGCCCTCCTGATCTTGCTCCCAGCCCCGAAGCCAATCAGCATCTACTCGACCTGACCCTCCACAATCATCGCATTCCTGTTCTCGGTATGTTCCAGTTCCATGACAGGTCGGGCAATTCGCTGATCCTGATTTCCTGCGGCCGTTCAGGTTCTTGCCGCAGCTGCACTCCGCCTTGCCCGCTTCCTTGCAGGCGGGGCACAGGCCCTTGCCTGCATTCACCTGATAGGTTCCTCTAGATGAAGTAGTTGTAGTGGATGCCGGTTTTATAGTGCGGACTGAACTATTTTTCGGAGTGGTTCGATTGCCTCCAGGTGAGGTAGCATAGGCGCGCGCACGTGAGGCTTGTTTTGTTTCACTGCGCAATGCCTTGGACTCGGCCGCGATCCGCTCTTCGTCCTCTTCTACCTGGTCGTCAGGGAACCCGTCCCCGCCGGCCGCAGCGTTGCCTGCGTCGTCCATCGTGTCCAGATCCTTCTCTTCCACGTCCGCGGCTTCGTCTTGCAGATCGTCCACCGCGTCGTCCAGCTCATCCTCGGTCAGATCCTTCTCGCCGTCTTCGAGCTGGTCCTCATCCTCCGTGCCTTCCAGCGGGGGCAGGTCTTTGTAGTGCTTGCCCCACAGCTTCTCCGTGTCACCCAGGAACTTCTCAATGGTCCCCAGGTGGCTGGACACGTGCTTCTTGACGTGCTCGTGCTCCAACGGCCCCAGCATGGCGTCGTAATCTCGCAGCGCGTCGCTGTGGTGCTTGTGCATGGCCCGGAGGATCTGCGCCCCGTAGGGTTCGCTGTCGGGCACGGCAGCGGGATCGTCGTCCTGGTCGAGAGCCTTGGTTTGGATTGCGGACATGGTTTTGCCTCGCTCAAAGTTTATCACAGAACCATCGTTGCTGATGGTCACGTTGCTGATGCCCAGCGCCCGCTCCACTTCCCGCCTTACCTCTCCCAAGGACATGCCGGTGGAACGCAGCTTGTCCACTTCATTTTGCACCTGCATGCGGGTGGGGTAGTTGGGGCTTTTGGTTTGCACGCCGTTCAGTGATTTGCCGGTCTTGCTCCAAAGAGCATCAATTTTCTGCTTCCAGTTTTGACGAGTGATCTTGGTTGAAATCTCAAGCTCGCTTTTGTCCGGACGTTCAATCAGCAAGAATTTGTCAGGGCCATTTGATTGCAGCAAGGTGTACCCTTCGTATGTGTCTACAATCTTCCAACCGCCAGCTTGGGAATCAGCTTTGGTTTGCATTCCACTCGTCATATTCTTCACCCTGCCGTATTGCTGCGCGACGCCGTCAATGGCCCCGTCGTCACCCATGAGCTTGATCTTTTCCAAGCCTCCCTTGGCCCCCAGGCGTTCCCACCGCAAGCCCTTGCGCGCGGCCTCTTCCTCAAACTCATCCAAGTCCTTGCCGCGCACGTAGACCAGGCTGCTGCCGGGGGCCGATTTGCGCAAGCGGCGGCGAACCAAACCGGGGTTGCGGTACTTGCGGCGGACGTTGGACAGGGATTTGGTTTGCACGCCGGCAGCGTCCAACGATTTGCGCACCTCCTTGGGTGAGGTCACGAACTCCACTCCAGTTTTCTTGTTGCGCACGCGGATCTCGTAATCGTTCAAGACCTCCAACACTTCCAACCGCTCGCCGGTCTTGGCCCCGTGAAGATGCACATCCTCATGTCCTGATAGGTAGGTCCGCGCGATCACCGTTTCCCCCACTTGCGGCGTCATGGGGCTGGGCCGCAGATCGTGCCCCATCTGACCGCCACCGAACGAACGGCCGGACGGGGGCTGCTGAGCTTTCACCTGAAACGTGATCTGACCCCAATGGGGCTTTTGCTTCCTGACCTCTTCCTTGACTTCATCCACCGTGTTCCGTCCGATGCCGATATTGAATCCATCCTCCTCGTAAGCACGGTAAATGGATGCGTTCGGTTTGAGTGGATTGGGTTCCTTGCGAATGATTACTACCGTTGACTGCTGTGCCTTGCCTTTTTTCAGGGTAGGCTTGCGGTACACCCTGGTCCCGCCCCGCTCCTGCCCGGCTACGTCCTCAAATTCAACTTCATCAGTCACGCCGCAAGCCGTATTCCAGTAGACCAGCCATTGCCCGCCCTGGTCTTGCGTGAACCGTTGCACTACGCAGCCCCGCCGCTGCAAATCGTCAGCGAACTGCCTGGCTTGCGTGCGGTCCTTGAAGACGTTCATCTCCAGGCGCTTTTCATCAACCAAGCGCTTGAAAGGCGCCCCAACTCCCAACTTGTCACTATAACCGCCAAGTGACATTGCCCGCCTGAGAGCATCTCTCAGGTTGCGCGGAGTAGTAGGGTTCTCTCGATAGCCACGTGCTTTGTTGACATCTTCTTCAGATGCCCCACCATTTTGCAAGCGGTCAATCAATGGTTGCAATCCTTGCGCTGGATCAGGTATGGCCTTCTGCCGGTACTTCAGCCGCAGTTTCTTGACGGACTTGTCCCGGCCAGCCATAGCATTGCCAAGAGACTTCTTTCGCCAATATCCTTGATCTGTCACCGGAGTCATACTACCGTCATCCAACTGTACAATCAGTGTAGTTCCGTGCTCCCACACATGGACCGTATTCACCGTTCCTATTTTACCTTCGAGTTGGTAAGGAGCACTGCTAACCGCTACTACTCGATCACCCTCCCTAAACCTTACTGATTGAGCCTTGACGGACTTGTCCCCGTGACCCTCTCCAGCGGGGCATTGTTTGTGCTTGATGGGATGTTGAGAGATCAGGTACGCGGCAGCTTCTTGGAAAGAGGCAAAGCCCTGCCCGTCCACGGATACCCCCGGAGACGTTCTAGACACGAGATGCCCCATGATTCTGAAGTTACCAGACTTGGGCAGTGCGGCAAGTTGCTGAATCAACGGCTTTAATCTAGTGTCATTTCCAGATTGCCAATCAGCCAAGTCTTGACGATCTTCCGCATAACTACTTTTCAGCAACGCCTTGTCCCGGCCGTCCGCTTGCCTCTCTGCTTCTGCGCGCTCTTCGGCAGCTTCATCCCCCCGGTGGTACTTGCAGGATGCGCACTCCGTTTCCCCCGCCGGGATCTTGGCGCCGCACGCGCATTTCCCGTCAGCAGGCCCCTTCCGCTTTGCCTTGGAATCGCCGGCGAACACCCGCGTTCCTGAATCATAGGGCAAGGACGCGCTGGTATCTTCCAATCCAGCCGGAGCGTCCCCGCTCGTCCGTGGGAGCGTTCCTTTGCCAACATACCCACCCACACCCACCGCCTTGCCCCCCACAGGCGCGTAGGGGATCAAGCTCTTGACCAGGTAACTGCTCAAGGGCTTGCCGCAGACTTGGGGCATGGCCAACATCTTGCGCACCGTGTCGCCGTTGGCAGGGAGGACCACCAGGCTGCCCTCCAGCATCAACGTGCTCAGCAGGTGCAAGCCCTTGGGCACGCCCGTCTCGTAATCGGGGTACAGCTCGCGGGCCGCCTTGACCTGGTATCCAATGCTTCCGGCGCGGATGTAGCGCTTGACGGCCAGATCGAACAGCTGCTCGCAGAACAGCGCGTGCTCAAACTCCTGGCCCTTGCTGACCACGCCGGTGCCGTCAGTCTTGATTCCTTTGCCCTGATAGAAAAAAGCATTCAGTCGCGCTACCTTGGTTGCAGGGTCGATCTCAACCGTGTAAGCCCCGCTGTCAGGGTCTTGGGCCACGGCGATGGGCAACTGTACCGTCTTCCCATGATCGAATAAAACTAAGGGATTGACTCGGTGCCGGGACGTGTCAATGCCCCCCACTTCGAGCAAGTCACCCACTCCGTCACGGCGTTTCCCATCAGCAAAAGGAATCCACAAGCTCATCCGCTTCTCGTCTGGCGGTGATTCTTGCTCCAGCGCGAAGTCGAAGTCCAGCCCGAACTGACCGCTGCCCTCAGTCAATTGGTATGCGTACTTTGTGCTGTCCAGACCCTTTGTCCGATTGCACAGTTGCATCAGGGGATCGGTGATTGTGCTCATCTACCTTGTTTTGCACCCGCCAGGGCCATCAAAATTCTCAGTTGCCCGTCGTTGATGATCGCCAACTCGCACACGCCCAGCAGCTCTTCCGTCGTCTGGCACAGTGGCGCCAGCTTGCCGGCCAGCGCCAGCACGTCCGTCAACCCGTCCCGGAACTTCTCCTCGGCCGTCTGCTTCGCCTGGTCCATGCCTTGCTCCTTGCTTGAATTATACCGTTTCGGGGCATTTTAGGTCCGGGCATGCTGTTGATTACTCTTTCTCCAACATGCTTGCCTGGACAAGAGTGATGCCATTCCACCCACCTGGCTTGGGAAATCCGTCGATCAGCACCCGATACATGGGCTCTCCAAACCTGCTGTGCGACGTGCCAATCGCGCCGTACTGTGCGATTTGACCTTGCACGACGCCGGACCTGCCCGCGAATTCGCCAGACGTAATCTTGACCCGCTGCCCACCCTGTCCATTCCACTGATAGGCTTTCACCAAGCCCTTGCCGAACGGGGAGGGTGAATCAACTGGTCCCTTCTTCTTGGCTTGGAACGGGGCAGCCCCCAACGAGCGCTTGAAATCAGCCTCGTCAACCTTGTCTCGATTCTTGTCGTTGCGGGCCAGGTTGGCAGTCATCTCGGCAGCCAACTCCTCAGCTTGCTGCTTCAAATCTTTGCTCACTTTGCACCTCCCTTCGGCTTGCCCCACACGCGGGCGCCTATGGTTCCGCCGCGGTACACCGCCGGCTTCAGGTTGTCCTTGCGCTCTTCCAGCACTTCCAAGCACCTCGCCCGCAGCGCGTCGGAGTCCACGTCCAAGGCCACGGCCGGCATCTCTGATTCGATCTTCGGACCGCCCGCGGCCGCGTTGTTGATGATGAAAAACTGCGCGTCGGGATCATTACCGTTCTTGTCGAAGAAGGCTTTGAAGTTCTTGGCCCCCCAAGCGTAGGAATCGGCGAAAGCGACGTGATCCACCATGCGGCCGATCTTGCCGGCTCGCTCCACCACGCCGCGCTGCGGGTTCTCCCACGTGTTGGCCGGGTCGCTGTGAACGTAAGCGAAGATGGCTTTGATGCCCCGCTTCTTGCACTCAGCCAGCACCCACGGATTCTCAGCCGCGTTCTGCTCGCCGGCCGCGTCCCAGACGGCCCCGACTTTGGCAGCCAACTCGCTGGTCCCAGGCGCGTTCTTCAGCGCGTAGCCTTTTCCTGCCGCGACTCCTCCCGAAGTGACCAACACGGTTCGCTGATCCTCGGGCAAGTCCTTGACCACCTCGTCCAAGTGCTGCAAGAACGCCCGCTTGGCCAGAGCGTTGCCTGTCTGGTGAACGGCCAGATTGTAGGTGCCGCGAGCATCCTTGACCGCGTCCTCACCCTGCCCTTGCGGATTGTAGTCCTGGGACAAGAGCTTCGCGTCGTCTGTATTGAAGATGTTGGGGCCGTCCCCAATCTTGCCGGCCTTGAGCTGTTCACGATAGTTGCGGGCCATGCCGTCAGGATCTTTCAGGTAAGCATCCGCAAACCGGGTCTCAGCGGCGCGTTCCTTCTCAGTCAAGTTGTAAAGGCGGGGAATTTCCTTCGGAGGTGGTGGGGCTTGGTCCGCGGGCACGCCCACGCGCGCCGCCTTGCTCACCCCCGTCTCCTGATTCAAGTCTGCCGGGTCCACGTCGTGCAAGCAGCAGGGGACCTCCGTAGTCTTCTCCCCTTCAGGCGGCGGCGCGTAATCGCGTTCCGCTCGACCGGCGGGTTGCCGTTCATTCCCACCTTCCGTTGCCGTTGGTTTCTTGCTTGCGCCTGGCTTGGCCTCTCCCGATGCCGGAATGCAACCGGATTGCTTGCTAGTCTCGCCCTGCTCGCAGGGTTGCCCTTGATCCTTGGTGCGCCAAGTGAATGGATTACTCTTAATCAACGGCGATAGCGATTTGCGCCCGCCGAACGGTGACGGCTTCATCAGAGGTGATCCTTGCCCTTGCTGCGCCGCCGCGTCTGCCATCTCGACCGCTTCCGCCACGTCACCCACCTCGTCCAGGGCCACGGCGAACAGCGCTTGCCACCAGTCCTTATCTGGGGCCTTGCTCAAGTGCTCAGCGATGAGTGTGGCGTCTTCCTTCCCAGCAGTCTGGGGCTGGTCCCAAAACGGACGCCAATCTAAATCACGGGTGGGATCTTCTACGGCCTTGCCTTGAACGACCACGGTCATACCTCCTCCAGTTCAATGACGTATTCACCAGCAGGCGAATGAGCAATTCCCCTCACACTGTATTCAGTACCGTGAGCCTGCAAAAACTCTTGATTCTTGGCCGGGCGTTCGTGCCCATCCTCATCAGCTTTTTTCAAATGTATGGATTCAACGTACCCCCCAGTTTTGGCAGTTATCTTGAACAGCACTGAACCTGCCCCGTAGGTCTCCGCGACCTCATATGACAGGGTGGTAGATACCATGCCAGTAAACGGGAACGGCTTATTGTTTTTCTCTAGCGACTTCATGTCAGAAAGCAGTTTGTTTAGCCGTTCCCCATGAACTTGAACACCGCGATACGTCGTTATCGGTTCCGGGAGCTTGTCCTTGAGCGCAGCTTGAAGGTTATCAAACACCTGTCGCTCATGGTCACTTAACTTATCCGCATTGCCGTAAAATCTCAGTTTCTGATTCAGTCCTTGATCTACTTGCAGATGATCATGAGATCCCCCCTTGCGGCCGGATACGGTGTAAGCCTCAACAGCTTCCCTCTGAGCAGGTGTCAGTTCTTTCTCCCACTTGGACTGTTGGGCCGCTACAGCAGCTGGCATGCGGCCGCCCCCTGCCACGCCAACTAATCCAGAATTACCAGAATATGGCGGTTTGGGTTTCTTTGACTTTGGCTTCTTCTGCTTCGGCTTCTTTTCACGGCCCGCTTCTCCAGACGGCAGGCATTGGCCTCCCTCATCGCGCTCACAAGTCTCGAAATAGGATTCACCTTTGTCCTTGGTTCGGTAAGTGAATGGACTACTCTTGGTCAATGAGGCAGTGAAAGACTTGCCTTCATGCTTGCCGGCTGAGGTTAACGGATGCCTGACCGCGCCCCAGGCAAACTGCGCCGCGCCCTTGACCTTGCCGGGGAACTTGTCATGCAGCAAGGTCCACGCTGCCTTGGCCGTGGCGCTGGGGTCTTTGGCGCTGGAATGCAGCACGTAGCCCATCGAAGCCACGGGCATGTAGGAAGCGGCTTTGGCCGCGGCCGCCAAGCCGGGGGCAAAGGCGGCGCTGGCGAACGCCGTGGCCATCATGCCCCCTTGAAACTTCAAGTCCACCGCGGCCAGCGTCAGCGTCAACCGTTGCACGTCCTCGTCAGACAAGCCCTTGCCCTTGGCCACTTCCTTGGCCAGGGCTTGCAGCGCGTGGTTGCCGGCCATCAAAACGCCGTGAACCGCGTGCCAGGCGTTGGCCACGGGCGCCTTGACCTGCGCCGGCACGCGGGCCAACAAGCGGGCCAGCTTCTCCTTGGGCACGCCGTAGCCTGCCTTGACCAGTTGCGCGGCGGCGTTGTGCAGCGTTGCGTTCAAACGCTCCACGCGGCTGGCTGGGGCGTCCCTTGCGGGGGTTTGACCAGACCCTTGCCCACTGGCGGGGATGCAGCCGGTCTTGCTCGTTTCTCCTGGCTTGCAGGGTTGCCCTTGATCTTTGATCGAATAAACGAACAACGATTTGCGGTTGTGGAAGGGGGAGGCTTTAACATCAGCATTGATTGGCTGTGGTTTTTTGAACGGCGGTACATACATCTCTACTGGTTTTCCATTGCGGACCACTGTCACGGATGCTATTCGGTCTGTTCGTATATCACCTCCTAAATACACCATGTCGGAAGCGAAAACGCCCTCATGTTGAGTAAGCGCATCAGCCCACGGATTATCTGGATTGTATCTCATGCTATCCGGGGTTATGTCGTCGTAATCTCTAGGACTCATGATAAACTTCACCACTACTTTATCATCGCTGGTAACGAACCCACTCGGCATCCCAGGAGTAAAAAAGGTGGCATCCTCCCCGGATTCGCCGCCTCCTTCCGTACTTCCACGAAGACCGTGCTTCAAAATCGAGTTCAATTTACTGATTGACGTTTCATGAAAGCACGGGAGATAGCTTGGGTACTGCTCTTTCAGTGCTCGTTTACCTTCACTTTCAGCTTCAGCGCTGTCTGTTTTAGCACTAGGTTTTAACGAGAATGCTTTCAACGGCTTCTCTATCCGAGCATTACGATCAGATGTCCATCCCCCTCGCGGTATTCTAGCTACTCGCTGATCATTCAACGTAGGCGGCGTTGGTTTTTGAGTAGATGCTTCAGGCTTAGAACCTACCATACCTCGAAGAAATTCACGAACTTCTTCTGAGCTAACGCCGAGCATCCATTCAAGTTGTTGTACCTCTGATTTATCCTTCAGGGCATATTCAGGTGTTATCTTATGTCGCTGCAATTGCAAACGAATTTTCTCTTCCTGCTCAGCGGTTGGCTTCTTTTTATCCGGGGTACTTTCATGGCCCGTAACTTCACCACTTGCGGGCACGCATTCAGTCTTGGCGCTGGTCTCACCCTGCGCGCAAGGTTGACCCTGATCTTTGATCTGGTAGACAGAAAATGATTTGCGGCTGCTGAAGGGGGACAATGGCACTGAAGGCGAAGTCTTTTTCAATTCATCACCCAACAGGCCGTCGTCAACAATGGGTTTGACAAAGATGTCATCAAGCAAGCCGTGAGGCATCACGTTCCCCCCGCCAACAAACCGTTCTTCCGCCAGAACGCGACGCACTTGGGGAATTTGGTTTCGATCTCTTGCAAGGTCAAATCGCCGCCGGCTTTGCGAGAACCTGCATAGAGCAAGCGGCCAAACTCAGCAAACCCCTCAGCCAAACTGGTGCGAGCGTAATCACTCACCTCACCACCCTCCAATTCCTTCCAGGCTTCTCGCCATTCAGAAGAACCGCTGAGTTCATACTTGGGGCCATCGACGGCGTGGCTTATTTCATGCGCTGCCGTGCCCGCCGTCAATGACTCACTACCGTGCTCTACCAAGAGCAAGTATCCTTCAGCTCCGTAGTAGGCTCCTCCTGGGTTCTTGAACTGGCCGCCGAGCCGCAACTTCTTCAAGCGCGCTGCCAGATCAGCAGGGGCGCCGTGAAACATAACTGCTGAGGCCCCCTTGTTGAACCGCTCCAAAGCTACTGAGCCCATGCGAGTTGCGATAGCATTGACGACAACGGCAGCCCTGGTTTTCTGCTGAGGCTTCAGTGTTGTTGACCGACCAACAGAATCAACCAACTTTGCCGTCGCTTTCTGTCTTACTGCAATTTGATCAGGTGATTCTGCACGCGCCTCTTGTGCAGGGGCCTCCGGCAACACTGCTTGCTCAGTTGTAACTACTTTATCGGGAGCATCATCGACAGGTACAGAAGGCTTCGGTTTGCTTGCCGGCGCTTCAGAAGCCTGCGGGGGAGGCTCGATCTGCCGTTGCGGTTCCCGCCCAGCCTTGAGGTTTTCGTAACTCTGCAACGCGGTGCTTCGCTTTTTCCTTAACTCACGCAATTCTTCATCAGGCACACCCCGCTTCAATGCCCCCCGCAACTTTGAATCAAAACTCATGTACGCGCGCTTAGCCTCATCCAGCGTGGGTTTCTTGCTCGTTGCTTCCCCACTTGCCGGCACGCACTCAGTCTGCGCGCTCGTTTCCCCTTGCTCACACGGTTGGCCTTGGTCCTTAGTATGATATGCAAGCAGTGATTTGTGATTGCGGAAGGGAGATGATCTGATCATCACCGGCTCGTTGACTTCTTCTGTACTCGCTTCATCGGGATCGAAGCCTAGCACGGCCCTGACCGCGGCCAAGCCCTCGTCCGTGAGCGCGTCCTCAGGATCATCCGCTGCATCCTCATCTGCATGCTGTCGCCAATCGGGCAGCGGTGTTTCTGCGTCCCCGAAGTAGATGTCCAGAGCTTGTCCGGGCAATGACGGCATCATTCACACTCCTTGCAATTGGCCTTCCAGACCCCGAAAACCGAGGGGTCGATGTAAGCCTTGAGAGCCATCGCAGGATCATTGCCCAGCACGCGGGACACCTTCTCGGCCACGCCCTTGACAGCGGCTTTGTAACTCTTCTCGTCAGCGCAGCAATCAGGCTGCTGGTCAATTTCAGCCAGTGCCAAACGATTAGCCAACATGGTGCGCATGTCCTTGCTAACGAATTTGCCCCCGTCCAACGTGCCCACGTACTTGCGCAGCTTCTCAGCGTTGGTCTCAAACAGCTTGCCCCCGCGCTGGCCGGCGGTCTTCTTTCGTTCCAAAAGCATCTTGGCCAGTTCAGGAGAGCGTACCTTATGATCGTGCCACACGCCCTCCTTGCCCATGAACTGCAAGCGTACACCATCCTCAGCTTCCACCACGTGACGCGCTTCCAAGGTCGTGGCGCCAAACGATTGCAGCCAATAGCGAGCGTCTTCTATACTTTTACCTTCATCACGCCGCTGCATCAATTGCTCTGCCGCGCCAATGTCACGAACGGGTATGCCCTGCTCACCGAACTTCAATTTAACCGTTGACTTCTGCTTACCCTTGGCATCTATGGTTACTTCACCCACGACGTTCTCAGGGCCAAACGGCTGCTCGTAGAACTTGGCGTAACCCTTGGTGTCACCCTCACCGCCCGGCCGGGTGCCCTGCTCTTGCAGCAGCCACGTACAATCAGCCGCTTCCCGCGTTGCCTGATCCTTGCTCTTGCAGTTCTTTTGGTTCTGCTGGTTGATCTGATCGAACTTGCGCAGGCCCTCCTCGGTCTTGGCAAACTTCCAGGCTGCCGTCTTCATGTGAAACTTGTCTGAATAGACGGCCTTGCCCCTGCCCTTGGCGTCACGGCCAGTCACCAGCACGTCAGACTTGGGATCGAGACTCACTTGCACTTCAGTCCATTGCGGTGCCACCATCGCCGGAGTGATGTGCTTGGGGGCCGCAGTCCCATCAGCCATCACCACTTTGGCATCCTTGCCTGTACCCACGCGCTTAGCCCCAGCCATTTGACCGCGGCTGGCCTTGGGCTTGGCGCCAGCGCGGCGTTGCGGTTTGTCCTTGAGGCTGCCCCGCTCAGCCACTTCCCCACTAAGCGGCACACATTCAGTCCGCGCGCTAGTTTCACCTTGCTTGCAGGGTTGTCCTTGATCTTTGGTGCGCCACGTGAACGGACTGCTCTTCATCAAAGCAGACAGCCGCTTGCGTTCGCAGAACGGCGAAGACTTGATCCTTTCGTAGGTGTGCGGTTTCCAAATCACCGCGCCCCAACGCTCGTAGCGTTGCCCCCTCGCTTCGTCGTGCCAACGCGCTTCAAACTCGGCGTTGGCGATGTACCCCCTGTCCCCCTTGAGCGACGGATCTTCAAAGTAGACGTGGCCGGCATCGTACCCCACGGCCACCACGTAGTGCCCGTCCTCATCGTTCACGTAATCCGCCCGCTCATAATCGTCGTACCATGCCTGGATCAACACCAGCACGGGCCGCTCCTGATCCAGTTGCGCGCGCACCCAGTTCAAGTCCCGCCCGTTCTCCGAATCAACCTGGAGCCCCAAGCGCCTGGCCAACGCAAGGATGCGCTCCGGCGGCGTGCCCTCGTCCGGATCGCTGCGCAGCAGCTGAACGAAGTCGTCTTCAGTTTCCGGCCCCACCCCAAAGAACTCGCAGATGGCTTCCATCGCCGCGGCGCCGCACGTGTAATCCTCGTGCTGCTTCAGATCGGGCAAATGGACCTTGATGGGATCATCGAACAAATCCTTGCGCCCGCAAAACGGAGATGATTCAAGGCTCTTCACCGCTTCCACGCGATGCACGCTGTACCCCGCCTTGTCCGCCCAATCACGGGCCGCGCGCTCTGTAACGGCCCGCACCTCGATGCGCTGGCCGTCCACCGTGAACACCAACCAACGGGGCAGGTCAGCGCCGCGCACCCCACGAGAGGGCGGGGGCACCAAAGCCCCTCCGCCGCCGTCGTTGAGCCAGGACATGGCTTTGTCCCGGTTGCGGAACGGTGACACAAACGATGACTTGAAAGAAGCTCTAAGGACGGACGAAACTAGGGGGGAATCTAAATCCAATGATCTAATTATCAGGGTTTTCTCCCAAGAAAGAGGCTCAGTAATAACCAACTTCCATCGATCACCGCTACCCCAATAATCTTTAGGTATCCCGGCCTCTTGCTGAGTAACTCTAGTTCCCCCCAGTGCCTGCCAGATTTTATCTGTTGCCGGTTTACGGACGTTATCAGAGAACAAAACCTCCAATCCCATCTCTCTAGCTTGGCTCACCAAATTATGGTACAGTTGATGTCCTAAACCTAATCCACGGTACTCTTTGTCAATTATAAGATCTGAAGTGAACCCTACCCCCGGAAGGCCAGTAGTAGTCAACAAATTAGTACGCCCCACGGTTTTACCATCCACTTTGATTTCACTATCGTTAGACTCTACAGTTGCCCCCTCAAACTCGTAGGATTGGCGCTTCTTAAGCCCGCTCGTAACCCTCTTGCCTTCTAACTTTTCACGCTGCACTTTCGGTTTTCGAGCATTTTCGCCACTCTCGGACACGCACTCGGTCTGCGCGCTGGTTTCACCAGGCTGACAAGGCTCCCCAGCTGCCTTGTCGAAGAACCCGCCCACCGCAGCAAACATGGACAGCGGAATGGTCTCTCGATCCCCGGCAGCGCTGGCCCATTCCACCTGGTCCAGCTGCATGAACGTGCCCAAGAACGGCGGCCGTTCCTCAGCGTACAAACCGGCCGCCTCCTCGGTCAAGTACGCCAAGGTCAAATGAGGTTTGTACTCGGGAAACTTGACCTCCGCGTCGAAGGACCGGCGCAGGGTCGCGTTCAGTTCGTGCAGGTCAGAACTGTCCACTTCCACGATCAACGGCGTCCCGTCCTTGCCTGCCGGGAACGTGGACAGCTGCATGCCCAACGTGAGGGAGATGGGACCATGCCTGGTCAACAGCGCCCGCAGAGCTTGCACCGTTTCCTCGTCGTCGGTGCGAAATCCGTACAAAATTGTACAATGAGGACGCAACTCCCTGGAATCCGGGGTGAACAGATGCTCGTCCTGGACGTTCTCGATGACCCAATCAGATATTTCTTTGCGCACCGGATCAGGGAGCACGGCCAGGAGGCAGCCATATTTGTGCTGCTGGTCCAACGCCTTGACGAACAGCTGACTGGAGCGCACCAACCAATCGAAGGTGATGTTTCCCATGCGTTGATGCAGAAAGAGGAAGGGGGGCCGGGAGGCAACTCACTCCCGGCCCAGGGGCTGCAACGATCAAGCGGCTTCCTCACCGCGGTTGCCTGAGCGCACGGCTTCCGGCGTATAGGTGATAGTGAAGCCGGGGGCGCCGGACAGAGCCATGACGCACAGGCCGCTGAAGTACGGCTGGTCGATCTCCACTGGGGTGAAGTGCGTGTTGACAACGGCATTCTCAGTGCCGATGCCGGACGCGGCCAGGGGAGGGAACCAATGGTAAATGGGCCGCGCTCCAGACTCTACCAGCACGGTGTCCGCTATGATTCCAGAACGCTGCCCCATCACCGCGTCGTAGAGGATGATGGGTTGGCCGGACAAGACTGAAAGCCCTGCGCCCGCCGCCGTGACACCGGACAACAGATTGATGGGGCGCAAGGCCAGGAACGTGTTGACGCGCCCCTGACCGGAAACGATGAAGGCATGCCCACCGCTGGTGATGGGGATGCCCCGGCCGCTCATGAGCGCAATGGACCCGGACAGAGCCGTAGCCACGCGCTCACCGCCGCGCGTCCAGCGGGTCTCACCAGTGTCCACGTGGCCGCTGCTGATGACCCCGCCAGCCATGCGGACGGGGCTTCTGGTTGCAAAAGACATGATTCATGCTCCTGGAAGGACCGGCCTGGGCAACGTCTGCCATCACGACGCAGCGCAAGCCGCGGCGCTTGGGCCTTGGTCCCTTGCATGAATTATACCGTTTTGCGGGTTTTTACGCCTTGGGAACGGCTGGTTCATTCTTGATGAGAAAGCCCACCACGACAACGCGCAGGGCATCGCCAGCGTCAACGTCAACGCGGTTGACGCCGTGGTACGCGCCGGGGGCCACCAGGATCATGCGGTTGGGCATGGGAGCCACGTAGGTGCCCGTGCCGTTGGCCAGGTGCTTGTCTTCCCAATCACGGCCGAACTGAAAGTTCTCCAGGCCGCCAGCGTTACTGTACAACGGCACGTCGGGCAGGAACAACTCACCGCCCCAGTGCGAACGCCAGACCTGATGCGCGTACCAGGTGAACGAACCGCACGAATGCTTGTCCGGATGGCAGTAGAGCTTAGTGCCGCGAAGCATCATCTGCGAGTGCAAACGCAAATCGTCCCACGGCTTGATGAGGCCCTCGATGCCCCACTCCTTGGCCTTGCCCGCCACGAAGGCCATGTGGTCTCCCACCGCTGAGTTGACCGTGGGCTTGTCCTTCTTGGCCTTGCTGTGCAAGATGGCATCAGTTGAATAGGGCAAAGGGCCGTCTACATCCCAGGTGCGTGACCAGTTGCCCACGATGCTGCCAGGATTCCAGGTGTGATACGCCAGCGCCCTCCAGACTTCAGCGTGCAAGGCTTCAGGCAGGAACTCATCCACCACCAGGCACTTGTTGGTTTGCAAGATCACTTTCATCATCATTCCTCAAACAATGCCATCAAGGACGCGCACCGTGTCACCACCGGCCGCGGCCCTTACATCACACTCCCTGGAACACACCAACACCGGCTCACTGGAATCAATCCTGTGCAGCCAACCAAGCGGCCCGGTCCAACTCCCGCAACGGTAGCCTCCTGGAGCCCGCTTGCCGCAACCGCAGCACACAAATTCACAAGCACTTGACTTGTCGTGCCGCTTGTACGTGGTACTTTGTCGCTCCAACGCTACGTCCTTGCGCATGACAACCAAGCAATCAAGGTGCGGGGGTATCCCACCGTAACGGATCACTTCATCAATCCCTATCTTGTCGCTGATGTCCTTGCGGATCAACCGGATGTCCTCACCAACCAGGATGGGACCAGCCACGAAGCAGATCATCTGCTCCACGGTGAATGCCTGCACCAACCGCGCTTGCAAGGATTCAAGGCTGTACACCCGCCAATCCGGCCAGTAATCAAGGTGCGTGTGCCCCACGGGAACTGACAAGTACGCCCTGCCGCCAGGGCTCAGCAAGTCCCAAAGGTAACGCAACGCCAGCACGTCATAGTAAGCATGCCGACGGTCCCCGTAGGTGCCCATGCCAAAGTGCTCGATGCAAGACAGGGCCACGGCCGCGTCAAACTGCCTGCCCTTCACCAGCAACGTCGGCGCCAACGAGCAGAAGTCGGCGTCGATGAATTCGTAAGAGCAGGTGGGCAGTTTGTCGTCCCACCCGCGCAGGTCCACTCCCGTGACTTGATGTCCTTGCGAGGCTAGCACGTGCGCCGTGGGTTCATCATGGTTGCCGATCACCAAGATGCGTGAGCCTTCAGGTTCGTCGAACAAGTGCAAGAAAGCGGAGGCGTCCGCGTCCCTACTGAGGTCATGCTCACACCATGCTTTGACGGGTATCTTGGCCATTGCGGCTCCTTTCACTAGCCCAACGCGGGCACTGCATCGACGTAGCAAGACAGGCACGGATGCGTGTCCGTGCATTCTTTTTTGATTTGCTGCAAGCCCGGATGATGGAGATCACCGCACTGACGGAACGTGGTGGGCAGGGGCTTGAAGCCGGCTTCGCGCAGGATGTTGCTCAGCGTTTCCTCGTCGTAGGCTGCTTGATGTCCCGAAAAAAGCAGCTCCCACAGCTTGCCGGCCGCTGTGGGCTGGGCGGCTGCGCCGTCGCTGATCTCATCGAACTCATTCAAGTCACCAACCGGGCGGTGGAAATCATTCAAATCAGATATTGAACAATGGCGATGTTGCCAATCTGCCTGATAGGCAGCCGTGAGCAACCCAGCATCCGGCACGGCCAACCGCATGCTCCCGTCAGGCTTGAGCACCCGCCGGCACTCACGCAGGAAGCTCCGCCCTTCCTTGTACGTCAGATGTTCGAGGAAATGATTGGCATGAATAAGTGACACTTCACCCGTCTGGAACGGCAGGCCGGTGCGCACGTCGTGCTGCATGTACTTGTAGTTGCGCGGGCCGGCCCAGCCCCCCAGATCGTGCAGGTCAATGTTGATCCAGCCCCACGGGGTCATGGTCGTGTACGAACCGATCTCCAGCTTGACCTTGCCGTCACCCGTCAGCACCTCTTGCGGCACCACGCCCTGCTCCAGGTACTCCTTGTCTACGATCTCCACGGGCCAGCCGGGGGCGTGCTGGGCGAACAGCTCCTGCCATCTTTTTTTGCTGAACAACGAACAGTGAGTCTTGTCGAAGCCGTCGTCATGCTCCCCGAAGTCGATGCCGTGCAGACCGCGCTTGCAGGTGCGGGCCATCTCCTTGATGACGGCAGGGAGGTAGGTTTCCGGCACGTGTTCCAGAGTCGCGATGCTGTAACAGAGATCAAACGCCCTTGCAGTTTGCACATTCAACGGATGGTCAGTCTGCCCCCAGTTCAATCCGGTTGCCGGCCACGGGGTATTGCACAAATCCCACACATGAACTGCTTCAGAAGCCCGCGTCAAGTAGCAATGACGGCTGATTTCAAAGCCCTTGCCGGAAATCCCCGCATCCTGCAAGCGCTTGAGGATATACCCTCTCGCCGCGCCAAGTTCCAACACGCTCGAAGGCTTGCGGGCCATGACGTGGTTGAACGAATGCCAATGGCACTCGAAGTCTCGGTACGCACCGTCCGGCCCCATTGCGTAGCCGCCCACCTTGCGGCCGCCGTTGAAGTATTCCTTGTCGAACAGCTGCTCGCGAGGTAGCTGCTGATCCTGAACGTGAATCTGCCCCGCGGCAATGACGCCTGACTCAGTGGCGTTCTTGGGCGGCAGTTGCTCGACCTGCGGACCTTCAGGGGTTTGCTCAGCCCGGATCTCAGCCAACCCCCCTTGCTCTTGCAGCCTGGCTATCTCTGCACGCAGTTCCTCTTCAGTAGACAATTTCAAAGTGGTGCCAAACGGTTCCTTGCCAGACCCCACGAATTGCTCGTTGATGCTCTTGACCAACGGGTTTGATTCAGTTCGCTCCTCCATGCTTCCAGACTTCACCCCCTCTGCCAGCAAATCCGTGCCGCGGGCTCCGTAGGGCCGCACCGTGACTTCCTGGAACCCTGCCTGCGTCAACAGCTTGACCAAGATGGGGGGGCTGAAGTAACTACGGTGCGCGTTGGCCTGGTAGTCTTGCGTACCGAACAGCACTTCACTGAAGCTGTGGAAATCATCCTTGTCGTCCCAACCGGCCGGGTGTCCCTGAATGAAGCGCAATTGCGCCTCCGTGTTGGCCGTGACGATGGCGCAACGCCCGCCGGGTTTGAGGATGCGCAGGCACTCGGACAGGAATTGCGGCACGTTCTGGTAGGAGACGTGCTCCAGGCAGAACTGGCTGACGAGGCCGTCGAAATCGTTGTCCCCAATGGGCCACGGAAACTCCTCGAAGTTGATGACGAAGTCCACTGCTTGCCGCCCGTCCGGCAGGTAGCAGGCCCGGATGTCAACATTCACGTCAGGGCCGCCCAGGCAACGGGGCTGCACAACGGGGTTGGACCCACCGCCCAATTCGATGAACACGTCAGACTGGTTCTTGCGTTGCAACGTCAGCACCATTTCACCCGCCCCCCCCTTGAGGTACTTGCGCAGTTTCCAAAACACCCACCGTTGATTGTGTTCCCTGCTGACAATCAACGCCAAAATGCAAACGACCAAGAATGACAACAACCCAATCAAACACACGTCCCAAACCAGCCACGTTGAACTGTTGGGATTGATGACAAAATTGCTTACCATTCATGCAACCCCAGCTGGTTCTTGCGTTGCAACGTCAACATCTAACTTCTCCTCAAAACAATGAATCAATCACACCTTGCTCGCGGCTTCCTTGAACCCCTCCACGTACAATGCAGCCTCACGTTCAGTCTTACAGCACTGCACATTGGCCCACCTTTCAGCTATCGAAGTGGTAGGATTGGTGAAGGCAACGGCCAGACCCAACTTGAACGCATCCACTTCAGCCTGCGTTTCAAAATCATAGAGGCAGGTCAACGGTTCAGGCCAATCATTGTCGCACCGCCACCGCACAAAGACGACGTAAACGCGGATCATTGTTCACCACTCCTGCAAGCCCAGCAACTTCTGGCCAACCATCGACAATGAGGCCGGGGCCTTCTGTTGTTCCAACAAGCGCGGATCACCGGGGAAAGCCCAACCGGACGGCGGGCTGTTCGTCTTCCAGCACTCCCTGCGCTCTTGCCGCAAACGCTCGTCCCCCACCGGCATCATGGTCACGTACTGCGCATAGCGCACGTGGTCCCCGCGGTTGACGCCGTTGCCGTGCGGCAGGAAGGAATCCCAAACCAGCAAGTCGCCGGCCTTCATGGGCACCACTTCCACGTCATGCTCGTAAGGCTGTTCCACGTAGGACGTGCGCGCCTTGCCGCACGGCTGCTTGACCAACCACTTGTCCAGTTCACGGTACAGCCCAGACATGCACTGAAAGCCGCCCATGTCCGCGTCCGTGTCCGTCAAGGCTATCACGCCCTGCACCTCGAACGGGCGGGGCCGCTGATTGATGCAGATGTCCCAGTGCATGAAGCCAAAGCTCAGATCATACTGCGGACGCCAATCCACGGGCACGGGCAGCTTGCAGCCGGTGCGGTCAATGCTCACCCACAACTTGTCCGTGCCGAACAGTGAAGTGAAAGCATCACGGATCAACGGATATTGACGGACGTTCCACATGCTTTGGTAGTGGTACATCTCGACCATGCCGTAGGGATTCGGTTGACTGCGGGAATCAGCGTCCTTCAAGTGCAATTTGATGTCCTTCACCACAGCCTGGCACAGGTCCAAGGGCACCACGCCAGGGAAGACAAGGTAGCCGTTTTCTTGCAGCGCTTGCTTGTGGGTCATGCCTTCCTCGATTCCCCCAACCAGAACAGGGTTTCCCGGACCTTGGTCACGGCCAGGCCGCACTCCAACGAGTTTTGCACCATCCGACGCTGCAAGCGGTCCAGGACCACGGCCAGCAGTACTTCCTCGCTCACGCCGTTGGGGCCGGCTACGCCAAAGTCCCCGCTTTGCAGCGCAATCTTGAGCTTGTTGCCCCAGGCCCCGTGAGCGCGGACTTGCACGTGATAGTGCCCGGTGTCCGGATCGCGCTCCAGCTTGATCTCTTCGTTGAGCTTGTCACCCACCCGATGCGTTTTGATCTCGTTCATTTATCCCTGCTTTCAAACAGAACACATGGTTTGATTCCCCCACACTACCGGCGATACCCGCGAGCCTGATCGTATTGCATGCCGGACACTGAAGTCTGCTGCGGGGTGTGAGGCAGCCCTGAACCCGTTGATGAAGACGGTTCGATGTTGAACGTGTGCATGCCTACGATGTCCTCCGTCCACACCCACCACTCTTGCATTTGCCCCTCCATCAGGCAACGGCCTTCCAGCTTGCAGTGATGGCCCGAATCCTTGGCCTGGAAATATGCGCTCACGTAATGCGCTATTTCCTCGTCCGTGGCCGGCACGGAAAGGAAATGAGTTGACCGCAGCATGAACTTGATGCCCCGCTGCTTTGCCTGAACGACCATCAGATCACTCCTTCAACAGTTGTTGCCACAAGGTGACGTAACGCGCCCTGATTTTGCTCCATTCGTACCGCTTGGCAAGGACGCGGTTGGTTTGTCCCATTTGAAGAAAGGCCGCGCCCCCCAGTTTCCAATTCTGGTAGCACAAATCAATGTTACGGGCCAGCGCGTCCACGTCACCGGCCGGGTACGTCATGCCGCATTCCAGCACGTCAGCTGCCCCAGCGCCGTCTGAACAGATCACCGCCCTACCGTGTGCCATTGATTCGAGGACTTCGATGCCAAAGCCTTCGGTACGTGACGGCTGCACGTACAACGAACAAGCGTTGTAGAAGTCTCCAACATTGTTCAGCCAACCTTGCAATGAGAGAGCCGCTCGCCGCTCTGCGGTACAAAGATGAATGTAAGCATGCCCATCATCTACTTCAACCATGCCACGTACATCACCGTATGCGACCTTTACTAACTGCTCCACAAACGGATGCTTTGAATCCCTGCCCCCGATGATGAGCGCCGCTTCGCTAACCGGATAGTTCAACTTGTGCCAGGCCCGCAGCAGGTCAATCACTCCCTTGTCACAACCCATTGCACCCAGGTAGCCGATGCGAAACTGGGGGGGCAACTGGGCAATGGGCGCAATGCAAGTTCCTTCACAATCATTGCAAAGCCCTTCATCCTGTTCATCGTTGTCAGGAGGAGCTTTGGTAAACCCACCAAATCCATTGCAATTACGACAGATTGGCAAATTACACCCGTGAGGGATCACCTCGATGCGGTTGGTGCAGCCGAACCCGCGCATCACGGCGGCCGAGTGCTGGCTGGGGCAAATCAGCACGTCCGCGGCCTTGTAGCCGCTCAGGTAACGCTGCCATTGCACCGGGTCCGTCAAGTGTGGGTAGTCATAAGGAACGCCCAACTCCTCATGCGCCTGCTTGCTCTTCTGCACGTCATGGGCCGCCGCGGTGTATGCTACGCGGTAGCTGCATTCTTTCAGGTGCTGCACGGTCTTGCTGAAAGTCCCCGCGTAGAAATGAGCAACGCCAGGCTTGCTGTCAATGAACTCAGCCTTCTTGCACCAGGCACGTTCATCCCACACCCACGGTTCAGCTCCAGGTCCAAACGGCTCACCATTGTACCGTACGGACAGCTGTTCACGGCCCCACACCGCGCAGGGACCAAGCTCCTTGAGCGCCTCGCTCTCGTGGGCCGTCACCTTGCCGCCACCCGACTCAAGGCCGACGACATCGGCAGTGATATAAAGATTAGTCATTGCTTTTGCTCTCTTCAGTCAAACCAAGATGCAAATCCCTTGAAGGAACCGGCAAGGTCTCCAGCAGTCTCATCAGCACCACCATCCCATGCACCAACCGACAGTAGTGATTTGGATTGGGTTGGGCATAATCACAACTGGTCTTGACCACTTCACAGCAATAAGGACAGTAAACGGCATGGTATTGCATCAGTAACCTCTATCAACAGATTCATATCCCACCCCCGTTGCAGAACGCGGGGGCTTCTACGACCCCACCCTGATATGCCAACGTCTGCCCGCCTGTCAAACGGTATGCGTGACGAATTGAAGGCGCTTCAGGGGCTTCAAGAAACCCTGACTTAGCAAAGGCCAAGCACTGCGCGTCAGTCAAGCGCGGGGCTTTGACCAACGTGAACCCCGCCGGCAATTCTTCCGGCAGAAATTGCACTTGACCGTCGAACGGACCACCGGCCAACCGATAGACCACAAAGCGCAATTCTTGCAACACAACTCACCTCAACAACTCATCTAGGTAACGCAATACCTGCAATCTCTTGACCGTCAACGTCACATCACGAATGCCCGTCTTGAGCCGGCGGCAGTAAAACGCCGGGTTGTTGTCACAACGCAGAACCCATTCCTGCCGCGCCAGCAGACAACAGCAACATGCTTGAAACATCAGCCAGCCAGGTGACGATTCCCATTCCAGCGCAAACATGCTGTCACCTCATCCTGACAACCCGCTGACTGGGCCAACATCCCACGCACTGCCTTGAAACTCACCGCAATGCGGGCATTTTGGCGTAGCTCCACAAGCGATGGGGGTAGTTGATGACTGGCCGTACTTCCTGCCGCAATGCTTGCACACGATCTCACTTACCCACGGCAAAGGTCTGTAAACTAACGCAGTTGGAACAGGGCTCACCACTGCAACAGCTGCAAGGGCCGCGTTGATGCGTCTAACAACGCCCGCCGCTTCTCCCTTGAATCTGACCACATGCCCATAGGCAAAGTGAACAACGGTGTCAGCACCGTCACATTCTACCATTCCCACCAACGCTGGATTCAACCAACAAAGCTCTTCATTGTTACCACAACGAACGGCGAATTCAAGCAACATCACTCGCCCCCAACAATCTTGCCGCTGGCAGCCGGATTGCCCCACGACTCAGACGGTGGAGGACCGTCCACACCCCGATCAAAGTTGTCCGGCTCGGGCAAGATCACCAGCACCACGTTCGCCTGCCGCGTCAGGTACAAATCAACCTCTTCCGGCAGCTTGGTCAAATCCATGCCGGGTTGCCCGCAGGTCAGGACCATGTCACCCAGCTCCAGGTCTTTGACCTCCGGCCCCAGCGCCACCACGATGCGCTCCTTGCCTTCCACAGCGCTGTCAGGCATTTGCAGGCCCTTGACCAGGCCGCGGTCGCGGACCTGATAGATCACGAAATCACCGCGCGGTCGGTACTTCATTGTTGTTCCCCACTTAGGTAAATCACCAACCCCCTCCATCCACCGCTTCCTTGCACAGTTCCTCAACTCGATTCACCATGCGTTGCAGGCTGAACTGAGAAGCCCATTCACGGCAACGCTTGCGATCAATCTTATCCACCGCCCCAACTACCAACAGTTGGACAGCCTCTTCAACGGACTTGACCAGAAATCCGGATTCGCCATGTTTCACGGTCTCCTTCATGGCCCCATAGTCCCAGCAGAGCACACCGTTTCCACACGCCTGCGCCTCAACGGGGGCTAGCCCGAACGGCTCCCGAAAACGGTTGTTCAAATGCAAAAACCCCCGCGCCTGAGAATACCACCAAACCGTTTCACCCCGCATTGCTGGGCCAACGAACATGATGCGCTTGCCATCGCCCATGCGAATAATTGACTGAAGAAATTCAGGTTCCCCCGTCAACTTGGTGTCACCGATCAGGTCAAGTTCAGCCCCCGCTTGCTTGCACGCATCAATGCAAACATCAGGACTTTTCACCGTGCTGAACCGGGCCAGGAAGAGGAAGCGCTTGCTGCGGGGCAAGCCCAACGGTTTGTAGGTGTCCAGGTCAATGCCATTGTGGCAGACGCGGCAATCGCGCCCGAACAAGGCGCGGAAGTGGGCGCCCTGATCCTCACTGATGCACACGAAACAAGGCTTGGCCATGTCAGGCATTTGCCTGTACATGGTGTCAACCGGAGCGTGGGACCACAACAAGGACGGGACCTGGAGACGACCCTCCAGCTTGAGCAGCATGCTGAACTTGTTCCAACTGTGATCGATCACGCAATCCGCTTGCAACAAATGCGGCCAGTAGCCGTCAATCTTGCGGACGACGCGACCGTCCGGCAACTGCTGAGCGCCTGGTGTGCCGCCGTAGGTTTGCTCTTCACTCACCATGCCGGCCGGGCCGCAATGAATCATCATGACACCAGGGCAGGAGGAGCCGTCAGGGGCCACCAAGGCCACTTGATGCCCCTTCTCGGCCAAGCCCTTGGCCTGCTGCCAGGCAATTTGCTCCAAGCCCCCGTACCCAGTCAGGCCCTGCTGCCCCAACGCAAAGGTGGGCGTGCTGATGACGCAGATTCTCATGCTTGCTCCCGCTTACGCTTCACAGTTGCTTGATCCTTTCCAACCGGGCAACGACTGATGCAACCGCGCTGCCGGCCCGTTCACGCGCGCTGTTCCACGGCCGCGGCACCAGGCACACCTCACCCCCTGCCGCGGTCCACTTCTCGCGGTTGGCATCGTAATCGTCCACCAGCACGCGGCCAGGGCCGGCGAACAACTCCTTGCGATCAGTCAACAACAAACGCCGGGCAAACGCCGGCAGGTGCCTTTCCACCCAACGCGCCTTGCCGGTAGCGCAACCGGGCGTCAGGCAAGGAGAACTCAGAACGAACACTTCTTCCCCCGGATGCCAACGAGCAAAGATGGCAGCAATGATTTCGTGTGAGTCATCCGTAGGTGCCAAACCGGCCCAGAACTCCTCGCCCAACGGGTTCCAGAAATCAGCATCGCTCAACCCAAACTGCCGCCAGAAGAACCAATCAGCTTCAATTGCCCGCAACGGCAACTTGTGGTGCGCGATGGCCCCGCCCATGAAATCCACCAGCACGCCGTCCAAATCAACGAAGCAAGCATTCATCCCTTACACCTCCACCGCAACCTCACCGACTTCGCAGTAGTTGGCACTGGGATCGAGCTTGAGCAAGTACCGCACGCCGGCAACTTCAATGATGCGGTAAGGAACCGCTACGGCGGGCTGTCCGCGAACGGCTTCCACGTACATCTCAGTCAAACACTTCCGATACTGATTCCGTGCGTCCTCACTGGCTGCGCGCGCCTCAGTTGCTTGCTTCTCCTTGCACAGCAGCTCTTCCTTGAGCTTGACCGCTTGCAAGATCAACTGCTTGAGAACCTGACTCACGGCCACGTGCGTGCCCTCCTAATCCAAGTGGACGCAATCGCCCTGGTGCATGCGCGGGCAGCGGATGATCCAATAGCCGTCCAGATCACGATCCATGAAACCACCGTCACCGTTGACCCTCTTGGCCACCTCTTCACCACTGTCAAAATCCCCGCTGTCATAGCGGCAGAGGTCACACGTCACGCACATCTTCCACTCCCAGCCCGAAGTAGGTCACATCAGCCACGGACAGCTTGACCAGCTGCTCAGGGCCGCAGGTAAAGGCCCTCGCGTAGCGATCGTAGTCCTCGGCCTTGCCACGATGCTCCAGCATCTTGTTCTTGTTGTTCTTGACAGAATCGAGCATGCCCTGGTCGATGCGAGGTTGGAAGTTCTGCTGCGGGATGCCCAGGTTGCCCGAGGCTACGTGCTGGTAGCCCATAAAAGTGCCGGTGGACGAATCAAAAACATCCATTGACACCCCCTCATCTCGCAGCTTCTTCTCCGCCTCCTCCAACTTGGTGATGTAATGCTTCTCACGCTCACGGTGGTGAGCGACCTTGACCCGACACGATTGCACCAACTCACCGGCTGGCCGCGTCACGGTGAAGCTGCACGGCGGCACCGGATCT
>ERZ1292623.1230-Hain-H51-01um-R1-1230-length-25116-cov-4_pt1 | contig 25116 bp, 24 predicted proteins | sample MGYA00564398_ERZ1292623 | MGnify/ENA primary metagenome ERZ1292623 (study PRJEB36523, sample SAMEA6512633) | groundwater metagenome | collected 2019-01-07 | study: AquaDiva: Metagenomics assemblies of 32 groundwater samples | reverse complement strand
TCACATCTAAGCGAAGTTAATCCCCGGTGCAATGCATCGGGGCTTTTTTATTCCCATATTTATAGAACTATTTCGCAAAAGGATTCCTTGCCCCGCGCACTTCAAAGTGCAAATGGCATCCGGTCGGCCCGTGAGTCAAACCGGTGTTGCCAATAAAAGCAATAAGGTCTCCTTGCGCTACATAGTCACCCACAGCAACTGCGTTCTTTTGGGTGTGGGCGTAACGAGTGATAACGCCATTAGGGTGTTCAATATCAACATGATGACCGTAGCCGTCATTCCATCCGTAGGATTTTTCCACCGCCACCAAACCTTCGGCAGCCGCGTAAATCGGCGTACCGCAGGCATTGGCAATATCCACGCCGTTAACTGGATGAATACGACCCCAGTTCCAGCCGGTAGTAGGCAAGAGAAAATAGCCCGGTAAGTTCGGCAGATTGGCCGCGGCTAAAGCGGTGGAAATTTTAGCAGGTTTGGCTCCGGGGATAATCAAAGTATCGGAAAAATTTCTGTTATATTTTAAAATCGTCGCCATCTCCACTCCGTAAAGAGCGGCGACGGACTCAACGGTTTCGCCTTCTTGAACTTGGTGCAAAACTCCGGATACAGGCAAAATTATGATTTCTTGGCCGGGTCGGATAGAATTAGGTTTCAGGTTGTTGGCCCACAAGATAGTATTTAAAGAAATATCAAAATTGGCGGCAATCTTAGAAAGAGTATCGCCGGATTGAACTTTGTAAGTCAACAAACCGTTCCGATTGGAAACAATGGATCCGAGGGGGCTGTTAGAATTTTCTAAGGCGGAACTTTCAATCAAAATAAAACCGGCTAAATCTTCGTCTGTGTTGGCGATAGAAATATCCAACTCTTGAAATTGGTCAATGTTTAAGAGAGGAGATTCTTCAGCAAACGCCTCTTGCGCTAACAAGAAAGCTGAACCGCCGATAGACAAGCCCCGCTGTTGCGGTCCGCCAAAACCAGATGGCACTTCGGCTGACACCATTAAAAACCGCAGATTCAATAACGACGCCCCTAGAACAAAAACAACCGGTATAACGGTTGTGATGCTTACAAATCGGCGAATATTTGCTATTTTTTCTTTAATAAGACTTATTTTCACGCAATTCTATTATATCACATTTTTATGACAAAACCAAGCAATCTAAATGAACGCCAACAAGAGGCGGTAAACCACAAAAACGGCCCGCTTTTGATTGCCGCCGGAGCCGGATCCGGGAAAACAAAAACTCTGACCAGTCGGCTCGCCGCCTTAATAGCGGACGGGATAAAACCGGAAAATATAATCGCCATTACATTTACCAATAAGGCGGCGGAGGAAATGCGTAATCGGACTAGTAGAATATTTAATGCGCCAAGCGACAAGGACAAAAACATTCAACATGTCACATTGAACAATGCGCTATTTGTCGGCACCTTCCACTCTCTCGGCGCTCGGATCTTGAAAAAAGAAGCGAAGCTCGTCGGCCGCAATTCTAACTTCACGATTTTTGACGAAGACGACGCCTTAAGTTTATTAAAAAAGGTTTTGAAAAATCTGAACTTAAGTAAAGACCAGCAAAATCCGCTAGCCGCGCGAGCAAGAATTTCCGATGTGAAAAACGAACTTATCAAACCGGAAGAATACCTGAATCCGCGGGAATTAAAAATTTTTGAGGAATATGAGCAGGCGCTTTTGAGAAATAATGCTTTTGATTTTGACGACTTAATTGAAAAAGTAGTGGCAATTTTTTCCAAAAATCCGACGGTTTTAGAAAAATATCAAAATCAATTTCAATATATTTTAGTTGACGAGTATCAAGACGTTAATCCATCGCAATATCAACTTGTCAGATTATTAGCCCAAAAAAACCGAAATATCAGCGTTGTCGGCGATGATGCGCAGTCTATTTATGCCTTCCGCGGGTCGGACTTCCGAAATTTTTTGAATTTTGAAAAGGATTGGCCGAATGCCAAAGTAGTTCTGTTGGAACAAAATTACCGCTCTACCTCCAACATTATTACTGCCGCTTCAGCCCTTATTAAGAACAATAAATCCCAAAAACCCAAAGAGTTGTGGACGGAAAATACCAGCGGAGATTTAATTAAAGTCGCCGCTTGTGAAGACGCGGAAACAGAAGCGGATTTTATTGCTGAACAGATTACTTCGTCGCTCCACCAAGGCAAAGCTCCTCGCAATAACAAAGAATCCGTCATTGCGAGCGCTAGCGAAGCAATCTCTAACACAGCGATTCTCTATCGCACCAATGCCCAGTCCCGCGCGATTGAACAAGCATTGATTGTGGCCGATATTCCTTACAAAATCTTTGGCGGCTTAAAATTCTATGAAAGAAAAGAGGTTAAAGACGTAGTGGCGGCTTTACGAATCGCCAATAATCCCAAAGACGAAATCAGCGCCGAACGCTTGATTAAAAATTTCCGCAAAGCCGAAACCGAAAGACTACTTGGAGAATTGCCACGGCTTGGTAAAACTCTAAAAATTTTGGAATTGATAAACTTTTTCCTCACGGAAACTAGGTATTTTGATTTTCTGGAAAAGAATTTCCCCAACTCCAAAGAACGGATAGAAAACATTAATGAGTTAATTGTTTTTGCCTCCGGATTTGAAAATTTAAGCGAATTTTTAGAGCGGGTTTCGCTTTTACAATCAGCCGATCGACCTGCTAAAAACACTGTCATTGCGAGCGCTAGCGAAGCAATCTCTAGGGGATCGCCACGCTCTGCTCGCGATGACGGCTTCGCCGTAAACTTAATGACCATTCACCTCGCCAAAGGACTGGAATTTGATAATGTCTTCGTCGCCGGTTGCAATGAAGGAATTTTGCCCCACCAAATGTCTTACGGCTCAATGAACGACACCGAAGAAGAACGCCGTCTGATGTATGTTGCCATGACCCGTGCCCGAAAAAATCTGTATTTAAGTTTTTATAATCTTCCTTCCCGTTTCTTAGGCGAAATTCCTCCGGAACTACCCGAAGTCACACAACTAGGAAGCCCGCAATATCAAGAACCCGAGGAAGATATCTATACCGAAAACGAGGATTATGCCTAGAAAATTAGGACAACATTTTTTAGTTAATCGTTCAGCGATTCAAAAAATCATCGCGTCTTTGGAATTAAAAAATGGGGAAGTGGTTATTGAGATCGGGCCCGGGAAAGGCGCGCTAACTTTTCCATTGGTAAAACAATGCCAAGTGTCAGGTATTAAGTGTCAGGTTATTGGGATAGAAAAAGATTCTTCTCTTATTGAAGATTTGAAATTAAAGATTGAAAATTCTAATCACGAATTAATTCACGGCGACGCATTAAAAATGCTGCCAAAAATAATCTTTAATCTTAAATCTTCAATTTTAAATTATAAAATTGTGGGAAACATTCCTTATTACATTACCGGAAAGTTATTGCGGGTAATCAGTGAATTGGAAAACAAGCCAACGTTGACCGTTCTGACGATTCAACGGGAAGTTGCCGAAAGAATTATTGCCAAGCCACTAAAAATGAATTTATTGGCCGCGGCAGTGCAATTTTGGGCTGAACCAAAAATTATCGGGTATCTTAAGCCTTCGGATTTTTCTCCAGCTCCAGAGGTAAAATCGGCAATTATCCAGCTAGATTCTAGGGTACAGTCAATAACCAATAAGGAAACAGAGCGGTACTATAAATTCATAAAGATCGCCTTTAAACAACCGAGGAAAACCCTCCTCAATAATTTAAGCAGTGGATTAAGTGTGGATAAGTCAAAAATAGCCGAAATTCTCGCACAAAACGCCTTAAAATCCGATGTCCGGCCACAAGATTTAAGTATTGAAAAGTTATCCACTTTATCACGCCTGCTGATCCTTTAAGGGTTGTTATAATACTAATGTATGCGCACGGTAATTTTTGCCGCGATTTTTACCTTAGTAATTTCTTTTATTATGGGCACCGCTTCCGTGTCCGCTCTTTCAACACAAAATAATTACCCGAACTATTTTAAAAATTCCGATATCAAAGCTAATCCTACGAAATATCTTCGGGAAGCAGTTAAAACCCAGTATTCTATCCCGGAAGCACGGCAACTTTTAAGATATCTCGCTACTTATCGCGGTTACGAAACGATTTTACGCCAATCTACTATTCACAATCCGCTGGTTTTCCGGCAAGGCGGGATTCCAACCCCAACGCTCGTGCCAACCGCGACACCAATACCCGGACCGCCATTTGATATCCAAACTCCGACAGGAGTCATTCCAGGTTGTCTTAATCTTTTGTGTCCGCCACCGCAAGGCGCTCTTTGGGTGCTAGGAATTTGTTGGTGCACACCGTAGATAAAATCCAAATTCCAAAATCTAAATGTCAAAGATTAAAGATAATGTCTAAAGTAATCTCAATTTGTTTGGCCGTGGGGTCGCTGGTGGTGGCCGGTCTTATTATTTTTGATAATCCAATCTCGGTTACCCAAAAATCCCTATCTTTTGAGATTCAAAATTCGGAAACCATTAATTCAATTTCCCAACTCCTAATTACTGAATCTAATTCTACCGAAGAAATCGCGAAAAAATTAACCGAGGACATTATCGCCAAAAATCCCAACGGTCCGGAAACAGGAAATGACGGAGGACTTTTGTCTTTATCCAATCCCGATAAAATTATTTCGGAAATGCTGGCAGATTCCTTATCTAAATTTGATTACGATTCCTTAAAACCGGATATTTCTGATAAAGAAATGATTATTTTGTCCGCGGATGACGAAAAATCCAGAACTTCTTATTTAGAATCGTTAAATGAGATTGTCTCGGATGAGCTTTCCTCTTTGCCAAAGCAACCGGAAGTTGACCAATTTGGAGCTATTGCCGCGGCTTATGACAGAGCAGTAAAAAAACTTTATAACCTACCGGTACCAAAATCTTTTAGCTCTATTCATAAAGAGACGGTTCGCCTCTTTTTCGCGCAGGAAAAAATCTTCTCTTATATTGCCGATTATCAAAACGATCCGTTAACGGCTTTATTATCGCTTCAGGCGACTGATTTAGTTTCTGAAGAACTGGCGGCGCTTAATGATAAATTTAATTCTTTGAATCAATGAGAAAATTTTTTGGTAAAATTTTAATCATTGCTTTTTGGGGAAGCATATTGGCAGGAACGATGCCTATTTCCACGAAAGCATCTATTCCCACGATTGAAACTAACGCTGCCGTAATCGCTTCGGAAGTAACTGTCGCGAATATTAAGTCTGTTAAAGAGCCGATAGAAAAAGTTTTGTTGAACATTCTAAAACGCACTCTTTTGAATCAAATCGTAAACCAAATTACTTCTTACATTGAGGGTAACGGCGACCCGAAATTTATTACCGATTGGCGGGGATTTTTGAGTCAGGCCGCGGACAACGCGGCTGGAGAATTTATTAATTCCACCGCCTTGGGTTTTGTCTGCTCGCCTTTTAACCTTCAACTGCGGATAGCGCTTTCGCCTGTGAAAAAATTTGACGACCAAGTAAGCTGTTCGCTTACTCAAATTGTCGGCAACGTGGAAGCGTTTTATAACGACTTTAGAACCGGAGGCTGGATCGGATATGCCGAATCCTGGGCTCCTCAAAATAATTTTATAGGTGTTCTTTTAATGAGCTCTATTGAACTGGAAAAACAAAAAGCGGCGGCGGTATCCGCGGCTCAGTCTGAAGGCATTGCCGGCGGCGGATTTCTTTCAATTAAAAAATGCGATGAAAACGGCAAAAACTGCCAGACCACGACTCCGGGAAGAGTAGTTGGAGACTTAGTTGGAGAAGCAGTGGGCTCGGACATCGCGATGATTGTAAATGCCACCGAACTTAGCGACTATGTCGGCGCCATCGCGGACGCTTTTGTTAATCGTTTGGTGCGCGAGGGAGTCAACGGGCTCCGGGGAGTCTCTTCAAAACCGGGGGGAGGTGTTCAGCCAATCGGCGCCGTTACCCAAAATTGCGGCGGACTTTCTGGAACAGCAAGGCAAAATTGCCTAAATTTCATTCAGGCAAATCAAAATTCTTTTAATACCGCGAGGGCCAATCTTTTAGACCAAGTTAATCAAACTCTGGTTCCCCGCCAAACAATTGCAACCCTTATTAACGATATTATTGCCCTTGAAAATAAACTTATCAATAAACTTCAGGAGCTTTATTCCTGTAGGCCGCGGGAATCCACAAATGAAGAAATAATTAAAGAACAAGCGATTGTAAATACCCTGAAGGCTGCTCAAAATGAAAATCAGCTGATTATCGAAGAGGCGCAATTCGCTATCAGCGATATGAGGGCGGTTCCCACCGGCGACTGGGCATCTCTTTCCCAGACAGAAACAAAATATGGCGATAAATTTAATCCTACTGCCGCTAGCGACCTTCTTGCCGATATACAAGAAGAATATGACGCGACCAAAGTGTTAGTAGATTCAAGGGTTAGCGAGTTAAATACCGAAATAGCAATATGCAGAGGAATACCATTTTAAAAAAAATAGGGTTGGTTGCTCTACTGTTCGTCTTATTGCCGACAGCTTCTTTCGCGTTAGATGTCCAAGCAAAGGCAGAGAGCTCTTGGTGGAATCCAGCCGCTTGGGTTGAGGGCTTTTTTACTTGGACATCCAACGCCATTGTCTATGTTGTTAATTATATTGCCGCGGCTTTAATCGGTTATGCCGCCGTGGCGATTAAAATGCTTTTGGACCTTAGTCGGCAGCTCACTAATCTGGATTTTGTAAAGGAAGGATTTAAAGTTGTCTTAAGTTTAACTAACTTAGGGTTTGTTCTCGCCATTATTGTCATTGCTATTGCCACTATCTTGAGAATTGAAAATTACGCCATCAAAAAAACCTTGTGGAAGTTGATTGTGGCGGCGCTGTTGGTAAATTTTAGCTTTGTTCTAGTCACTCCGATTATTAGTTTTTCCAATACCTTGGGATTTTTCTTCATTAAAGCAACTGTTCCGGATGGCCCAGGCACTGCCAGTTTTGAAAATTATACCTCTAACTTGGCCAATGCCCTAAACATCCAAAAACTTAGCCTGAATACACCGGCTGAAAATAGCCTTAGTGGGGCGGTACTAGCATTCAGCAAGGGGTATCTCCAAACCATAGCCACTAGCGCCTTAGTGCTTATTTTTAACGTCGGCCTTGTTCTTTCTTTCTGGGGATTAGCTTTCATGCTTTTAATCCGAAATATTTATTTAATGATTCTTTTGGTCTTGATGCCGCTCGCCTGGTTGATGTGGATTTTCCCGGCTTATGAAAAACACTGGAAAGAGTGGTGGGAAACATTTTTCAAATGGAATTTATTTTTTCCGGCCGTAGCTTTCTTCCTTTATCTTTCAATACTCACTTCCCAGTCATTGGGGGAAGTAATCAAGGGGACCAGCGAGAATGCTTCCACGGCGATAAAACAATTAAGTTTCTTGGACGAATTGGGTATTGTTGCCGGCCTCCAGGTTCTTGTCCAGATTTTTATATTAGGTTTTGGAATTGGCGTGGCTCATAAAATGGGAATTGATGGTTCGGAGGGAATAATGAAAATGACCGGCGCGGCCAGAGGTTGGATTACGGGAATGGCTGGAAAATTGGCGCGAGCGCCTTTGAAGGGCGCCGCAATGGGTGCGGCGGCCGCTGGAAAAGAATACGGGACTAGACCCGCAAAATTTGGGGCGCGATTATTGTCCAGTGCGTTATCTTCTCCATTACTACGCCGGATTCCTGGCGCTACAGGAGCGGCTAATGCCCTAGCGGGCATCGGCCAACGCCAAGGAGAAGTTGAAGAATACCAGAAGAAAAATTTTGCAAATCTTTCTAAAGAGCAATTTGAGAGCTATATGAAATCCCCGCCACTTGGGCCAATAGCTCAAGCCGCTGTTTTGGCTGAAGCTGCTAAACGAGGAATGATCGGCAAATTTACACCGGAGCAGCTAGAAAAATTAGCTAACGCCGCTAAAGCGACAAATCCGGGAATGCCTCCGGAAGCGATTCCAACCATTAAAGAAATTCTGGCCGTTGATCCAACTTTAGCGCCAAAACTAACTGTGGATTCCAAAACCGGAAAATCAATGAGTATTGTAGACGCGATGAAAAAGATGGCCGACGACAAGTTTGATCAAATAGAAAAAGATGCTTTGAAAAACAGGGATGTTCTCCTAAACATTAACCCTGGAAAGATGGCGGCTGGAATCAGAAAAGGAAATCAATCACTCAGAGACACCTTAAAAACAGAGTTAGAAAAGATTCTTGTTGGCACTCAACTTGCTGCTGTTGGCGAAGCTATCGCGAAAACGATGAAAGAACTAAAGGATGCTAAACAAATCGGCGATAAAACAGAAACACAGCGGCTGCAATTGCAATTAAAAACTTTCAGAACAACTCTTCAGTCAGAACGTAACAAAGCCACCGCCGATCAAGGTTCGGCTTATGATAAATTGGCTTTATTTAATCAAATAATCGGAAATCCTTAAATTTTATGGTCAATAATACTACAACTCAATCTTCGATTCTGCATCCACTCAGAACAGCTTTCGAAAAACTTCCTCAACCGATTCAAGAATGGCTGACTTCGGTTCAGGTTACAAACGTAATTATTGAAATGAATAAACAACTAAATATGGTGGGAGATTTAGTAAAAATTATTCCGAATTATCTGATTTTACGACTAGTAGTAGGGGATCTAAAACCGGAAAATTTTGTTAAAGAATTTCTTGATGAATTAGATATAGACGAATCCGAAGCGATAAAATTAACTACTGAAATCTACCAAAAAATTTTAAAGCCGATTGAGCCGTCGCTTCGTTCTAGTGTTAATGTAGATGTCGCGAAACTTTTTACGGCTAATCTCGCTTCTCAATCAATACCAAGAATAGTTCCTGCTTTACCCCGGCCAACGAAGCCGGAAATGGTTCGGCCTAACTCGCCACAGATGATTCAGCCTTTCAGCGAACTCAAGACGAATCCGTCACAAATGGTTCGACCAAGCTCACCGCAAGTTTTCAAAATTCCGAATATAGGATCAATTCCAACACACGACGACGAACCGAAAAAAGTACATTATAGCAATATGAAAACAATTTTAAAAGATAAAATATAAAATTAAGGAATGACTCCCCGCCGATGGCGGGATGCTCATGTTTGTGGCTAAATTTTAGAGCTACACATGAGCCCTAAAATTTAGACAAACATGGCACAATTTCAAGTACCACAATTTATAGAAACCGAAGATAAGATTATTGGCTCAATGACGCTAAAACAATTTGCGTATATTGCCGCCGCGGGAATGTTGAGTTTTCTTCTATTTTTCGTACTTCGCTTCGGTTTTTGGCTGGTGATAACGGTGATCCTAAGCATAAGCGCGGCATCGCTGGCGTTTCTAAAATACAATGGGCAACCGCTTCCTAAAATACTCGGTTCGGCAATTAAATACACGCTCTACCCAAAACTTTATCTTTGGAAAAGAACTACTGCGCAAACCGAGCCGCCGGAAATAAATGTGCCGGAATTAAGATCGGAGGCCGTGTCTCCGCTAAAAAGAATCTGGCTGAAAATCAATACCGTTATTCATCCTATTCAACAACGCAGTAAAGAAAAGAAGATGGATTCGTACAGGCAAACTATTCAACAAAAACAAATGGCAAGGAGAGTGGATTACCGCTAAAATTAAACTATGGCCCAACAAACTTCGCAGCCCTCTCAAAAACTGGTGAGTATTGAAGAAATCCGGAACGGAATCGTTATTTTAAAAAACGGCGCCTTGCGTCAAATTCTGATGGTTTCCGGAGTGAACTTTGATTTGAAATCAGAAGAAGAGCAGGGATTGATTCTTTACGGATATCAAAACCTATTGAATGCTTTGGATTTCTCCATACAATTTTTTATTCACTCCAGGAAAATCAACATTGAAGGATACTTGGAAAAGTTAACTGGTCGCGAGGAGCAGGAAACTAACGACCTTTTAAAGAATCAGGTTCGAGAATACCGCGAATTTATTCGTTCTTTCGTCACGGAGAATCCTATTATGCAGAAAAGTTTTTTCGTCGTTATCCCTTACGACCCCATTCAAGTTCCGGAAGCGGCGTTGAAAGTAGGTAGGGGACTATTTAGCATTTTCCGTAAAAAAACTCCGATATCAACAGGACAGGAAAAAGAACAGCAGTTGGAAAAAGGATTGACCCAATTAAGCCAGCGTCTAGAACAAGTAATCAACGGGCTCTCGGCAATCGGATTAACCGCGGTCGCTTTAGACACAAATTCCGTTACCGAACTTTTCTACAATCTTTATAATCCCGAAGCAATTGAGAAAGTAATGCGACAAACAACAAGTGACAAGTAACATGGACCAACAATTTAAAGACTTAATCGCCCCGCCAGCATTGGAAATTGACTCCAATTATTTAAAGCTTGGGAAAAAATTTTCCAAAACTTTGTTTTTATTTTCTTATCCCCGCTATCTCTCCAGCGGTTGGTTCTCCCCAATAATTAACTTGCCGGAACTTTTAGATATTTCAATTTTCGTTCATCCGATAGACACCGGCTTGGCTCTTAAAAAACTTCGGAAAAAAGTAACCCAAATTCAATCACAGTTAAGCGAGCAGGAAGAGAAGGGATTAGTGCGCAATCCGGTTCTAGAAACCGCTTACCGAGACATTGAAACTCTGCGCGACGCACTCCAAACTTCCCAAGAAAATCTTTTTAATGTCGGAGTTTACGCCACTATTTACGCTGATACGCTGGAAGGAATTAACAAATTAGAAGCGCATATTACCAATCTTCTAGAAAGCCGATTGATTTACGTGAAACCCGCCATATTCCAGCAGTTGGAGGGTTTTGGTTCAACTATTCCTCTCGGCAACGACATTCTTTCTATCCATACTCCGTTAAACTCCAGTCCTGTTTCTTCATTTTTCCCATTCGCTTCCGCGAGCCTTACTTCCGACGATGGAATTCTCTATGGATTGAACCGCCATAATAATACCCTTATTATCTTTGACCGCTTTTCTTTGGAAAACGCCAATATGGTGATTTTTGCCAAATCCGGCGCCGGAAAATCCTACGCCACCAAACTGGAAACGCTCCGTCTTTTAATGCTGGGAACGGATGTAATAATCGTTGATCCGGAAAACGAATATCTTAACCTTGCCAATTCTGTTGGGGGAAGTATTTTTAAAATCGCCCTTACCTCTAACGACAACATCAATCCCTTTGATATTCCGAATATCCCCAAGGACGAAGACCCGAACGAAGTTTTACGATCCCATATCGTTAACTTAACCGGACTTATAAAAATGATGCTGGGGGAGATCACTTCCGAGGAGGAAGCGATGCTGGACCAGGCAGTCAGCGAAACCTACGCCGCGCGTGATATCGTCCCGGGAAAGGATTTTAGTCACGCCGAACCGCCGCTTTTGGAAGACTTGGAAAAAGTCTTGGCTAATATGAAGGGCGGCCACGATTTAGCGCAACGGCTTTATCGCTTCACCAAGGGCAGTTTTGCCGGCTTTACCAATAAACCGACTAACATTGACGTCAAAAACCGCTTGATGGTTTTTTCCATCCGCGATCTAGAAGAAGAACTCCGGCCGATTGCCATGTATATCATTCTTAACTTCATCTGGAATCTTATCCGGTCAGAATTGAAAAAAAGAGTGTTATTGGTAGACGAAGCTTGGTGGATGATGAAATATCCGGAAGGTGCCGCCTTTTTATTCAGCTTAGTGAAGAGGGCACGCAAATATTATCTTGGCGTTACAACCATTACTCAAGATGTTGAAGATTTCCTAAATTCCCCGTTCGGGCGTCCGATTATTACTAACTCTTCTTTACAACTTTTACTGAAACAAGCTCCGGCCAGCATGGATTTGGTTTCTAAAGCGTTTAATCTTACGGAATTTGAGAGAAATCTTTTATTGGAAGTCGGCGTCGGACAAGGACTGTTTTTTGCCGGACCAAACCACGTGGCTATTCAGATTATCGCTTCCTATTTAGAAGACCAGATTATCACTACGAAGCCCGAACAAGTCCTGCAAACGCAGGGATAATACCAAGGTTCGTATTAACAATTATTTTATGGGTCCTAAAATTTCAACAACCGAAGCGATGTTCCTTATAATGGCCGGCGTGGTCGCCGACCTTATTAACTGGATACCGGTAGTGAATTGGATTGTGGCTATCTTTATGTTTCCGATTACCCAGCTCTACTTTAGAATGAAAGGCGTAAGGGGGCAGTACGCTTTAATCGGAAACATAATGGAATTGATTCCGGGATTAAGCGTTCTTCCGGCTTACACCATTGCTATGGTCGCCACTATTTATTTAGACCGACATCCGGAATTGATGACTAAGGGACAACAAGGAGTTCTAAAAGAAAAAATGGGGCAAACTTCTGCTTCTAAAGAAATAAAATCAGCCGCTCCGGTAGCTCAAAAGTCAAAAAGGATAACAGAAGTAATCAAGAAAGTTTAAAAATGAAAAACTATAATCTAAAATTTAAAACGGGGTTTTACTTTTTAGTTGTCATTTTTACTTTTTCTTTTTTATTTTTTCATTTAGTAACCGCGCAGGCGACACCGGAATTTATGGTTAGCTGGAAGGCCGATTCTTATGTTCCATCGGATTATCGGGGAAAAATTCTACCCTCGCCGTCTTCTTCAATAGAGATGGCGTTTGAGCTTATAGATGGTGGCCGAATAGCAAATATCTCCAATAACCAAGTCCGGTGGTACGTGAATGGACGACTTTATCGCTCCGGCGCTGGATTAAAAAGTATCACCTACGTGCCGGCCCAGTTTGATCGCCAAAATCGGGAGGCGCATATTGAAATTATCGGTTATCGGGGCTTGAACTTAGAAAAGCGATTTACTGTACCAGTAGCGGAACCGAGCGTGGTTATCGTTCCCATCAGCCAAAACGAATTTCGGGCTTTGCCGTATTTCTTTAATATCTCCTCATTCAACCAGCTTCAATTTGATTGGCGGGCTAACGACCTTGCTCCGGAAAATATCGCGGAACATCCGGATTTATTGACTTTAAGCAATCTTGCTCCCGGACTTCCAATATCGTTGTCAGTAACCGTTAAAAACTTAAATGAGATTCTAGAAATAGCCGGAACATCGTTAAACTTCATCACGCAATGAGGAATCAACGAATAATAAATCAATACGAATCTACGAATGTAGCAAAACGCCTTGTATTTTCATTTATTACTGTGTCTATTCTCTATTCTCTATGCTCTATTCTCTTAACGCAGTCAGTTTTTGCGCAAAATAATTCCATTAATAAACCAGCCCTAGAAGGCTCTTATAAAATTCCTATCCTTACTGAAACCGGAAAAATTCAATACCCGGATCTAAATACGATTACCGATCCTGCGAAACTCGTTTTGACGATTTTCCAATTTGCCATGGGCGCCGCCGGTATTTTAGCAATAGGAATGATTGTTTTTGGGGGAATCCAATACACCGTTTCCGCCGGTAATCCGGCGATGCAAAAAGACGCCCGCGATCGGATTTTGAACGCGATCTATGGAGTCGCTCTTCTTTCCGGCTCATTTCTTATTTTGAACACTATTAATCCAAAGCTCGTTAAATTAAGTACTCCGAAACTAACATCGTTAAATATAGATCTTAATCAGTTAGACGCGGAGAAGGCGCGAAAAGCCTGGAGAGAGGCCGACGAAAAACTAGGACTTGCTCAGCACGAAGAGCTAGTTTTAAGAGATAAATTCACAAAGGCGCAAGCGAAGGTTGGCACTGGGAAAACCGATTTAGAAAATTTACAATTTAAGACCGAAGCCCAAAGATTAGTAGTGGAATTAGCTGAAAAAGATTTGGAGAAGCAAAATCTTGCTATTGTACTTCAAAGAAGGGACGCGGAAATAGAAAAAGAGAGAATAATCTCTAAAATGAGAAAGGAGATACCCGATTTTTCCAAACACTTCCCGGATATTTACAGTACCGATAAGTTTGGGGTGAATAGCTTAAGAAGAACGATAACGAACCCTCCCGAAAACACGATACCGCCTTACCTTAAAGAAAAATTAATAAATGAACTTCGGGTATATGAACAATCCTACTCGGCAATAGCTCCTTTAGAGAAAAAAATTAATGAGTCTGTAATAAATTTAGCGGAAGAACAAAGGCGTTTACAAGAAGTTGAGGAGGAGTGGTCTAAAGCGAAAAAATAAACATGAAAAAGATTATTCTAATAATTTCTATAACGATTTCTGTTCTCGTATTAGTCTTTGTCGTCTGGCGCTTATTAATTCTATCTCAACCGACAACGGACTCCTCTATGTTAGACGAGGAGGAAACTGCTTCTGGTAAATTACAATTATTATCCAGTGAACCCATTTTTGGGTTCTGGATTGATTTGAGCGGAAATATTTATACGGTTTTAGAAAACGGCGCGATTAGCAGACTTTCTCAAGACGGAAAACTGGAACCGCTCTCCGAGCAATCAATACCAAGCATTAGCTCCGTGAATCCCTCGTCGGACGGGTTAAGAACAATTATTTCTTTCGGTTATCCTACAAAAGAAAGTTTTTCGGTTTTTGATACTAAGACAAACCGATTCATACCCCTATCGGAAGGAACCTCCAGCGCCGACTGGCATCCCTCTTCTTCAGACCGCCTAGTTTATATTCAAAACCGCGGCGAAAAAAACGTTATTTCAACTTTTACCGTTTCGTCGCAAAAAAGTTCGGAATTAATAACCCTGTCTCAAAAAGGCCTGCGCTTGGACTGGGCGTCGCCAGAAGAAATTTATCTTTTTGACTTACCTGATAATAAATCAACGGGCTCGCTGTGGACATTAAATATCTCCACAAAAACACTAAGGCCGATAATTAAAGAAGAATCTGGGCTTATGACTAAATGGTTCTCTAATAACTCTTTTGGCTTAAAACTAAGCTTCGTCAACCAACTGCCGTCTTTAGAAATTATAGACCAACAGAATAGAACGCTCGCTAAATTGCCTTTCGTTGGGTTACCGTCCGAATGCGCCGAAGCTCTCTCCGAAAACCGAATTTATTGCGCCATTCCGGATGCCCAGGACAACCTAAACGGGTTCCTCCGAAGATATCTTAAAAAAGAAGATTTTTACGCCGATTCTGTTTACGCGATACCTACTAATATCGGGATTGATCAGCGTCTAGAAAATGCCGTCATGCCAATCTCCAGTCCTGCGTTAGACGCCAACGTTGATATCTCCGAATTATCCGCTTATAACGGCGATCTCTATTTTATTAACCGAGCCGATCGGTTGCTTTACCGTTTAGATTTATAAAACCAATTCTTGACTAGAAAGCCTTTGAATTGATATTATTTAACACATGAATACAGAAAGATTTTCTCCCGGAGATTTCCTCCGAGAGCAAGAGGGGGATAAATTTGATGTTAGCGAGGCGTTGAATAACAAAGATTTCTTAGAATTTTTGACAAAGTACGGGGACGCCGAATCGTTTGATTCGAGCGAAGCCAATACCCAGGAAATAGAAAAACGCTTTCAATCATTTGAATCAAAGAATGCTTCCGCAGCGGCATTAAAAGCTTTTTATAAAAAAGAAGTTATAGAGAAAACCATTATCGGGGGCGAAGCGAAGGGGTGGGAAAAACCGGTTGATGAATATATTGAAAAGGTTGCTATTGAAAATCCGGAGCTTATGACGCTTATCCATGAGACTCTGTACAAAAAGCAGGAAGCTGAAAAAGAAATAGAGTCTAGAACTTTAGAAATCAAGGATATTCTAAGATTAATTGCCGGAAAAGAGTCTCTAGAAATTATGAAATTTTCTTTAAAAGACGCGCTTGAGCGCTCGGCCGATCAGGCTCGGGATCTACTTAATCTGGAGAAAAGCAAAAAAGAGGCGTTAGTTCGCCAAAGCGAAAAAGCTGGTAGATTGGTAGAAATAAAGCGGTCTATGACCGGAGTTAGAGGTCTTTTTAATTTTAAAAACTTTGCCGTAATCGGCTGGATATTCCGCAACCCCGAAGAAAGAGAGGCGAAGAGGAGGCCGAAGCAGGAACTAGAGGCAATTGCTAAAATCCTAGAAAAATCTTTAAAAAAATCGGAAGAGAAGAAGTTGCCGGAGCTGGAATCCAACGTTAAAATCTTGACCGAAGTCCTTGAAACCGAAAAGTTAGCGGGGATGGCCAAGGCGGTATTGTTGGATATTTTGCCAACTGGGCAAATGGTGAAAGAAAAAGCGGCTCAACATGTTTCTAAATTTATGGAGTCACTAATTAGTTCAAAAGGCAAGAAAGAGTTGGGAGAAAAACAGCTGGAAGAATTATTATCAATAAAAAAATCTTTAGAAGACGCTGTATCAGAAGGTGAAGCTTTAAAAATTATGGAGCAAGTAGACGGCGAAAAAACCGAAAAAGCGATGGGCCAATTAGAAGTAGCTATAGAAAATAGGGTTACTAAAGAAATAATGGATTCGGTTTTTTCCGCCAAGCTTAAATCTAGGCCACTGGAAGAAATGGAAAAAATAATAAAAGGATACTTGGACAAACCGTTGAACGAATCGGCTAAAAAAGCTTTGGAGCTTATTCTAAAAAGCCCCAGAGTTTCTCCAGAGAAAAAAATCTTGCTTAAAAAAATTCTTTTAGAGAAGTTTTAAAAAAAATAAACATATGCAAAAACCAGATTTAGAAAAATATCTAACGGAGGAAATGAGTAATGAGCAAAAGGGAGCCCTGCACGTTAATCTTGCCCTAGTTTATCTTCAAACTCTGAATAATATAAACGAGCGTTATTTAGAAATGCTCAAAGAAACCACGGAAACTCTTAAAAGAATCAGTAAGAAAATTGAAAAATCCGCCTAAAGCGGATTTTTTATAGATCGGTCGGCTTAATGACTACGTGCCGATCCTTTCCTTCGCCCATGCTTTCCGTCTTAACATCCGGCCGAATAGCAAGCTCGGTGTGAACTAAACGACGTTCATAAGCGTTAAGGGACGGCAGGTCAACGGAAGATTTAGAGGTAATGGCTTTTCTGGCTGCCGCTTGCGCTAATTCAATAATCAAACGCTCCCGTTCTTTGCGGTAATTATTGATATCAATAAAAACAGTTTCTAAATTTTGCTTGCGAGCAAACAAACGCAAGACGTGTTCAAGGTCGCTCACGAAAGATGGAATAAATTTTTCTAACCATTCGCCTTCATTAATAAAAATCGTAATTTTTTTATTTTCACTGTTTGAATCAATGCTGACATCGGAAAAACCGGCGCATTCAAGGAGTTTTTGGACTTGTAATTTGATTTGTTCCATTTAGTTGTTTGTTGATAATCAGCTGTTGCCCGATAGAAAACAGGGAAGTAACCAGCCAGTAGAGGCCGACAGCCGACGGCAAGGAGAAAAGGAGGACTACCGTAAGAACCGGACCGACAAAGACCATACTACGGGCTACCTTAGCCGCGGGATCTTGGGGATCACCGGCCGTCTTTGGCAAAGCTAGCCGTCCTTGAAAATACTGGGCAATAGCCGCCAAACTAACAATTAATATACTTCGAGTTTGTAAATCAATCAAGCCCAAGAAAGAATGGTAGATCTCTTGGGGGGCTGCTATGAAATCATACAAATTAGACATTGCTTCTGCCGTAAAGCCCCCTAAAAACAACTTATAGAGGGTAATGAGTATTGGCAGTTGAAGTAAGATGAGAACAAATCCAGAAAAAGGATTAACTTTGTGCTCTTTATATAGAGCCATAAGCGCTTGAGCTTGTTTTTCCCGATTATCTTTATGATCGTGTTGGATCTTTTTGATATGAGGCTGGATACGCTGCATCAAAGTCTGGTTTTTAAAGCTTTTATAAAAAAAAGGGTAGAGTAGGGTTCGGATAACGACGGTTAGAAGAATAATGGCTATTCCTAAATCTTCAAAAGCGACATATTTATAAAGGAAAACCAGCCCGTTAAAAAGCGGTTGATATAAGATTGTGTTGAATAGTTCGGACATAGTAATGTTTAATTAGTTAATTGGTTGGCTAAAGCAGAAAGACTTGACTGCAGTTGCCTCTTATCTATATTTGCCGCATTAGGAGAAAAAATTATTAGGTAATCGGCAATCGGCAATTTGTTTTTTACAACCTGGAAAAAATTAAAGGATTGCCTTTTCAAATAATTGCGTTTAACTGCCTTTTTAGAGACCTTATTGCTAATAATAACACCAAACCGGCTATAAGGAAGATTTCCGGAAAATATTTTCAAGTTGAAAAGCGGGCTTCTGATAATTTTGCCGGATTTTTTACCGACAAAAAGCTGAATCGGCAATTTGTATCGCTTAGTAATCAAGTTAATAAGCCAATGAGAGCCCGGCTCATTAACTGGCTAAACAGAGAGTCGTTTTCGGCCCTTTTGGCGACGATGTCTAAGCACGCGTTGGCCGCCAGTTTTACGACTACGCTTCAAGAATCCGTGGGTTCTCGCTCTTTTTCTCTTTTTTGGTTGGTAAGTTCTAGACATAATAAAATTATTCTAATAAAAATCCGCGAAAATATCAATTGGGGGTAAGATTTTAGAAAAAATAGTTATGCACAGAAAATTCACATGTTATTACAAATTGTCAATTTGACGGACTGGCTACGAGAACTAAAATTAACTAATGGAACACAATGAAGTTTGGAAGGTTGCTTTGGGAGAAATTGAATTACAAATTTCCAGACCGAACTTTTTAACTTGGTTTAGAAACACTTCATTGTTAGGAAAAAAAGAGGGCATCGCCGTTGTTGCTCTGCCAAATACTTTCGCCAAAGAATGGGTAGAAAATAAATACGGAAAAATTGTTCTACGGGCTCTCCGCGGAATTGATGAAACCACCAAAAGAGTGGACTACGTCGTGAACGGGGATTATAAAATGCCGGCGGTAAAAGAAAAGCCGTCGGTCAATGTCCGGTTGGCCTCGTCAGAACAGCTGGGTTTTCCGGAATTTAAGATTGATCCGGAAACAAACCTAAATCCTAGATACGGTTTTAATACTTTTGTAGTCGGAAAGTCTAATGAGTTAGCCTACACCGCCTGTATGGCCATCGCTGACGTGGTCGGCAGTAAATATAATCCATTATTTATCTATGGAGGTGTTGGCGTCGGAAAAACGCACCTGATTCAAGCGGTCGGCAACGAAATAAAAAATCGTTATCAAAACCAGATCAAGGTAAAGTACGTCCCTTCCGAAAAATTCACTAACGATGTCATTGCCGGCATTAGAACCAAAAGAATGGAAGCGGTAAAAGAAAAGTATCGGCTCATTGATGTTTTGATTGTAGACGATATTCAGTTCATAACCGGCAAAGGAACTACCGAAGAAGAGTTCTTCCATACCTTTAATGCTTTGTATGAAAATAATAAACAAATTATTATCTCTTCCGATCGGCCGCCGAACTTCACTCCGACTCTTCATGAAAGATTAAAGTCCCGTTTTGCCGGAGGAATGACAATAGGTATTGATTATCCTGATTACGAATTAAGAATGGCGGTTTTAAAAGGTAAGGTTCAAGAAAAACGCTACTCCTTGGACGAGTCTTATCTTAAAATAATTGCCGCTAAAGCTAATAAAAATCTCAGGGAGCTTGAGGGTTTATTAAATCAAATAATCTTCTATCAACAAAATAAGGGGGAGTTGAATAATAAGGTGGTGGAACAATTAATTAATCAAAACCTTCAAGAACCGTCCCGAAACGCCAATCCTACGGAAATTATAAACTGCGTGGCAGAGTTCTATGACATCGCCCCAATAGACTTAATGGGACGCTGTCGGAAAAAAGAATTAGTGGCACCGCGCCAAATTGCTATGTATCTTTTAAGGGACGTCTTAAGTCTTTCTTATCCGGCAATTGGTGAGAAGCTGGGGAAAAGAGACCACACAACTGCTATCTACGCGTGTGAAAAGGTGGGAGAAAGTATTAATAAAAACCATAAACTCAACCAGGATATTCTAATGATTAAAGATATGGTCAGTAAAAGTTAACAAGTAATCAACAGGGATTAGGGATTAAGAATTGGAAATTAAGAACAAAATTAGGTTTATCAACAAATTAACACCCCCCTACTATTACTACTAATTAATAATATTATGAAACTTATAGTATTAAGGAATAATTTAAAATCTGGTTTGTCGGCTGTGGAAAGAGCGGTTACAGAAAACTCCGCTTTACCTATTTTAAAAAACGTTTTAATTAAAACTTTTAATAATAGAATTAAATTAGTTGGAACTAATTTAGAATTAGGAATCTCTTGTCTTGTTTCAGGGAAAATAATAGAAGAGGGGGAGGTTAACGTACCTTTTGGAGTTTTATACGGGATTATTAATAATATTGATTCAGAAAAAGTTTCTTTAGAATCGGAAAAAAATAATCTTCATATTAAAACGGATAATTATAACGCGGTGATTCAAGGAGTTTCATCGGAAGAATTTCCAATAATTCCGAAAATAGAAAACACGGAATATAATTTAGAATTAAACGGAGAAGTTTTAAAAAATTCCCTACTCAAAGTTTCTTCTTCTGTTCAAATCTCTGAAATCAGACCGGAAATTAGCGGTGTTTTGTTTGATTTTCAAATAACGATATTAAAAATAGCGGCTACCGATAGTTTTCGTTTATCTGAAGTAACTTTAATTAATAATCAATACACCACTAATCTAAGAAAAGGTTTTAAAGTAATTATTCCTTTAAAAACAATCCAAGAACTTATTAGAATTATTCCGGACGATAAACAAGTGACTATTCAAATTGATCCAAATCAAATTTTATTTAAAAACGAAGACGTAGAAATAATTTCCCGATTAATAGACGGGAATTATCCGGATTACGAACAAATCATTCCAAAAGAATTTGGTTTAGAAGTTCAAATTAATAAAGGACACGCTTTAAACGCTATTAAATTAGTGAGTAATTTTAGCGGTAAAGGGAATGATATTTTATTAAAAATCGCCGATGGGAAAAAAGCTGTGGAAATTTATTCTTCTAATCAATATTTAGGAGAGAATAAGTATCTCATACCGGCAAAAATCAAAGGCGATAATAACGGTATTGTGGTTTTTAACTGGAGATATTTATTAGATGGTCTCAAGATTATGGATTCAGAAGAAATAATATTTGGAATGAATGGAGAAAGTAAGCCGGCAACTATAAAGCCGGCAAACAATCAGTCTTATTTTTATATCTTAATGCCGATTAAGAATAGTTAATAAAGCTATAAAAATATCTTACGGGCTCATTCTCGCTCGTCCAGCGACTCGCTCCGAGGTTTCGGTCTTTTCGGTCCCGATGGACATCGGACACCATGCCGAAAAGGCCTCAAAATCCGCCCGTAAGATATTTTTGTAACTTTGTCTACGATGATTTGAAGAAAATGACTTCTTTCTCAATTTTATTATTTTGCGAGTCTTGGGCGGAAATTTTTAACACATTTTGAAGTTCCAGCGGGGTTTGTATAGTGTTTTGATAACGGTATTCTTTTCCGAAATTGCCATTTTGTTGAGAAATTACTTTTCCGTTTAAAAATATCTCTAATTTAATAATATCTGAAGGCGAAGAGATTCTCGCTAAAACATTGATAAAATTTCCGATAGCCATACTTCCTTTAAGAGGAGAGATGATTTCTAAATTTAACGATCCGGAGAAGGTGAGGTTAGTGAATAAATTCTGGCCCTGGGGATTAGTTTTAATCCACTCAACCAACGCTTCTTCCCAGTTTTTAAACTGCGGATCATTTTCCGGATTTGCCGGTGGTGGGCCGAGCGGATTTTTTTTATTAATATAATATAAAGTATCGTGAATCTGGTTATTAACCACAACCTCTCCTTTTAGAATTGGTTTATCAACGAAAATCGGTTCCGGTTTGGAAAAAGCTTCACCTGGACGGTTTTTTAAAACTTCTGATAAGAAGGAATTCCAAATAGGCACGGCCGCTAAAATACTGCCACCCTTTTTTTGCATCGGTTGGTTGTCATTATTACCGGCCCAAACTCCCACCACTAGGGACGGTGTGTAGCCAATCGCCCAAGCATCACGGTAGTCGTTTGTAGTTCCGGTTTTAAGCGCCACTTCGTGGTTCGGATAGACTGTTAAATTTAAACTATTTTGAAAAAGCGGAGAGCGGGCCTTTACGTCGGATAAGATATCGTTTATTAACCTGGCATATTGCGGTTCTATGACTTGATTAGAATTATCGCGGTATTCTTCTAAAATTTTTCCAGACTGGTCGGTAACTTTTAAAACCATAGTTTGTTGCCGCGACACTCCTTCTTGCGCTAGCGCCGAATAAGCGTTAACTAGCTCTACGAGCTTCACTTCGCCGCCGCCTAGAACCAAAGAAAGACCATAACGGCTTCGTTCGGTTAAGGTATTAATGCCCAAATTTTTAACCACCTCAAGAACATTGTCTATACCGGAGAGATATAAGGCTTTTACTGCCGGAACGTTAATTGATTGAGCCAGGGCGTTTCTTAAGGTTATCGGTCCGCGGAAAATTTCGTCAAAATTTTGCGGGTGGTAGCAATTATCTTGTTCTTCTTGAGGGATTAGGGACTGGTCGTGTTCTGGGATTTTTGGTTTTACGATAGAGGGACAATTTTCTTCATTAGAAACGAACTCGGTTGGAACATCAAAGAGAACGGTGTCCGGCGTAAATCCTTTTTGAAAAGCGGTTAGATAAACGAAAGGCTTAATCGCCGAACCCGGTTGGCGCAGTCCTTGAGTAGCGACGTTAAAATTACCCTGAATCACTTCGTCAAAATAATCACGCGATCCGACTAATGCCAAAACCTGGCCAGTACTAGCGTCTTCCGCGACCAATGCCGCGTTTGTGCCTTTATATAGCTCTTCGTTGCGTTTTACGCCCTCTGAGACGACCTTTTCTGCTAGTTCCTGCATTGGCCAGTCTAGGGTAGTCACTACTTCTAAGCCGGCAGTGCGGACGAATTCCTCGCCGTATTGTTTATTAAGGTGCTCTTGAACAGCGATTACAAAGTGCGGCGCTTTAATACCGGTATTGGATTGGGTGAATTGGAAGATATGTTTTTTCGCTCGGTTTTTTTCCGCTTCGCTGATATAACCAAGCTTCTCCATTTGATCCAGGGCGTTATTTTTTCTCACTATTAGCTCATCAAAATGAGATCCCCACGGCGAATAATAGCTGGGTGCTTTTGGAAGAGATGCTAAAAGCGCGGCTTCCGCTAAATTCAAATCTTTAGCCGGTTTTTTAAAATAAGTCTGACTAGCCGCTTCAACTCCGTAAGCGTTAGAGCCATAAGGGATCTGGTTTAAATAAAGATTTAAAATCTCATCCTTGGTGTAGCGTTTTTCCAACAAAATCGCCAAAATCAACTCCTTAATTTTTCTGGTTATAGTTCTATCCGGTGAAAGAAAAGCATTTTTTGCTAATTGTTGAGTGATTGTAGAACCGCCTTGGGAAACGCGTCCCCGTGAAAGATTGACCAGCAGGGCCCGGAGGATGGAGCGAGGGTCTAAGGCCGAGTGATTGTAAAAATTAGCGTCTTCAATAGCGATCGTCGCTTGTTTTATTTTTTCCGGTATTTCTTCAAAAGGTATAACCGTTCTTTTTTCTTCTCCATGAATTTCATAAAGAAGATTCTCGCCGGCGCGGTCATAAATTTTTGTTGATTGGGCTACTTGGCGATTTTCCAAAAGTTCCGGATTAGGAAGGTCTTTGATAATTAAAATTCCCCAAAAAACAAAAATTAGCGCTACCGCGCCAATGCCGCCAAAGGTATAGAGAACCAACTTACTCCTAAACATAATCAAAGATTATTGAGCTCGGTTCTATCTATTATGCTATTTTTTCTGAAAAAATCAATCCCCCTCCGATGTCCATCGGAAGGGGATTTTTTACATTTCTTTTTCTGGTTTTTCTTCCTCCTCTTCACCGCCGATTTCCGCTCCCGCTTCTTCGTCTTCTTCGTCTTCATCGTCCTCTTCGGTTAATAAATCTTCTTCCGCGCTGATTAAGTCAGCTTCGGAATCGTGAACGTTTTCAAATTGTGACATAATCTTATAAGCACTAACGACCTTTGTTTAAGCTTTTATTTACGTATATGTAATTATGTAATTCGGTAATTTCACTATAGAAGAAAATTATATTTATACAGACCATTCTGTCAACCCCCTATAGAGTCTTGCTATACTAAACGAAGTGGGAATTGTTTCGTTACATACCGGCGGAATCCATCTTCCAACGATTTGCCGCGGTTATGGCCACCGCAAGGGCATCGCTGGCGTCGTCGTGTCCCTGTAAATTATTAATCTTGAGGAATTTCTTGACCATAAACGCCACCGCTTGTTTATCGGACATTCCATAGCCAGTCAGGGCGGTCTTAATTTGTAACGGCGTATATTCAACTAGAGCAACGCCCACCTCCTTGGTTTTTAATAGAATAATTCCCCTTGATTCCGCCACTGCCAACGCGGTTTTTTTATTTTTAGCGAAAAACAATTTTTCCACGGCCACTAAATCTGGCCGGAACTTTTTTAAGAGTTTGGCGTAGGATTCCGCCATAGAAAGCATTTTATCCTTGCCGGAAATATCCAAAATTCCATAATCAACTAATTTTAGATCCGCTCCGTTTTCAATTGCGCCAAAACCGATTCTGGTTGTTCCGGGGTCAATGCCTAATATTTTCATTAATTGCTATTAGTTATTACGTTTTGCACATCATCGCGTTCTTCCAAGGCGTTTACGAGGTTTTGCAGTTTTTGCTTTCCCTCTTCGGAAATCTGTTGCGGAAATTTCGCTTGCCATTTTCCGCCGGCTTTTTCAAAACTCCAGAGCACGCTTCCTTGCTCCGCTATTTTCGCGTCGTTTTCGGAAAGTAAATGCTTTACCTCGGAAATTGTTCTATTGCGGCTGTCGGTAATGGCTTTAATTTTCAAAGCTATGCCACCTGGCCCAAGAGATTCAATATTTAACTCTTCAAGCTGAACAGCGGATTTATCAGAAACTTTTTTAATTGCCCGCTCAATATTATCACGGGGCATATCAAAAGAACGGGCTTGTTCAACAGCGTTTTTGAGCTCAATATTTGTTTCCGGATTTGTCCCTTTTCTGGCGGCTAGAGAGATAAGTTTAGAAAGTTTAGAAAACAACTGCCCCTTCTTTTTGTCAGCGATC
>ERZ1292623.387-Hain-H51-01um-R1-387-length-47904-cov-18_pt1 | contig 25123 bp, 25 predicted proteins | sample MGYA00564398_ERZ1292623 | MGnify/ENA primary metagenome ERZ1292623 (study PRJEB36523, sample SAMEA6512633) | groundwater metagenome | collected 2019-01-07 | study: AquaDiva: Metagenomics assemblies of 32 groundwater samples | reverse complement strand
GTCCTGTTGCAGAGATCGTGCCGATGTTCGAAAGATTGCCGGAGGCGTCGAGGCGTTGTGTTCCTCCCGTTTGGAGTGCGGTCGTCGCATTCACCGTGACGCCCGTGATTGTTCCCGTTGCCGTAATGTTGGCTGCCGAAAGATTGCCGGAGACAAGAGCGGTGCCGTGAACGGCAAAGGTGGTTGATGGGGTGTCGGTTGCAACGCCAACTGCGGAGCCCGTGTCATATAAGACGCCGGCGCCGAGGGTGTTGGTACCCGTCCAGCGAGCCACTTGGTTTGCGACACCGGTGCCGGTAGGGCTTGTTGTGGAAATCCACGCAGGAATACCATTTGAAACCGAGAGAACTTGACCACTCGTACCAATGCCGAGTTTGGAAAGAACATTGGATGCAGAGGCATAGAGGGTGTCGCCCAAGGTGTAGGAAGATTGTCCGGTGCCGCCACGAACTGCTGCGATCGTTGAGGACGCTGACCAGACACCGGAATTGATAACGGCAACACCAGAGAGCGCAGAAGAATCAATGCCCGTGCCACCATAGATGGCACCGATTGCAGTACCATTCCAGGTTCCGGAGGTAACCGTGCCGAGCTTGGAATGACCGGAGACATTGAGTACGGTTGTGGTCGCATTCGTTGAGGTGGCGTTCACGGTCGTGAGATTCGTGATGGTTGAGGTTGCATGATTCACGAGGAGTGATGCATTCAACGTTTGTTGTGCAGTCCAGGTGTTCGCATTCCCGAGGTTGAGGGATGCAACCACAGCTCCGGTTGTAGGAGAGATGGTGAGGGTGCTGTCTGAGTTTGAAACGGAAGTCACTGCTCCGCTACTGCTCGTAATACAGGTGCCGTTAGATGTTCTGAAGCATCCTCCCGAGAGCTGAATACCATTTGCAAAGGTTGAGGTTGCTGATGTTGACGTCACATCAAGTGCAGTCGCTTGAATACCTCCTCCAAAGGTTGAGGTTGCAGTGCCGGTATATTTGAGAACGCCGGAGACCGCGAGCGTGGTTGAAGTCGCATTCGTAGACGTTGCATTCACCATGACGAGATTCGTGATGGTTGAGGTTGCGTTGTTCACGAGGACTGCGCCGGACAAGGTTGCGAGTCCTGTTGCAGAGATCGTGCCGATGTTCGAAAGATTGCCGGAGGCGTCGAGGCGGGTCACGCTATTCGTTCGCAACGTCTGAATATTAAATGTTTCTCCTGTTAACGTTCCTAAAATTGTTGAAGATGCTGAATTTGAAACGATACCTTCAAAAAGCGATGTACCTACGACCTGATGGATAAACCCCGTTGATGTTGTAGCACTTGCACCAATGAGTACAACATCAGTGATATCAGTTGGATACACAACAAGACTATCAGTGGTTGTTGCCCAAAGAGATGCCCCGCCACTCGTTGATTGATCAGTCCCACAAGAGAATTTTCCCGTAGCAAGATTGTAAAGAACTTTACTTGAAGTAGTATTACTGCAATCAGAAAAACCGCCTTGTGAAAATCCATTAGAAACAACGAGTTGTGATGTAGATGCATTCGTTCCTACTGAGAGATAGGTAGTCGTCGCGCGTGTGCCAGTAAAATCAGAGACATTTAATAATGTCGACGAAGCCGTTGAAAGAACTCCTCCGTAAAATGTCGTAAGGTCGCTTACTTGAAGCGTGGAGGATGCATAGAAAGCTCCTCCAGATCCTATATGGAGAACATTTGCTCCCGCGCTATTTTGAATCTGCAAAAGATTTGCAGATTGTCCGGACACTCCGCGTAATGAAAGCGGAATAGATGCGGTTGTTGTTGCTTCAATCGTAACTTGAGAAAGTCCAATCGGAGAGGTTGTGCCAAACATGGACGGCGTCGTGGTGCCGCTCACCGCTCCCGCATATTGCGCGAACGCAGAAGAGGTTATTCGTTTGCGCGGAGAAAGCGTTTCAAACGTACTGTTATTTGAAGAAGCTTCAACTTGTAAATAAATATCCTGTGCAGAATTGAAATTATAATCCAAAACTGGGAAACCACCTGCCGTATCTCCGATGTTCGCATTAAAAACCCCACTTTTTACCGTAAGAGAAACTGATGATGGCGCCGAGACGGGCCAGAGCCGGCTTCCCGATCCAACCGTTTCATTGTCCCAAATAGAAAATTTGAAATAGTATGTTGTTCCCGATGATCCTCCCAAGAGACTACCGCCTGAATCAAGAAGTCTTCCTTGATAGCTTAAGACGCGAGGAACACCAAGCGAAGCATTGGCGGTTGGAATAAAAACAGCTAAAGCTCCTGGAAACAAAAGTTGCGGAAGCAATAGTAAATTCAGCGCAACGCGGAGTACTTTTGAAACAAATTTTTGATTATACAGGAACTTCATTTTAGCAAACGCTGGCAAGCGTACATTCAACACAGAAAAACCCGCGCATACGGCGTTTTCCTTATTAAAAGTATAGCATTCACTGAGTTGAAACCTGCTGTGGATAGAGAAACTAAAAAAACCACACAGTTTAAGATGGATCCTTTTTGGTTAAAACCCTTAAACAAAACTAAAATCGCCAATGGTTGGCGATTTTAGTTTTTGCGGGCTTGTCCGCTAAAAATCTTAGTGAAAGCGGTGTGTCGCGGTCTAGAACCTACCACATGCAAGCAGTATAAGTGTTTTTGAGAGGTCGTTCTAGTTCTCAATTTGAGGTGTCCAGGTCGGGGTCAAAATGAGACAAATGAGACACCAAAAGGCCTGATTTTAGACTGTCTCATTTCTACAATACTTGTTTTTGAAACTCATGCTCTAATTCTTGAAAGTTCTTGGGTATTCCAAAAAATTCACGAATTTTATTCTCCTCTTTTTTACCTATTGTAGCCGAACGTCCCTTGTAGCTTATAAGTTCAAGTTTTGGAAACGAGAAACGAGCATTAACGCCCTGACTTTTATGAATAACATGAAAATGTTTGGGAGTATAATCGCCGCTATAGACCCAAAATTCAAAACCATTCATCCTGCCAACGATTCTGCCCAGAAGAGGCCCATGCCACTGAATTGCTTCTTTATATTTTTCTTCTAGGGCTTTTTGTTCAAGATCTTCATCCGATTCTGAAAAAGATTCGAAATGCTCTTCTGATTTTTGGAATATCTCAAAAACTCCTTCTAAAATTTCCTTTTTATTAACAGCCCTTGCATTAATTCTTTGTAATTCGTTTCTATAATTATTCCAATCTTCTTTAAGTTTAATAATTTTTACGATCGTATTCGACAGTTGCCCTTCTAACTCCTTTTCTTCCCTTTCATTTTCTTTAGAACCTTTAATAATAAGAGGTAGTAGAAGAAAAGATTTTTCCTGATGCCCGCTTATTTCAATAATAAGTCCCTGAGGATGTTCGGGTGGTCTTAAATGACTCAGATCGATATTAGAATAGAATTTAACGTTCTTTCTAAATCTTCGAAAAAGACCAGGTATTACTTCCCCGCCAGTACCCATAAACTCTTTGCCGTTAACATCCATGAGGCTCACCCCAAGCCCATATTCTCCGTGAAGAAGCCAAGATTTTGGAATCCACCCAACAACATCAAATATAAGACCCACTTTCTCGTAGGGTTTGGGTCGGACAAGTTTAATAATTTCTTCTTTATCCATTTACCACACACAAATTAAGGATAATTGGATTTACCACTAGATAGATCTGTGTAAGTAATATAAAGGCGCAGAATAAAATTAATCCGACAATCGTTGTCTTTTCAAAAGACCATTTCTCATGCTTTATATTTTTATACTGTTTTTCGGATGCTTTAAATAAAGATTTAAAGAATGCGACTGTGATATATACAAGTCCGACAACTAATAAAACTTTTAACGCATCATCGCCACTAACAGTACGATTTGGAACAGCACAGTAGGATTGAGCTAGAAAGATTAATAATGAAATTTCTGCGGCAACGACAATAAGAGATTTAAATACAAAGAATGCTGAATATGCAAACGTAAGTAAAAACAAAATGCTGAAAGCAACTGCAGTTATGATCCATAGCACTTCACTCATATTGCTTCCTAGGAAAAAATATCCTACTGATAAAACTGCGGCGATAGCTATAGCACCAACTAAGCGAGGAAGACTCTCTTTAGCTGGAAGTAAGTTTTTCAGTTTTTCCTTCAAGAGGTTAAGCATGTTCTTTCTGTTCTTCGCCTTTAGTTACTCGTAAATGATCCATAATCCTATAACCCTTCAAATGCTCATGCGGGTCAACAAATCGATACCAGGGTTCTGAATGGAACCACTCTTTCCCGTCTTTTACCTCTTTGACCATATGCGATTCGGTAAGCTTTTTTGGTGGCAGCATATCCCTATTATCTCTTATTAGGAATAGTTGAACATGCATGCTCTCCCCATCTCGAGTAATAGTTCGTGCTTTAAGAATTCCTTTCTTGATCCAGCTTCGTATGGTTGAGGCTTTCAAATTGAACCTGCTTTCGAGGTCATACTTTGAATACCAGCTTTCTTTATTTTTTGCTAAAGATGGCGGAACCTCCTTTCGATTGATTGCATTCTGACAGATAGTACATTTGATTCCATACTTGTCGTACCAATTACCGCCTGCTTGAGTTCCACAACCACAGATGAAGCAGGTATAACCCACGCCATCGAGCTGGAAGCCTTTGGGATTATCTTTCAGTTTTAGCTGACGGTGGTAATCTTCTTCAGCTAAATCAACGAGGAGTTTTGCATAATTCATGAGATTATGCGCAGCTTCTGATGCTTCATCCCAAGAAAGTTCTTTATTATGTTCTTTCTTATAGATTTCCTGGAATTCTTTGATGGCTTCGTCGGAAAGAGGCATAACTCAACTGTCGAACTCAATTTTTCTTAATTGTTTTTCTTCGTCCCTATGCTGACGCTCTTTCTCTGCGCTATCACGGAAACTTGTGATCATTCTTCTTGTAAATTTCTGGATGCGCGGATTTTTCTCGTCTTTATATTTCTCTAGCTCTTTTGCGCGAGCTTCGTATGCATTAGCAATACCATATTCTCCAGAAACTACGCCCGTAGAATACATGAGCCCATCAATCTTATCAATAACCCTTTTATTGTCTGTTCGAGCAATGATTTCTAAGTAAATATCTAATTTTCCACCGTGAAACGTATCTAAAGTTCTCACTGCTTTGAGCAGGCTTTTGTCATCGCCCTTCTCAATGAGAGGCTTAAGAATCTCCTGTAACGGAGCTCCAATTCTTTCAAGGAAATTACTGACTTCCCAATTGTAGGTTGACCATTCTGTATCAACCTCTGCTACCCACTTTTGTATTTCAATGAGAAATGCTTGGTGAGAAACAATGTATTTCTGCAAATCAGGATTGAAGTGATATGGAATGGGATCATAATGCTCTTCGCCTAAAACTCTTTTAGGATTATTCTCTTTCTTCTCTACACCTTTTCGAATTCGATTCAAGAAAACATTCATTATTAGCTCAAAATCATCTCTTCCTATTTCCAAGAGAAGCTGTTGCAAGTGCCAGTCAAGATCCGGAGCGACGACCATTTGTTCGATAAAAAACTGCACGCCTTTTTTGCTCAGCTGAGCAACATCAATCCATCCCTGCATCGTAAGAAAAGGCAGCTGATTCCAAAATGTCTTGACGTATTGCGGATTCAAATGGATTTCTTGAATAAGGAGATTCTCGATTCTCCGTGGGTCGGAGAGGAAATTGCGTGCCAGTGTATTGATAAGTGAATAATGCAGTAAATGATTTTTCCCATTATCTTCTTTAAGAAAAGAAAACTTGCTCGTTTTCTTTACAATCTGTTCAAGAATATCTAAATCTTCTTTCCTGCTCTTAGTCCTGACATCGATTCCTTTATCTAGATTCAAAGAGAAACAAATTGCGCTCACGAGCGATGGGTCTTGTTCTTGAGCAATCAAACCTACGTATTTCTCCCAGACATCTATCCGCTCCGCATCTCGAAAACCTTCTAAAAAGCTTGCCGAGAAAGTCTTTAGTTTCATTTTTATTCCAAAAGCATTTTCAAGGATTTCATCTGCAATTTCAGGCTTCTGGCTAGCAAGTTTTCTTAAAAATCGTTTGAAGTTGAGAAAATGCCACTCTTCAACTGGACCAAGGGTTTGTGAGATCTTCTCTAAATCTGCTTTCCACTGAACTATGTTTTTAGAGTTCACTTCTTCAACTTTTGCATCAATCATCTTCTCTCTTTTGCCGTCGGAATTGTCCCAACCCACCTCTTCTCTAAATACAATATCGTCGCCGGCAAACAAGCGAAAAAGTGCATAGAAGCCATCGTTCAAAATATCACTCCTTAGCTTTTTGAGTTCTTCAATATCAAACTGCTTATTTCTCTGCATCCAATAGAGTCGTTCTTGAATTTCTTCTGCAACTGCAATACTTCCCACGAGTTTTTCATCAGCATCAAAGAGCATCCTTCTGTATATTCCAGTGAGATACTGCACGTCGTCTCGGATCATATCCCTAACATCATCACCGTATAATACATTACCCGGTGTACGGGTTGCTGTTTCCAGAATTTTCACCAGCCTAACCTTCCTTTCTTCATCTGAAACAGATTGATATATTTTAAATACAAGATTAATGGCCTCTCTACGGATCTTTTTTAAAAAATCTGTAGGAGATATAACACCCGAATGCAACGTGATCGTATACTGAGCCTCATCATTTAGCCCAGAAGTAGTGCCTTCAACAGAACAGTCCAGTAGTTCTCGTAACACTGTTTCTAAGAAATCAATACGTTTAAGCTGCTCATTAGGAGGCCAAGAAAGAATAAGGTCTAGAATCGCGCGTTGCGCCCCGTATCCAATCTTACTCTCTGTGAGGACATTGAAATCATACCGGGAAAACTTCTTTACAACTTCCAATGCCTTTTGTTTCACTTCCAAATCACTATCTTGAGACAGTAGTACTAGTAATCGTAGTACATCACTATGAGCGATATATCTTAGCTGACTAAGTAATTCAATACTCTTCAGTACTAAATCCTTATGTGATTTGCCATTAAATTCACCGAAAGGAGATTTATGGAGGACTACTAGTATCGGTCTTTTTTGAAAAATATAGTCGAGAATCTTAATGACTTCTTTTGGAACCTTATATATAAATTCACCCAGTAAATTTAAAGACTCTAATATAGATTCGTTATCCTTAGCTCCTTTAATGTCAGCAAAAATAGTATGTGCGAATTTAGCAAGCTCCTTATCGACAATCGGATTGCTCAATGCCATCAGTTTTGACAATATCTGCCTTCGTTTTGAATTCATAGTTCTGCAAACTTCTCTAAAAGCTGAGAGAGATTGATATTATTTTTGCTAATCAACTCATTAAGAGCGACCTTTGCGTCTGCGGCATTTTTTAGAGAAAGTAATCCGCCAACTACTACCGTGAGTTCTAATCTTTGAAGATGAGATAGTATTTGTTGTTCCTCTTCGATGCTAATATTCAGAAATTCTCTCACAATTTCGCGTGTTTGGATGCCTCTATTGTCGATATAAAACTCGGGAATTAAATAAATAAAGCACTGATAAAAAATAAGTTTGTCGCTGTAATCGTTTAATAGATTCTGATACTTAGTTTTAATTTTTGCGTAATCACCTGAGATAGAAATCTGAGCAGAATTTTGTAGATATTCCAATTGCTGTTTAATTTTTGAGAGAATATCATTCTCTTCCCTGACTTGCGACTTTAATCGCTCTATCTCTGTTCTCTGTATTTTACCGCTGTCATATAAAGTATGATGATTGGGACATAAAACCACTAAATTATCGGCGTAATTATTGTTTCTGTCCCCATCAATATGCGCTAACTCTATAGCAGCTTCGTTCTTGCATACGACGCATGCAAATCTAGCTTCGATTCTCACTTCCTGTTGAATCAAATTCGGGATATGGGGTCTTGAGTTGGAATATTTTTTCCTTAGCATTTTCATACTTCTCTGAAGTATTTAAATGGAAGATACATTTTTCAAGTAAGTGCAGACTATCTTTCCTTCCCTGAAGATGTTCCGCACTTACTCAAATTTATAACTTACTTCTTCGTGTCGCCGTAGCCAGGTTTGGGAACCCGTTCTACGACGTGAGTATCGGGATGTTCACGTGCCTTCTCAACCGTTGTGAATTGGCCATCGCGAGCATCGCGACCACGAAGTGTAGTCTTTGAATCTTTGCTCATAGCAGTAAATTTTGCTATTTGGACGTCAGTTGTGATATCGTATAAATATCATAGAATTTAAGCGAAGTCACTTCTTTCTCGAAGAAATCGACGCGGAGTCGTGTCGGGAAGGAAACTCCTTCTCCGATTTGAACGTCCGAAAAAGCCGCCTATTGTAGGCGGCTTTTTCTGGCCCTCAAATTTCCGTAGAGAAGAGCATTGACCACACAAAAAGTTTTCTGAAGATGTAATCTAATCATCTCATTAATTTACATTTTTAATTACCTGCACAACTTTTCCGTTAATGAGGAATTTGTCATCTTCATGAATACAAATCGGGGGGTAATTCTCGGTTGATTCGGATATAAGCAGAATCTGCTCGTTCGGGGAATCAAATACAACTTTCTTCACCACTGCTTTATCATCAATAATCGCCACCACTACATCGCCGTTGCGCGGTGTGCCATATTCACTATCGATAACCAAGTAGTCCCCTGAATCTATGCTCTTTCCGTCAATTGAAGCCCGATTCATACTGTTACCCTCTGCATGTATAGCAAAAAACGAACGCTTTGGGTTCCGGCGACCAAGAAGCGTATTTGAAACCCTCAGAAAACCTTCAAGATTTTGCTCCGCAACAATGCCTTCAGGACCACAACTCGCGGTTCCATAAATGGGAATGTTGTAGAGGCGAGCACGAATTCCCCTCAGGAGACCCGAAGCCCAACCGGGGAGATTTTTTTCAATCACGCCTTTCATACGATCTATCCTTATTAACCCTTTCTTTTCAAGCTGACTGAGGTGAAATTTCACCTTCTGCGGAGAAGGGGCATTCACCTTACGCCCTATTTCCCGCAAAGAGAGCTTCGCGAGGTCTTCTTTTCCGGCGAGTTCAAGGATTGCTTGTTGTATTGGATGAAGTCCCATATAAGAGCAGTATAGCGCGGATCGGATAAATTTGCAAGAGGGGTAAGGGGCTTATGGTTATTAACAGTTGACACCCTGACCACGGAGCGTAAACTATGAAAAAGGTCGGCATCATTATGGACATGGGACTATGAACGAACTTATCAAAGGATCAGACGGCCGGGTCACCCGCGTATTTATATGCGAGTGTAGAACACCGCTGTATCGCAAAGATCTCACCAATGACAGGTATGAATTCATGAAAAAGCATAATGGCAGAACCGAGATTACAGTCGTTGAGACGGGTAATATGTGTAAGATCTATTGTTTCAATTGCAACCTCTCACACATCGTCTGTTCTGTGAAGGAAAACATGAGATTGGCGGATGAGGTAGCCGTAACTGTGGATAAAGAGATTTGACACTAGAGTCGGATCTAGTAAAGTAAGATTACAACCAAATAGAAAAAGAGCATCGTCTGGAACGCCCAGGCACGTATCTGCGAAAGCAGGTATATGCCTGGGCGTTTTTGTATTCACTGCTCAAAAAGAGTCAGAAAAAAATATAAAACCTAACTATGAACAAAAAACTCATTACAAAAGAAAAGCTTGCGGTGCAGTACGTTCCTCTCCCTTCACTAAGCCACCCTTCCTACAATCCGAGATTTTGGAGCAAGGAAGCAAATCAGCAACTCAAAGACTCGATCAAAAAATTTGGGGTTGTAGACCCTCTGGTTGCCAATGCTACCCCGGGACGGGAAGGAATTGTCGTCGGTGGAAATTTCAGACTAACTGTGCTCAAAGAACTCGGTTTCAAGGAATGTCCAGTGGTGTGGATCAATATTCCCGACATCGAAAAAGAGAAGGAGCTTTGCATCCGTCTAAATAAAAATTTGGGCTCCTTCGATTGGGATCTCCTTGCAAAGTTCGATGAAGGATTGTTGACCGATATCGGCTTCACGAGCGAAGAGTTAGATGAAGTCTTTGGTGAAGATGAAACGCCAGAGGTATTTGACCTGCAAAAAGAATTGAAGAAATTGCAGATCGACAAAATTCAAATTAAACCCGGCGACGTATACCAGCTAGGCAACCATCGCCTTATGTGTGGCGACTCCACTGTTGAGGCCGACATCTTGAAGCTTATGGCTGGCGAGAAGGCAGACATGTGCTTCACCGATCCTCCGTACATCCTTGATTACCTTCACGGCAAGAAGCGTAAAGGCAAAGCTACGGAAGGATTTGGGCTGAAGCGAGACCGGAAATACCTTGGCACTGATAGTTTACCGCCTGATTTTACCGATCTTTGGATGGCAAACGTGGCTAAAATTCAAAAACCCGACTTCTCCATTATCGTCTTCGAGCACCCAAAAAACCTCAGGACTATCTGGAATGCTCTTGAAAAGCATTGGAAATATAGAAACACGATTGTGTGGCACTTGCCTAATCGGGTGCAGGGTTTCTCCGCGAAATACAAGTTTTTCAATAAGCACGACATTGCGCTGGTAGGAACAAAGGGAAATATTGTATTGAACACCAAACCTGAAAATATTTCTCTTCTTCAAGAGGAATACGAAAATGCCCTCTTCGCTACCTCGGGAAGTCCGCATTGGGAGTCATATGGGAAGGGTAAGAGGTATTGTCCTACGGACCACGTGGACTTCAAGGCGGCTGATGAAAAAAGTTCCGGCCAAGGCATTATCTTTGGCACTAAACCCTTGGAAATTCTCATTCCCTACCTGAAAGTTCTCACCAAACGAAATGATCTCGTTGTCGAACCGTTCGGAGGGTCAGGGTCAACCTTAATTGCTGCAGAAAAACTGCAACGCAGATGCTACCTCATGGAAAAATCTCCCGTGTATGCGGAGGTTATCAAACGTCGCTGGGAGAAATTAACAAATAAGAAGGCTATAAAGGTCGATGGAAAATAAATCTGAACGAATCACTAAACGAATTGCGAAAAATAAGGAACTGCTTTTAGAGCACCTCAAGAAAACACCCATTCTTCAGTTCGCGTGCGAGAAGAGCGGAATTTCGCGAGCCACAATATACAGGTGGCGCACGGAAGATAAGGTGTTCTCGGATGCAATGGATATTGCACTTCATGAAGGAAAGCTTCTCGTAAACGACATTGCCGAGAGCCAGGTCATGGCTGCGATTCGCGAGCGGAACTTCAGTGCCGCGACATTCTGGCTTCGTCACCACCATCCTGACTACGCCACGCGCGTCGAACTCGCTGGTCGCATCATGCACGAACGCCGCGACCTCACCGACGAAGAAAAATCACTTATCGAGAAAGCGCTCCGGCTCGCGCTTCCACCAGAAGAATTACCAACCGACAATAAACAAAACAAACCTAATCATGAATGACATTACTTTTTCCGATTCTCCCGATGATCGGGAGAAAATAATACAGAAGATGATCGCCGATCAAGCATTCAGACTTGAACTCACCACCCAGAGCCACTACTGGTTTTTCCATTGCTACCTCAAAGACTATATTCAGTTTCCGACCGCTGATATGCACCGAGAAATGATTGCGCTCACTCAGAGCGATGAAAGGCTAGTAGTTGTTCTTGCCTTCCGAGGATCCGGAAAATCCACGGTATTCACTCAGTCATACCCTTTGTGGGCGATTCTCGGCAAGCAGCAAAAGAAATTTATTGTGATACTCAGCCAAACCCAGCGGCAGGCACGGCAGCACCTCATGAATATCAAAGATATTCTCGACCATAACGAATTGCTTCGGCGAGACTTGGGTCCATTCAAAGAAACCCAGGATGAATGGGGTGGCTACTCGCTCGTACTTTCGAAGTACGACGCAAGAATCACGGCCTGCTCCGCGGAACAGTCTATTCGCGGATTGAGACACCTCCAATATCGCCCCGACCTCATTATTGTCGACGATATTGAGGATCTCGAATCAGTCAAAACTCGCGAAAGCCGAGAGAAAACCTATAGCTGGCTTACGGGCGATATCATGCCTGCGGCAGCCCATAATGCAAAGATTGTGATCGTCGGCATGAACCTCAATGACGATTCCGCAGTCATGCGGTTCGTCAAAGGTATTAAAGCCGGCGAAGTAAAAGGGATTACGCGATCATACCCGATTGTTGATGAAAACAACGTGCCGCTTTGGGCAGCTAAGTTTCCGCTTTCCGTCATTGAAGAAATACGCATCAGGATCAATAACGTCATTGCATGGAGCAGAGAATATCTCTTGAAGCTCTTAGCCGAAGCAGAGCGAGTAATTCTTAAAGAATGGATAAAGTATGCAAGCAGAATTCCAAGTCTTGAGTCAGATGACTATAAGAGAACCTATTTAGTCATTGATCCCGCTATCTCGCAAAAAGATACTGCGGACTACACTGCTATGGTAATGATGAGTACGTTCGGCAACGATGAAACCCTCAAAATTTATATTTATCCTAACCCTGTCAATGAACGATTAACATTTCATGAAACTATAGAGCGGGCAAAACTTTTATCACGAAGCCTAGGTCGCGGCCACCACGTTCGGATTATTGTGGAGGAAAACGGATATCAGAAAGCGCTACTCCAAGAGTTAAAGCGAACCAGTGGTTTAAGTGTGGATGGTATATCTACATCTGGGACAGATAAACGCACACGACTCAGTGCAGCTGGGTCGTTGATTCAGGCAGGCGATGTATTTTTTGCCGAAAAGGGCAATGAAACGCTTATTCAGCAGTTGCTCGGCTTTCCTTCCGAGAGTCATGATGACCTTGCAGATGCCTTTGCGCTTGGAATAATGAAAGCCGCGGAAGACGATTACCATACTCCTTACATCACCGTATTTTCTTTTCCACCTCCTCGGGGAGGATTAGCGGATTATGATTAACGGATTGTTTTAATGGCTGATTGTCCACGCTCCATCTGCGTCAACATTGAAAAGGTAGATGCCTGTTTTTGGAATCTGAACCGCCTTGGAACCGTTGAATGGTCCAATGGTATTAACGAGAAGATCGACGTTCCCGCCGTTCTTATCCATGAGCCAGATGCTGAAGTTCCTTGAGCCGTTATGAGTAAGTGCAAAGGTCGCGAGGCCTTTCTGAATCGTAACGAGTTGAGTCGCTTGCTGAGCCGTGCCGCTTACGGTTGATGGCATAGCCGGAGCAGTTGCAGGACGTGGCTGCTCTATGACGACTGACCACCCGCCATCCGCATCTATATCAAGAAGATATGTGTCGGCTTTCGTGATGCCAACTGCTTTCGATCCATTGAATGAGCCGACGATGTTTGCTAGGAGATCGACTTTATTTCCCTCACTATCGAGAAGCCAAATACTAAAGTTTTTTGTCCCCGTATGAGTCAGCTTGAAGACCGAAAGTCCGGTGATGAGCATGAATTGCTCTGATGCCTGCTGACCAGTGCCTTTTAGAGATATAGCCTCGGGTTCTTGAACTGGCGGAGGTGTTGGTTTAGGGGCGGGCGGAGGAGTCGTTTTCGGCGTTGGCTGTGGTGGAGGCGTGACCGCTTGCTTGGTTGATGGAGGAGTTGATTGAGGCTCAACTTGTGGCGGAGGTGTAACAGCTTGATTGTTATTTATTTGATTCACTATTTCTGCGGTTGGTTTAATAGCCCCAATGACGATAGATGCAATCGCAAGAACAAGAACTATCACAAACTTTAGTGGTCCTGAAAGGACTAAGTTCCATCTTTGCTTTGCAAACTCACTCATAGGAGGCAGAAGAATTACTCCTGCAAGGAGCAGAAGCGCTCCGGCTACAAAGGAATTAAATATAACGATGACTCCTACAAGGCTAAAGAAAACTGCGAATATCCAGCTCACGACCCAGCGGATATTTATTTTCTTCGTCTCACCAGCATTTGATTGATCCATATAATTTTAGTAATTAATTGGTAATGTGCTGGCGAGAAACACAAAGCCCCGCGCCAGCTAGGCCTTGCGGCCCCATACCGGTTTCCCGATATGGCCCATCGCTGAGTTGCTGAACGCGGGGTTCAGTATCAGCGATGGGACTTGCGAACCATGCCACCCGATAAATCGAATGGGTTAGGTTCTTGCCTTTCGGCTCTCTATTCAGTTGTTAACTCAATGATACCTGCGACCTTTGAACTAGTCCATGTTCTAGCTTAGATTTGAGGCTTTGCGAAGCCCTGGAGTTACCAACAGGAGGCCTTTAGGGCGCTCTGGACTCCTTTAGGGATCTGCGTCATCCCTTGGATATATGAATAACCAAATATCTAGAGGGGTTTCAGGGGTCGGAACTCTTAGTAAGCCAGAAGAGGTCCAACCAAAGGTCAAATACGTACTATACGCAAGAAAAAGTACAGAGTCCGAAGAACGACAGGTTCTTTCGATAGATTCGCAGGTAAAGGAGATGCTTCAGATTGCTGAAAAGGAAGGCTTGGAAATTGCAGAGATTAGGAGAGAAAGCCATTCGGCTAAAGCGACTGGACAACGTCCGGTGTTCAACGAGATCATTAACGATATCAGCCTAGGTAAATTCAACGGCATTCTTACCTGGGCGCCGGACCGCTTAAGTCGCAACGCAGGTGACCTGGGGAAACTGGTGGACTTGATGGATGAAAAGCTTCTTATCGAAATACGAACCTTTGGACAGCGTTTCACTAATTCCCCCAGTGAAAAGTTCCTGCTCATGATTTTGGGCAGTCAAGCAAAGCTCGAAAATGACAATAGAGGCGTCAATGTGAAACGAGGACTCCGAACCCGCTGCGAGATGGGGTTACGCCCCGGCATGGCACCCACGGGCTACCTGAATGAAAAGAGAACAGATCGGAAGTGCCATGCGATAGTGGATACTGAGCGAGCGCCAGTTCTGAAACAAATGTTTGAAAAGGTGGCTAATGAAAAATGGAGTGGTAGAAAAATATACCACTGGCTGAAATTTGAGATCAATTTCAAAACAAGAGGAAATAAGAATCTTTCACTCTCAAATATTTATACACTTCTCCAAAACCCATTCTTTTATGGAATCTTTGAATATCCAAGTAAAAGCGGTAATTGGTATACGGGAAAGCACGAGCCACTCATTACTAAGGAGCTATATGAAAAAGTACAAGAGCAGCTAAAGCGAGATCACGTGGTGCGGTCTGAGATAAAAGAATTCGCTTTTACAAAACTTATATCGTGCGGGTCCTGTGGTTCAGGGATAACCGCCGAAGAGAAATATAAAAAGCTAAAAGACGGCACGACCGCACGGTACGTCTACTACGGCTGCACCAGGAGCAGAAATATTCACTGTAAAGGCGGATATATACGCGAGGAGGAGTTAATCGATCAGCTGGTAAAAATAATGGACCACATGGATATTAATGAGATTGGCATGCGGCATAAATTCGAAGAGGAAGTTGCGAGGCTCACAAAATTTCAAAAGAGCTTTTTTGGAGCGAAGGAGGGGTTGAAAGCCGAGAAGAAAATAGATGTTCCGGCATACGCAAAGTATTTACTCAAAGAAGGAAGTGTTATCGAAAAACGTGAGTTGCTCTCCTGCATTAAAAGCAGGCTATTGCTTACTCGGAAAATAGTAATATTCGACAAAAGATAATCTAACCAAGCCAGAATCGGTTTTTCAAATCCTCGCTGATGGTATGTGCATTCGCATGAGAGAGAACGCCTAGATATGACTGAAGCGATTGTTCCAATGTTTCCGTGGTTATAGCTCCTTCGTGACGTTCATCGACCCGCTTATTGAATTTCCTGAATATCCGATGGCGTGTTTTCGTGCGTAACAGCCGATGATGCGGAAACAGTACATATCCCAGGAAGTCGATGCCTTGATATAATGAGCGGACACTAATTTTCTTCGGATGAAGATCTAAGGAAAGTTTTTCATGCAAGAATTTCGTAATAAATGGTACAAGCTGTTCTAAATATTCTTTGGTATCTGCAATAATGACGAAGTCATCGGTATATCGGGCATAGTGTGTAATTTTCAAATTATGTTTTATAAATTGATCCAATTCATTCATGTAGATATTCGCGAAAAGCTGGGAGGTAAGGTTCCCAATAGGAATACCTTTGTTTTGCGTCCCCGTCTCTCTCTCTCTCTCTCTCTCTCTCTCGAGAGAGAGAGAGAGAGTTGTAGCTGCCTACAATAGAACGAAACAGTTCAGCGACTTTCGGATCTTTAATCCTTCTTTCCAAAACGGAAAGGAGGATTTTGTGATCAACAGAATCAAAAAACTTTTTGATATCGCATTTGAGTGCGAAGCACGGGCAGGTCCCATTGCGACTCACCTGCCGAAGCATGCGTTCCACCGCATCAACGCCACGATGAGCCCCATAGCCCACCCGACACGAGAAAGAAGTCGAAATAAATGTCGGCTCGAATATGGGATTCAAGATAGAAAAAATGGCGTGATGCAGTATGCGATCCCGAACAGAGGCTTTGTGGATATGTCGCTGCTTCGGATCAGTGATATAGAAACCCGTATAGGGCCCGTGCCTATACGTTCCATTCTTCAGTTCGCGATACAGAGTAAAAATATTCTCTTCAAGGCGCCATTCGAAAGCTTCAACATCGCGTTTGCCACTCTTATTTCTTCGAAATGAATCCCATGCGGAGAAAAGATTGTCGAGACTCACGATATTATCAAATAAATTTTGGTATACCTTCATATGGATGAATTCAATATTCCTATCTTCAAAAAAACATACGACCTCTACAAAATTTTCTACGCCTATAGAAGCGGCGTCCCAAAGCAGGACCGATACACCATTTGGCAGAAGTCCGAGGAGTTGCTTTTGGAAATCCTCGAGAACCTTTTACATGCGAGCCAAATGGCAAAGGGAGAAAAAGGAGAACTCCTTAAAGCCGTGAGTACGAAGCTCAACTTTCTCCGCATTTTCATCCGTCTCATGAAAGATGTGAAAACCTTGGACAGCAAGAAATACATTGTCATCCAGACAATGATAGATGAGATCGGCCGGATGCTTGGCGGATGGATCCGTTCGCTTAAGAGCGAATAAGCAAGAAGGGCGTCCCGAAAGGGACGCCCTTCTTCGTCATCGAAGAGAGACTTCGGAAAGAAGCCAGATGCCGAACCGTAGTTGTCGTTCGCATTGTCGTACCAGTTCGTGTCGAACTTGAGCTTGTCGTCGTCGTTGTTGACGTTGAAGATCGGCGCGTTCACGAACTGACCATCGGCATCAGGATCTTGCCTCGCCCCGTCCAATTCACTGAGCCTCGAGGGTTCCTGTCGCCTACAGCGACTCATATCCTTTCGACTCTGTATTTTATTCGGCAGCAACACTTCATGAAATGAAGCGCATCTGCACAAGAGCAAAGCAAGCAGTATCTCCTCGAAAGACAGCACGCTCCTTGAAACCGTAATCGCAAGGATTCCGGCTGGAGTTCTTTAGGGAGCTTAGGCGACGGCGATCCGTGAACCGCCGTTCATGAGCCATATGAAAAGTATATAGGGAAAATTCTTTTTTCAAAAATAAAGAGGGGGTTAGAGCCACAGAAGTCCGTAGACCTGTGGATAACCCCCTTAGAAAAAACCGGCGAATGCAAGCGATCAAAGGATCAAGGGATCCAAAAGATGCAAGCATTCAAACTCTCAAGGTTCGACGGCTACTGCGGAAAGAAGCCAGAAGCCGAACCGTAGAGGTCGAGCGCATAGCGGTACCAGAGCGTGTCGAACCCGAGCCCGACGACGTCGTAGAGGACGACGAAGAACGGCGCGTTCACGAACTGACCATCGGCATCAGGAGCGAACTCGTCACCCGCGCAGTCGACGTCGAGCTCCTGCCACCGAACAAACCGCTCGGGATGCGTGAGAGCCATGGAACCGACCGCGAACGCACCGAGGCCGAACTGCGGATGCACCATCACTTCGCGAGCCCTGCGAACCGAACGGCCGCCGTGAAGCTTGCCGAATTGGGCGGGAAGGATGAGGATGTCGCCGGGCTGCTGCTGAGCCAAGAGATCCATCGCGCTTGCCGTGCGAGCGGTAACCCGCAGGCGATCCGGAGTGATCTCGCCCTCGCGCCAGTTCTTGAACTTGCGTGACGCGCCAAGCTTCTCCAAGACCAGCATCACGGCGCGGCAGTACGCCTCCGCGGGATCCGTGACTTCGGGGAAGAAGCGCTTGCGCACCGCCTCCACCGAGGGAATGGCGAACCACCCTTCGGCACCTTCGGGGAGCTCGAACTTCGGCATCTGGTTTGCGATGAAGTCCGAGGTGTAGCCGAGCGAGAGGCCGAAGATCTTCGCGAGGATGTCCACCTGTTCACCGATCGGCTTCGGACCGCGGTACTCCGCGGGGTAGCCGTAGGCAGGAGCAACTTCTTCGCTTGCGAACTGATTCGGAACGGAGAGCTTCGCGATGAGTTCGCGAAGACCGCCCTTGAGTTCGTCGCCGTTCTCGATGAGGCGTTGAGCGCGATCATCATCGAGCTTCGCCTTGTTCAACACGGCCTCGAAGAGGCCGACGATGTGGAGACCTTTCTGGTCTCGGGACGTGATCAATGCGGTAGGCATCGTCATCATCCTCCTTTTTCTAGGAAAAGTCCGAGTCGTTCGGACAAACACGGTTGCCTCGGTATGAGGCGAGCATTTTATGCACCTGCCTTGATGCACAAAATGCTCGCCTCATATCCGCTAAAACCTTGAAATATCAATATCAAAGAACAATCCAGTATAGCACAATTGACACATATTTGTCAATGTTTTCCAGGCAATTCATCCTTATTCCCCTAAGGGCCTATTTTATATACAATTAAACAGACGAGGCAATTCTGGCTAAACGCGGTGATTTGGGCTCTAGCTTTTTATTAACCTAACTACCAACATGAATAACCAAGAATTTGTATTTAAGAAACTCCAGGTCAAGGATATTGAAAGGGATCCCAATCAGCCGAGAAGAGACTTTGGAACCGATGGGGATGAAAATAGACTCCTCCTCTCGATTGAGGAATATGGCATAGAGCAGCCTATCGTAGTAAATAAAACAAAAGAAGGACGCTATATCATTCTTGATGGACATCGCAGATATATCTGTGCGCAGAAGCTCAATTTTACTGAGGTGCCTTGCCGAGTCTATTCTAACCTCTCTCCTGCAGAATTTGAGAGTAGAAGATACGAGATTCAAAACAACAGGCGGCCATGGAAACCGCTTGAACGCTCTGAAGCAATCCGAAGAATCAAAGACTATCTCAAACTCGATACCAACAAAGAAGTTGCCGATCATCTTCACATGAGCGAAACCGCTGCTGCAAATTCTCTGCAGCTCGGTAAAGAAAAATGGGATCACCTTGAGCTCATGGCTAAATATGAGCTTTCAGAAGCTTATCAAGTCGAGTTTGTACGATTAAAACCAAAAATCAGAAGAATTAAAGACTTAGAAGTTGATGACATTATCAAACGACTTTTTGAAAAAGTGCAGCATAAGACCATTCGGAGCGCAAAAGATTTTAGAAAACTTGGAAGAATATTTTTAAGAGCAACTGCGAATGAGGCAGAGATTTATCGTTTCCTAACTAATCCGGATATGACCATCAGCGAGCTTGAACAACGAACCATCCAGTCAGGATTTTCATTACTCATAGAGCAGCTTATTCAAAAGGTTACCGCTAAACGGAAAGAAGGAGTTGCCTTCAGTTCCCAAGAGAAAACGTTTCTCGCTCAGCTGCACACGCTTCTCACAAAGGCACTCTAAATGTTTTTATCTTCTCCTGCTAAGAAAAAAGCTGTTGCATATTATCGACACTCTGCTGAAGATAGGCAGGAGAACTCTGTTGCTATTCAACGCGAGCACGCAGAGAAGTTTGCAAAAGAGCACAGCATAGAGATTATTCACGAAGAGGCTGATGAGGGCATATCAGGACTTACCGAGAATCGTCTAGGGTTCAAACGGCTGCTCGATGAGTGGATATTAAGCCCTGATGCCCCTCAATTTGATTACGTGCTCGTCTATGACGTTTCTCGTTGGGGAAGATTCCAGAACCCTAATAAAGGGGCTCATTATCAGTTCCTCTGTGAGGAAAAGAATAAAAAGGTAATTTATGTTTCTCGAGGTTTTCCTAAAGAAGAACAGCAGCTCATATCACATCTCCAAACATCTGTTGAGCAATATATGGCGGCGGACTACAGCAAACAGCTTAGTGGAAAAACTTACCATGGATGCGCAAAAGTTTCAGAGCAGGGGTATTCCGCAGGCGGCATGCCCACCTACGGCATGGTGCGCGTGTTGCTCGACATACACAAACAACCGGTGAGGATTCTCGAGAGAGGCGAATGGAAATCAATTGCAAACGAACGAGTGACCTTTACGCCTCGCAATGACGAGACAACGCGCACCGTTCAAGAGATATTCACTCTCCATATATCTCGTTGGTATACCCCTCGAGAAATCGCTGATGAATTGAACGAAAGACGTATTCCTTCTGCAAGTGGTAGTCTGTGGAACGCACAGAAAGTTGTCCGCGTTCTTACCAATGAAACATACACGGGAACGAGAATTTACAACAAAACCTGGCAGCGATTAAAACAAAAATCAAGACCAAATCCTCGGAGCGAATGGATTATTCGTAAAAACGCTTTTCCGGCGATTGTGGATCAAGAACTGTTTGAGAAAGCCCAAGAGCATATGTATTGGCTTATGCTCTCTAAATGGAAGCGTGGCATCTATGCCATGAGAAAGATTAAGAAATTGCTTGAGAAAGAAATTGAAGCACTGCTTATACATCGAGGTGTTCAGTTAACAGATTCCGTAGGTGTCAGAATTCCGATAACATACAGCGTTAGTTTTTATCTTAACGGGAAAGCACATTGGTGTTTTGCTATTTCGGAACAGATGCGAAATTTCGATTCTGTTATTGGGATAGCTATCGATCTAGACAGAAAAGATATTGATCGATTCTTTACGATGCCTACTACTGCGTTTAATTCTTTTAACTACATCGTGTTCTCGGAAGACGAAGATCGCTATGTAAGTTATAAGCTTGAAAGAAACTCTATCGAAGAACGAATCCTGTCTTTTTTCGACAAGGAGCTCAGTGTTGCACAGTAGAATTGTTATATACATGTGCCTCTCCAGTTTCTGTATCCTGGACTACATCTTCAATTTTTAGTTTATCTGCACCAGGACAAAGTGGTTCGTCTAAGGAATAAGCGTAAAAAGGCCTAATGCCTCTTCCTGCGTACTCAAGCGTTCTAAAAACATAATTCAAAAATGATCCAGTGTATCGATACCTACGGATACATCCTTTCAACTTTTCTTGAATTTCCTCATCGTATCCCCGCCAGCGAGATAAGAAATAGTAACGCTCAAGCCATTCATCAATCGTGTAATTGATGAGTTTTAGTAATTCTTCCTCCGCAGCTATATTGCCTTGCTGAGCGATACGAACAAGACTGATAGCAATTATATCTCGAATACGTCTCTCTTCTATATCCTTTACGGCAATGAAAACATAGAATTTCTCTTTGTACTTATCAATGATGGTTTTAGTTTCATTAGGATCTTTGTATGGTGTTCGGCTTCTTCGGGTACGGCCGGGCGACCATCGTCGTTGAAATTTCCACTCAATCGCATACGTAACCCTATCCCAATCTATAGCGCCTAGTTCAGTTCTAATATTTTTCTGGATGAATCGATATACCGGAGGAATATATTTACATATCCAAGAACTGTTGAATGTGGGAGGGTTTTTGCGAAGAAGTACTTTATTTAAAGTTTTGATCGCTTGATCAGAATTCATCTTATTTATTTTATCTCAAAAGATAATAATGATTAGATTCATGTAGATCCTCACTCTCGAGACGTTTTGGAGTGATATACTAGACTTTAATATGAATAAATCTCTTGAAGACATAGCTCGGGATTTCAAGAGCCAGATTTTCCTTCCAGAACAAAAGCTTCAAAAACAGGCCTTCTTTTGTCCTGTCGGACTGGTGGGTTCCGGAAAAACAACTATCACTAAACCTATTTCGGATAGTTTGGGACTTGTAAGAATTTCAAGTGATGAACTGCGAAAAATACTCAAGGAAAATGGCTATGCCTATGACCCTGTCAAAGATATTGTCTTTAATATTGCCGGAGACTTTGCAAAGCAAAAATATAGTATTTCTTTTGATATGGATTGCGGTAACCCAGAAGTGAAAGAATTTGTAGATATATTAGTTCAAAAGCTCAAAGCAGAAGCTTTTTGGGTATATGTAAATACGCCCGAAGCATATATTTTTGAAAAATTCAGGAAACATCCCCCTTCTTGGCTAAGTGATAATCCAGAGACCATGATTAATAACTATCGAATACAAAAAGAGAAGAGGCTGAAGGAAAATATCTCATTTAATTTTTCTTTTACGTTTGACGCCTCACGACCTGACCTTAAAGATCAGATCAATGAGTGCATTAAATTGATTAATGCGAAGTCAGTTGGATAAGCGTTTAAGCCGCATCCAAATGATATACTAAAACTACTATGTGGCTCTTGTTCGCATTTCTTTCGCCAGCTTTCTATGCAATTGCAGAGATCTTTGATAACTTCCTAGTCAACAAGGAATTTAAGCATCCCTTGACGCTCGTCTTTTACACATTCCTGTTTAATATCTTATTTATTCCCGTTCTTTTCATATTTTCACCGCCAACACTTCCTCCGCTCCATACGCTTCCTATTTTCATAATACTTGGTCTAGTAGGCATCGGCTACATGTATCCGTACTATAAGGGATTGAGAGCCGATGATACCTCCGTAGCGATTTCTTTCTTTGCCATAGGTAGGATTTTCGTACCCGTGCTTGCCTTCCTCATCGTTGGAGAAATTCTAGATTTTCAGCAGTATGCAGGAATCGCACTCATAATCATCAGCGTCGTAGCTCTCGGTATACACCATAGCCGCAAACGGTTCCGTTTTAGTAAAGCGGTTTGGTATATCGGTTCAGCTGCTTTTCTGCTCGCATTTGAGGGGGTGTTTTTAAAGTTATTATTTGAAAATGGTGTTAGCGTGAGCACTGCAGTCGCCGGAGAATCACTCATTGGTCTCCTACTTGCTCTTTGTTTGCCTATTTCAGGAAAAATACGAAAAGATATTCGTGCTTCATTCCCTTTATTTATTAAACTCTCGCCACTTTTTCTCATTGAAGAGGCGTTTACTTTTTTAGGTACAGTAACTGAAGGCGCTGCAATATCGCTCACTTCGCTCAGCGTGGTGAAGGGAATCACCATGGTGTCACCCTTTTTCCTTGTGATATACGCCTGGGCTGGTCATAGTGTTTTCCCCAATCTTTTTAAGGAGGATCTTCATCGAAGGAAGATCGTTCGGAAGCTACTCTTATTTGCCCTCCTTATTATGGGCATTATACTCGTTAAGGAATAAGTATTGAGCCTGCATGGATCACGTTGCGATAATGAAAAAATCATGGGGATTGACTCAAAAGATTCTTTCTGGAGAAAAGAAGATAGAGTCGCGTTGGTACAAAACAAAACATTCCCCGTGGGGGAAAATTAAAAGGGGCGACACCATTTATTTCAAAGATGCTGGCCAGCCCGTTTCAATCAAGGCCTGGGTTGAAAAGACTATTCACTTTTCCGACTTGGTACCAAATAAAGCTCGAAAGATCCTGCATACATATGGAAAGGACGACGGAATTTCAAAAGATAGGATTTCATATTTTTATAAACTATTTAAGGATAAAAGATATTGCATTCTGATTTTCCTAAAAAATCCCAGGAAGGTTAAGTCGTTTACTATCGATAAAAGAGGATTTGGGATGCAGGCAGCGTGGTTGACCGTGAAGAACATTAACAGAATACAGAATTAGGATATAAGATCATTTCTTAATATTAAAAACAAGGTTCTCTACTTATCCAAAAATCATTGACGCTTGAGAAGAGATAGGATAGTATTTCTTCACATGAACAGCATTCAGCCTCAATTACATAGCTATTACTATACCGTTTCTCGCCATATGCAGAGATTGCGGTAATTTTTCTTATATAACAAAGTTCGAACCGCCTCTCTGCAGGCGTTTTTTGTTGTCTCATGACAAGTGTTATCTGCATAAGTTACTCAAGGGAAAAACTCTTGCTTGTGCAGATAGGTCCTCGTCATGAGGAGAAAGGAGTTCATGTGACGTTGTTGGAAAAGATCAAGAGAGGGCTCGGGGATACTCCGCGGTGGCTTCCTGCCGAAGGAGGTCAAGAAGTTGCGGTCGTGGTCATCGAGCATGATGAACAGCTTCCCTGTGGATGCGATTCATGGAGAAAGAACGAGCCGCATCCCGGTTTCCCTCTCAGGGAGCACTACGGTGCTGCCACAGAGGGGCTTAGTCAGTTCACCATCCTTGTTTTTAAGGATGGCAGAGCAATTCACTTCGCCTGCGGAGCAACCGCGGGAAGAGTCGAACTCTAGACATAAGGACTGAGCAGACCAACTGCTCCCCCAAGGCTTCGGCTGAGGGGATTTTTATAAAGAACCAACACAGCTTCAATTTCGAATCCTAGACACCTAAGAAATTCAGCACATTATCTGACCTCCAAAAAAGTTAGCAAAAATCAGAGGTATCTAGGTCCTCGATAAAAAATGTTGACTGCGGGGGCACTAGGATTCGAACCCAGAAATTCCGCTTTGGAGGCGGACGGTTTGCCATTAAGCCTATACCCCCTAGAGCAAAAGCCTATCGCTTCGCTTCCTTGTGTTCCGTGTGCTTTCGGCACCACTTACAATACTTACTGAGTGCAAGCTTTTTTTCAACTCTCTTTACGTTTTTATGTGCATAATAACCGATGCGCTTGCAAGCGGAACATTTCAACTTTACCAGATTTTTAGAGAAAACTGACTGTGCCATAGTTGGAATATCCTACTCTAAGATAGAAAAAAAGGCAAGAATCTCTATATGAATAAAGGAAAATGGAGCCGACGGTGAGAATTCACTACTCGGTCCGATAATCATCGGACCTGCGTTTTGAAACCCATAGGTTTCAATACTTCCGCCTCGGGGAAACTCCCCGTTTCCCCGACCCTGCCTACCGGCAGGCAGGCCCCTTCCCAGTTCAATTTGAGCCGACGGTGAGAATTGAACTCACGACCTACTCCTTACCATGGAGTTGCTCTACCGCTGAG
>ERZ1292623.1229-Hain-H51-01um-R1-1229-length-25124-cov-19_pt1 | contig 25124 bp, 23 predicted proteins | sample MGYA00564398_ERZ1292623 | MGnify/ENA primary metagenome ERZ1292623 (study PRJEB36523, sample SAMEA6512633) | groundwater metagenome | collected 2019-01-07 | study: AquaDiva: Metagenomics assemblies of 32 groundwater samples | reverse complement strand
TCGTCGGCGAGCCGCTACAGATGATACTCCTGGCACATTGGAATTTTTGAACGGCAAGCTCCGTGAGTGTGCCAAAATATGTTGATTCATTGCCTGGTGACCCAGAGCCTCCCGCCGAAATCACAAACCCTATTTTATTAAGAAGCGTTTGAAGGAGTTTTACATCTTCCCCTTCCGATCCACGGACAAGATTTCTCGAAGAAGAGGTTGTCCCTGGCACAGGGGTGGAAACTGGTTGGGTGGATGTACAGCTCGAGCCGAGGGCTAAGCGCGTTCTCGGCCCCACAGATCCGTACCCACTCACGGAAAGAGATCCGGAACAGACGAGTCCCCGAACACACTGAAATTGTTCAACAGCCCTTTGTGTGAGTGGTCCGAAGAATTCTGTCGGCGTTTGGGTCGTTGGGAAAAATCCCTGCGATTTCAGATATTCCTGGAGAGCCCGCACATCCGTGCCGCGAGAGCCGGGGGCAAGCACTCTCGCAACTGAGAAAGTCGGACTACCCGCCTGGCAGGAAGGGGCGGGTGTTGAAGTGGTTGCCGAGCGCCTTCTTAATGCCTCTATTATTTCCTGTTCCGTTCTCTCCCCAAGCGAAGCCGACCCTCCAACCACTTGAGAGAAGTTAGCTGCTCGATCAAAAGCAAATACGCTGTAGTAATAACGCCTGCCCGACTGAGCGGTAGTGTCGGTAAACTGTTCTTCCGTTCCCTCATAAAGGCGAGTGCCATCGGACGAAGAGGTGGGGGCAGACCCTTCTTTTTTAACGACAATGGTGCGTACATAATCAGAATCAGTCGGGTTATTCCACACAACAATGATTTGATTGGGACCGCCGAGCACTTCAATTTCTCCCGGGGAGGCGGGAGGCGTAGTGTCAGCTACCTCTCCACCACCGGCTCCGCCTGTTCCCGGGACACCACCTCCACCTCCACCTCCACCTCCAGGCAAAGGTGTCGTAGGAATGGGAACAGTGAACGCGACACTTACTGGATCAGAATATACTCCGTCATCATCAACACTATAGACTGAATAGTAATAGGTCACCCCGGCTGATGTAGTCGTATCGGTGTAGGATGTTTGGTTCACGCCAGTGATTGTCGCAATAGTGGAAGCGGCATCCGATTGAGGGTTAAGGGCAAATCGGTCACTCCGCCGGAGAATAACAGTTCGAGCGATAAATGAATCAGTCGACGGACTCCACAAAAGTTCTACTGAACCGGAGCGGGCTTGGAGATTCCGGACGCCTGTGGGTTTCCCCGCGGAGGTTCTAAACGAGGAAACCGCCGACTCGCCCTGATTCCCCGTTCCATCTCTCGAAAGCACCCGATAGTAGTAGGTGGTCTTTCGGCGGAGACTGGAGAGCAAAATTGAGTGTGCTGTGCTCAAATTTGACGATCCTAAGGATTGAGCAAGATTCTGCGATGATGTTCCAAATAAAACGGTCGTATCGGCATTCTCGTCCGTCATCCACGTCACAGTCGCGGAATCCGATTGGATTAAGCTCGCTTGGATGTTCGAAATCACCGGCGCGGTCGTGTCAATCTGGGCCGGAGGAGATTGGGTCATCCCTTGGGCGACGTTGGAAATCGCCGATACATTGCCCGCATCGTCCGTGGCACGGATGGCGATATAGTAAGTCGTAGCGCTCGAGAGCGGGCCGATCGTGAGCGTTTCTGCCGACCCGGAAGAGCGCGGCGCGGGTGGGGCAGTCACGAGCACTCCATTCCCAAAATTCCCGGTTGTAATCGGTGTCGTCGAATAACGAATTTCATATGAAGATGCAGTGCCAATGAGAAGGTCGTCTCCGGGCGCCGTCCATGTGAGTGTGAGTGTATTTGATGTTACCGAAGAAATACTTAGATTAGATAAAGTTCCGGGCGGAACCGTATCGGGAGTTGGAAGCGTCCGGAACGTAACAATACTCGAAGCCGCCGTATTATTCGCGCCGTCACGCGAAATCACCTGATACGAATAATTTGAATCGGGGACGAGGCCAGAGAGCTGGACGCTGTGCGAAGAAAGAAGCGTGGCGACGAGAGGGGTTGCGGAACCAAGTACGCTCGTGAATCCGTACAGGACCTGCGAAGTTGCCGGTTCGTTTGTTATCCACGTAACGACCGCAGAAGATGGCGTGATCGACCCCGTTGAAATTCCAGAAATCACCGGCGCCGCGGTATCGGCGGGCGCAGCCGTTAACTGCTGTTTGATGCTCGAGAGAGAGAGCGGGGAACTATTCCCCGCCTCGTCTCTCGCGCGCACGGCCACATAGTACGTTGTGTTCGCCGAACGGCCCACAATCGTATACCGTTCGACAGACCCGGCGGCGCCCGGCGTGGGCGCTCCCGAGAGCGCTCCCGCCGCACCCCACCATAGGAGAGCATCGGAGCCGGGTGGAGTGACACCGATCCGTATGTCGTAGGAACTCGCAGATCCCTGCACTCCATCGTCACCGACAGCGTTCCATGTGAGATCAAAGGAAGAAACCGTAGGATTTGAAGTTGCAAGTGTGGTGATTTCGGCCGGCACCGTCGTGTCGGCAAGCGAAAGAGTTACAAAGATTCTATCAAGACTACAAGCTTCGTTACCCACAGCATCACGTGAACAAACGCTGTAGTGATAGGTGCTTCCGGAAGAGAGACCAGGAAGCGGAGCGCTGTGTGAGGTTTGGAGCGTCGAGGAAAGCGAAGTCACTGCGCCATAGCTAGTCGAAAGTCCATAACGCACCTGTGAAGTTGCCAACTCATTCGTTGTCCACGATATTGTGGCAGAAGTCTCGGTTATTCCGGAAGCGAGAATGTTGCTCAAGACAGGAGCCGTGGTGTCGACTGGCGCACTTGTGCATTGGCTTGTGTTAAAAGTACAGCTTGCGGTGCAGGAGAGTGCACCTCCGAAGAAGCCGCGCGAGGTACAGGTGGCACCACCGAGAACCGCGCCGTCGCATTGTTCGGTTCCCTCAATGACGCCGTTCCCACAGACCGCAAGAGGAGGAGAACCACTGGTGAGAGTGAATGTTCCTCCGGAAGCAGAGGTGAGCACATCTGCCCCTGAACTAATAATCACGTCAGTGTTATCAATTCCCGTTGCATCAAATGAAAGAGTCGCCGTACCCGCGGCAAGCACTCTAAATCGAACCGTTGCGAAAAGGGCGGCCGAGCCTCCCGACGTATACGTTGACCCAAGACCAACTTGAGAAAATATAATATCCCCCGTTCCATTATTTACGGAGTTAATCGCCGTGCTCGGGAGAAGTGTCCCCGGAGCGATTTGAATGCCGGCAGTGCCGGCATTCTCATCCTCGACAGAAAGAAGGGTTGGTGGAAAATTTAAATTCCGTATATCAACTCCGACAATCTGGTCACTTCCCGTATTAAGAAAAATTTGCACACCAAGCGTAGAACCGACGGTAAACGAACCGGTTGCGGGCGAGAGCGAAATCGTCGCGGCATTGGCGACACTAACTCCTAGAAAAAAAAGGAGCGTGGAAAGAAGTCCGAAAGGAACTCGATATATAAAACGCAGCGTTCTTTTCTCCACAGTTTTTAGTTGACAGTAATCGATACGCCTTCCACTTCAGTCAAAATGTCTCTTCCTTCAAAAGCAACATTAGAATCCTGCGGTCTCTTCTCGTCGGAAATAATATCAATCACTGTCACGCCAGGTTTCAGGGCCTTAAATCGAAGTGTGGCCACGGGGCCACCACCCTTAAAGGTCTCAAGCGGTTTCGTAATCGCTGAAAAACTAAATGTCATCATCTCTCCTTGTCGCTCGAGTTTTGCGTAAGGAAAATTTTCGTAGATGGGCGGCCGAGCCTCCGCGAAATATACCGCCGCGGGACTGCTGAGACCCAGAGCCGTGGCAGTACCGTGAATAAGTTCGAGGTAGTCGGGATCAAACTGAATCACGATATCAACCCCTGACGTTCTGCGGTTCGTGCTGAGGAGCGCCGTGACAAAAACTTCGTCACCCACGGCGTAAGCGGGCTTGTCCGCGACGAGCCGGAGAGAGGCGACGGTATCGTTGGTCGGTGCCCCTTGCATACTCGAAGTATCTTGCTCAGCAATGACGATAAAGAGGTAAAGTCCAAGCGCGGACAGCAGGGCAATGACGATAAAGAGGGTGACATGAAAAAAGTCATACAGTTCTTTCTTTCCTTCCATATTTCCTTCTCCTCTAGTACTGCGAGAGTTGTCAAACATACCTCCATACTACTAGAAGGAGACCCCCCACACCAAGGAAGTTACTCACACCCCTTTTTTCCTCGCCCGAAAAAGAGAGAAGATAACGAGAAAGAGGCCAATATAAAGTGTACACACTACCCATCCGGGAACCCGCCCGAAAGAAAGTGAAGCGAGTGGGAACGAGGAAAAAAATTGAGCTACGCCGAGTTCATATTCTAAGAGAAAATACGTTACCCATGAAAAAGGAGCGGCAACAAATCCACCAAAGAATCCAGCGAGCCCAGTAATGAATCCAAAAAACATCGTAAGGGGAATAAGAGGGAGCACCAGGAGATTTGCTGGGAGAGAGACAAAAGAGATTTCACCCGTAGTGTAGAGAAGGAGTGGGAGGACGAGGAGCTGTGTCCCAAGCGTAGCACTCGCAATGAAACGCAGTCCAAACGTCTCCGGCAGGAATCGAACTACCCGTTCGAAAAATGGAGCGACATGGATCAAACCAATCGTTGCAAGTATTGAGAGCTCAAAAGATCTGTCGGAGAGAAGAAGGTATGGGTGAATGAATACCATTACAAAGGCAGTAAGGGCAAGTGAGGTGGTAACTTCGTATACGCGGCCGGTCGTGCGTGCAGTGATAACGAGCACTGCCATAATTGCCGCTCGTGTACCGCTCGCTCCCGCGCCAGCCAAAAGAAGAAAAAAGGTTATGCCGAGAACGCCAACGCCACCACGAATGAGTGGCGGAAAAAATCCGAGCGACCGCATCATACTCTCCGCGACAATCGTGACGTTGTATCCCGACAAGACGACGATGTGGATCAACCCAGAATCTCTAAAATCGTCTTCAATTTTTTCCCCGAGGGACCCTTTTGCCCCAAAGAGAAGTCCAGAAAGAAACGATGCATGCGGTTCGGTAAGATTCTCTTTTATGCGAGATGCAAAACGCTCTCGTAAATCTATGAGAAACCGTTTAACCGAATTCCCCCCAAATCCATCCTCCTTTTTTATCCGAGGAAATGAAAATTCATAATGTATTCCTCTCTGTCTTAGGTATTCTCTCCAGTCGAATACATTCTCTTCATACATTCCTTGAGGGATGCTCTCCAATATTCCATGAACGGATAGACGATCTCCATAGCGAAATTCCGGGAAGTGCGGAGCATAGATAAGTACGTCTCTACTCTGACGGCCTGAAATAGGCTCTCCTTCAATATGCTCGAGTCGTAGAGTCATCCGTTGGTGTGATTCGCCAATCTCTGGCGCTCCTGAAACAAAGCCTTCGGCTTCGATCGGAGCGTCAACATAGCGCTCGAGGGCTGGAATATTTTTCGCTTCCCAGAAATCAGTCCTCGCATACCCCGCTCCGAGAGCGCCGAGTAGGAGAGCAACCACGGTAAAGAGTTTTTTCCCGGCCACTCCGGGGGTATACACTCGAGAGACATATACCACCACCGCGAGAAGTACTAAAAATGCTCCAACACTTCTCCCAAAGTCCAAAGTAAAGCGGAGCGCTACTCCACCCATGAAACCTCCTACACAAACATAGAAAAATGTATGTCTTGGGCTAATAGTTCCTCTGGCTACAAACTAGCCTGCCTACCGGACAGGTAGGCCTCGTCCATTCCGGAATTTGCTAGCCAATCGGCTCTCATATTCTTTTCACGTGGCACGTGGGTAAAAATGATTTTCGGATAATCCTTCACCTGCATATTCCAAATTTTAATAAAATACGGGTAGAGACGCGTTTCTTTAATCTGGTATATCCCCGAGAGTTGTCTCGCGGCGAGCTCGCTGTCGAGCCGAACCTCAATAGAATAGTCCTTGAGTTTTGCTTTTCCACCAAGAAGGCGCGGGAGAGCCGTAAGCCCTAAGAGAATCGCCTCGTACTCGGCCTCGTTATTCGTCATAGTGCCGAGAGATTTTTTAAGTTCTTTGAGTATCACCCCGCGCTCGTCCATTATCACCGCCCCCGCCCCCGCAGGTCCTGGGTTCCCGCGAGAGCCGCCATCGGTTGAAACAATGAGATGTTTCGCTTTCATAGCGGTCGAGCATTTATACCTACGAGACGAAGACGAAGCTCTCGAGCGCCACACCAAGTGTTTCGTTCGACAGTAGCCAAAACATCGACGCGCTGATCTTCACCAACCAGATTGGCACTAAACTCTTTTGGGTGGTTAAATCCGATAGCGCTCGCTCGAGTCCCCTTTTCACTCTCCAGATCAAGACGGAGATGTATGCCGTTCGCACCGAACCGATTCACGCGAATCACGCAAAGTTTCTCAAAAAGAAATATCGGTTTCGGGTTTCCTACTCCAAAAGGGGCGAGTGAAGAAATAGAGTTGTAGAGTTCCCATGTCACGTCTTCAAGCGCCAAACTTGATTCAACGGTAACCGCGTCGTCCTCGGCGACTCCTCGAGGTGTCGAGAGGAGTGCGTGGTAGAGCGCTTCGCCGAGACGGCTAGTTCCTCCGGGCTCTACCGAGAAACCGCCAGAGCGAGAGTGCCCGCCGTAATCAAGAAAGAATCCCTCGGGGACCTGCTCCATAAGCCGAACCACGTTAATACTCCCATCACTTCTCGCCGAGCCGCGCACAACTGTACTCCCCTCCTGTCCCCACACAAATGCCGGAGTATGGTAAAGCTCAACAATACGCATCGCCGCGAGTCCAAGCACGCCCGGCTTCCAACTCGTATCTCCGATATAGATAAGACCGCCGCCGCGCCAGTCTTTGAGACGATCGGTAATATCCTCCATCATCTCGAGAACCACTTGCTTACGCTCTGTGTTCTTCTCTTCAAGATGCGCGAGGAGGTGAGACGCCTGGGCCCCGTCGCGTGTCGCAAGAAGATGGAACGCATTCATCGGAACGTCAAGCCTACTTGCCACATTAATCCGCGGGGTAATTACAAATCCAACGTCATCTTCCGTAATATCCTCGTGGCGTATACGACGAGACCTGAAAAGACCTACGAGACCAGGTCTTGTTGTTTTTTTAAGTACTGAGAGACCGAAGTAGGCGAGCGCTCGATTCTCATCTTTGAGGGGTACCATGTCAGCTATCGTCGAAATACTCGTAACATCAAGAAGCCATTTTTCCCAGCCGGGGGTGAGATCAAAATTTCCTCTTTTCAAAAGTCCTTGCACCAGTTTAAACACAAGCCCGCCTGCGGAGAGAAACCTGCAGGGATAGGCATCACCCTCCTGATTCGGGTTCACAATTGCATAGGCTTCCGGCAGGGCATTTCCGGGGAGGTGGTGATCAATTACAATCACGTCAATACCGAGTTCACCCGCGCAGGCAATCTCGGCGACGTTAGAAATACCGGTATCAATCGTAATAATTAGATTCGCGCCTTCTCGGCCGAAGGACTCGACGGCGGCACGGTGTAACCCATACCCTTCGGTGTACCGATGTGGAATGTAAACGCTAAAATTAGTGAAACCAATTTTTACAAAAAAATCATTCAAGATAACGCTTCCAGGGATACCGTCCGCGTCATAGTCGGCGTAAATTACTATGCGTTCACCGAGCTTAATCGCTTCAATGATACGGCCGACCGCACGGTCCATACCGATGAGGCCGAAGGGGTCGTTTAAATCGCGCTCGTAGTCGGGGTGCAGAAACCGCTCCGCCCTGTCACGGGTTTCAATCCCTCGGCGGTAGAGCATCTGTCGCACAAGCTTTGGGTAGTGGTGGAGTTCTCCGTCAATCTCTTTGGGGATACTCGGGGCGGGATTCCACCTTGGCATGCGCCGGATTATACCATACACTGATTGCATGCTTCAGTTTTGCACGTTTTGTAAAATCGTCAGCGGCGAACTCTCTTCAAACACCGTCTACCAAGACGAAAAAGCCTTCGCCTTTATCGATATCCGTCCAGTCAATTTGGGTCACACGTTATTGGTCTCAAAAGATCATTACGAAAATATCTTCGATGTTCCCGATGCCATCCTCGCCCATCTCGGTAAAACACTGAAAACGATAAGCACGGCGATTAAGGCCGCAACCGGAGCCGAGGGCATAAACATTGAGATGAATAACGAACGCGCCGCAGGACAAATCATCAATCACATACACTTCCATATCGTTCCGCGTTTTTCCGGTGATGGCCTTCAACATTGGCCTGGAAAACTCTACAGTGAGGGTGAGCTGAAAGAGATCGCTGAAAAGATACGGAAGAGTCTCTGAGCGCTACTTTCTTCTTCCAAAGTAAAACAGAGTCCGTCAGCAACATGCTGACGGACTCTGTCGAGACAGGCGAATGCTAGTCTATTCTATGCGCTCAAGCCAGTGCTCCGTGCACCAGAGCCCACCGAGGCTCGGCTCAATACTCCGATCCGCAAGATAGAGTTGCCACTCCCTGACGTATCCACCGTGATGGGAAACTTTAATGGAGAATCTACCTTTTTCATCGAGGACAGGTTCCTCAAGAACAGTAATTCTCTCTTTAGAGCATGAGGGTTCACACCCCTCAATACCCAAACTTCCTAATGCGCTACAGTCTAAGTGCTCAATGAATGAAACACCGACAACAAATTCTCTCTTTTCTCGAACTTGCTTCCTGCTGAAAAACGGTCTCTCTTCCGAATGACTCGTGGAAACGGTGGGAGCAAACCCCCTCATATATTCTCCTGTGCCGATATACGGCAGAATCTACTGAAATCCTAGCATGAAATAGAGGAAAGCGCTTTTATTCCTGGGAGTGTTCCTTCTGCGAGAAAGTCGAGCATTGCCCCTCCACCCGTAGAGATAAAATCGAAGTTGGATAGGAGGTTCCGATCCAACGTCGCCACGGTATCTCCTCCGCCGACAACTGAATAACCATCAGAGTCTGCGATTGCGCGGGCGAGACGAGACGTTCCATCACGAAACCCCAGTTCAATGTTCCCGAGCGGTCCATTCCAAAGAATAAGCCGCGCCTTTCGAAGCTCTGTCTCAATAAGAGCGAGTGTCTTGGGACCAGCGTCTACAATAGAGTCGTCCACTAAAACCTCACTCGGCAATTTTACGGAAACCCCTCTCTTACTCTTCACGGTAACATCAAGTGGAAGCTTGATTCGGTTGCGATTTGGAATATTCTCCACATCAACACTCGAATCAGAAAGCGATATCCCAATCTCGCATCCTGAATACTTTAAGAAATCATTTGCGACAGCGCCTAATGCGAACACACTGTCGGAAAGTGTAAGAAATTTCCGAAGGAGTGGCACCTTGGTACTTGTCTTTGCGCCACCGATAATACATACAAAAGGATGTTCGGGTGTGAGGACGCGGGAGAGATTTTTAATCTCACTCTCAAAAAGAAACCCGGCGTATGATGGAAGAAACTCCGGCACACCGACAACGGAGGCGTGAGTCCGATGGGAAACCGAGAACGCTTCGTTCACAAAAAGATCACCGAGGGATGAAAGTGCACGAGCATACTCCCTGTCGTTCCCGACTTCTCCAGGATCCCGCCTGAGATTCTCAAGCATGAGCATCTCACCACGACGCAAAGACCCTACTTTCTCATGAATTCCTGGGTGAGATACTGTGTCGGAAGAAAATTGAATGGCAAAGTGTTTCTCTAAGTACGCCGCAACCGGACTCAAGCTCTGGGATCCGTCAGGGCCGAGGTGACTTACGATAACCATACGGGCACCACGCTCTTTGAGGTATGTAAGTGTCGGAAGACTTTTAATAATCCGGAAATCGTCAAGAATAGTGGTCCCCTCGAGAGGCACGTTAAGATCAAGGCGGACAAGCACTCGCGTATCGCGGAGTTGGTTCTCACTGAGGGTGTGAAGTGTCGGAATCTCCATCACAGCACCTCGGCACTCCGGAGTATTTTTCCAAACTCCTCTATGTCAAGTGATTCCCGCCCGACGAGAAGCCCATGCGCTTTGCCTTTATCAAGAAATGGGGCTGCATTCTCCGCATCAACGGACCCGCCGTAGAGAACAGGCACTCGAAGTGCGGTCGCAGTATCCGTGAAAGTGCTCAAGATTTTTCTGATATAAATTGACTGCTCGAGGAAATCTTCTGGCGTGCTTGCACCACGCGCGCGTACTCCGATTGCCCAGACTGGTTCATATGCAATGACGAGAAGTTTGAGTTCTGATTTTGGAATTTTTTGAAGTGCCGATTCAATCTGAGCGCGAATCACTTTGAGATATACTCCAGATTGGTCACGTTCGCGTTCACCCACACAAAGAATCGGCCTCAAGCGATATTCGAGAGCGGCGGCCAGCTTTTGAGCGACTATCTCGTCGGTATCCCCGCTCTCGCGCCTCTCGGAGTGGCCAATGATTGAATACTCGACGCCGAGTGAACGAAACATGGCAGGCGAAATTTCTCCGGTATGGGCACCATCATGGTGAAACGATACATCTTGGGCACCGAGAGTAATAGAATTACTCCTCCCGAAGAGCGGGAGAAAAAGAGCGGGTGGGCAAATGATGAGCTCGGTGCGGCGCAATTTCTCCGCGCGGCGCCTGATTCGCCCCAAAAGGCGTTTAGCTAAAGTGAGAGAACCTGGATTCATCTTCCAATTCCCCACGATGAGTCTTCTCGGAACCATACTACTGGATGTAATCCCCGATCGAATAAATCGGCTGAATCATTGATACCGCAAAAAATCCGACGGCGACACCGATAAAGACCATGAGCACGGGTTCAATCACGGTTGAAAGATTCTTCGTCATAGATTCAACTTCTCCTTCATAGAAGGTTGCTCCACGCAAAAGCATTTCGGAGAGCTTCCCTGTTTCTTCGCCAACCTCAATAAGCTCGGTGACTAAAATAGGATAGAGATTTCCTCGCCGCTCAAACACTTCGGAAAGCGCTTTTCCTTTTTCAATCTGAACACCTGCTTCCTTGAGGACCGCTCGATAATAAGGATTTTGGAGCACGTCTTGAGTAATCGCGAGTGCCTTCAGCATATCAACACCCGATGAAACCATGGAAGAGAGGGTTCGCATGGTGAGTGCTGCATTCGCGTTCTGTGTAATTGTCCGCGTCAAAGGCAAGTGAAGTAAGGTGAAAGAAAGTGCACGTTTACCAAGGGGCATTCTTAAAAACTTAATGAAAACTCCAAGAGAAACAAGTAAAAGAAGTATGAAGGGAAGTATATAGGCACTTAAAAATCCCGAAACTCCGATGACCATTCGTGTGGTAAACGGTAATTCAGCCCCGAGACTTTCAAACGTTTCAGCGAGCGTCGGGATGAGAAGTATAAGCATCAAATATCCCACAATCATCACGACGGTAATAACGATAGCAGGATAGATAAGCGCACCGCGGATTTTTCTCCTAAGTTCATAGCGTTTGGTGAGCTGCTCGACGAGGAAGGTGAGTGATTCGGGAAGACGCCCCGTTTCTTCTCCTGCGTGCGTCATGGCAACAAACTCCGGTGGGAAAACGTCGGGAAATCGCTCAAATGCGGCAGTTAAACTCAGTCCGCGGTTCGTGTCGTCAATCAAAGATCCGAGAACTTTGGTAAACTTCCCTTTCTTTGTCTGCCTCTCAAGAACGTGGAGCGCGCGGGCGAGAGAAAGCCCTGCTCCAATCATGGCGCTTAAATTACTCGCAAAGATAATTTTCTGCTTTGTACTCACCGTTCCCATTACGGAGACGCGTTCACGAAGCGATGTCTTGCCGCGTCGCACCGCCTCGTCCGCGCTGATTAAAGTCACCCCTTCTTGCCGCATTGAACGAGCAAGGTCAAAGCGATTGGCTGCCTCGCGCTCCCCTTTCACTTCCTCGCCGTCTGATTTCCTTCCCCGATAACTAAAAACTGGCATATCCGCTACTCGCTCACAACACGCAGAACTTCTTCAAGTGAAGTCAGCCCTTGTGCAGCTTTAAAAACACCATCTTCAATCATCGTGAGCATTCCTTCTTTTCTCGCAACTACAGTAATTTCGTCCGATGTCGATGACCTCATAATGAGTTCCTTAATGGAGGCCGTAACCGGAAGCACTTCATAGATTCCAACACGCCCATGATATCCATCTTCGCAGGCTTGAGAAGCTTGTGGTCGATAGAAAGATATTCCACTCCAGTCGGCTCCGGACGGGACAATCTTCTCCGCCTTGAGCGCTTCGAGAACGTGGTCGAGATTAGCATAAGTCGCGAGGTTTTTGAGTTCCGCATTTGAGAGGGTGTATTTTTCTTTCACCGTGCAGAGAAGTCGCACCAAGCGCTGGGCAATGATGACGCGGGCAGTTGAGACCACAAGAAATGGCTCTGCTCCCATTTCAATGAGGCGCGGCACTGCGCCGGCGGCAGAATTCGTGTGAAGGGTCGAGAGTACGAGGTGTCCGGTGAGCGAAGCATTAATGGCTAAACTTACGGTTTCCTCGTCGCGGATCTCACCCACCATGATGATATCTGGGTCCTGCCTAACGAGCGTCCGGATGCCGGAAGAAAAAGTAAGTCCAATATCGGGTTTTATCTGCGTTTGGTTCACACGCTGCATTTGGTACTCAACGGGGTCTTCAATCGTTGAAATATTAACGTCCGGCGTATTCAAAATATCGATCATTGTGTACAGCGTTGTTGTTTTCCCCGACCCTGTAGGGCCAGTCGTCAAAATCATTCCTTCAGTTTTTTTAAGCGCCGTATGAATGCGTTCAAGCTGGTCTCCGTGGAATCCGAGAGACTCGAGCGTAAATCCCTTCACGGCTTCCGGAAGAAGCCGCATGACTACCTTCTCCCCGAACTGTGTGGGGAGCGTTGAAACCCGAAAAGAAACTTTCTGATCTGGTGTTTCAATTTTAAATCGTCCATCTTGAGGAAGCCGTTTCTCGTCGAGGCGCAAGCTTGAAAGAACTTTGATGCGCGCCACAATACCTGGACCAACTTGCTTCCCCAAGGTCATGGCATCGCGGAGAATTCCATCGATGCGATAGCGGATTACCACTTGATTTTCATATGGTTCAATGTGAATATCCGATGCTTTCTGAAGAATTGCGTGAGAAAGAAGACTTTCGACGATACGCACAATCGGAATATCCTCGGCCATCTTCTTGAGATCGCTTTCATCGAGAGATTGGGCATCGGATTCTGAAATCTGGGCAATTGAGAGTGATTCTTTCTCGATTAAATTGCCGAATTCTGCGGAGAGACTCTGTTGGTACTGCGAAAGAGCATGCTTCACCGACTGACTGTCCGTGAGTCGCGGAAGGATTTTAAGCCCGACACTTTTTTTGATGAAATCAATCGACTCGAGATCCTGTGGGTCGAGCATGGCGACCTCAAGATTGGTGCCGGTCTTTTTATAGGCGACGATATTATGCGTTCGAGCCAAGGGCTCGGGAATAATGGAGAGTATTGCAAAGTCAATCTTATCGTTTTTTAAGTCGACATACGGTACCCCCAAGAGATTCGATTCAATCCTTCGAAGATCTTCCTCGGATATCTTTCCGCTGGAGACAAGAGCATCCGCCATCGGCACGCTTTTTTTCTCCGCAGAGGACTCTGCTTCTGTGACATCCTTCCTCGACACCAAACCGGAGTCGATAAGAAAATCCTTTAACTTTTCTGGGGAGAGTTGCATACCATATTAGTATAACAGAGCCTTTTATCTCTACCCGCGCCCGGGGCGTTGATAAAAGAGAGTCATCACTCTCAAACATTGACGGCGCACACTCTATCGGATTATACTCAAAGTGAGTCCGTTCTTTCGAGGCGGGCTTTTTGTTAAAAACTTGTTCGTATAACGTATGTTTGACTTAAAAGGCCTCAACTCAGCCCTCTCACAACTTGAGGAAGAGCGTGGTATACCGAAAGAAAAAATACTGGGCGCCATAGAAGACGCCCTTGCCGCCGCGTACAAAAAAGACTACGGGAAGCGTGGACAAATCGTACGAGCACATTTCGATCTCTCAGGCGGGACCGCCGAATTCTACCGCGTTAAAGTCGTTGTAGATGAATCAGTTCTGGAACACGATGAGAGAGGAGAGATGAAACTTGAAAACCCAACCGAAACGCCCGAAGAGGGTGCCTCACTCACCTATAACGAGGAGCAACATATCTTGCTCGCCGATGCAAAAAAAATTAAAGCAGATGCCGCGCCAGGGGATGAAATCTCATTCCCCCTTGAGGCGAAGGGTGATTACGGCAGAATTGCCGCGCAGACCGCAAAACAAGTTATCATCCAGCGCATCCGTGAGGCAGAGAAAGTTTCGGTTCTCGATGAGTACGTCGGCAAGAAGGGGGGGCTCGTGAATGGCACAGTACAGAGAATCGAGCGCGGGAATGTATTTATTGATTTAGGCAGGACAACGGCCATCCTTCCTCGAGAAGAGCAAATCCCGGGTGAATACTATCGGCAAGGAGAACGCATTAAAGCATATCTCTACGCAGTCGAAGAAACGGGCAGAAATATCGACCTCCGCCTCTCTCGCGCTCACCCACAATTTTTGGTTAAACTGTTTGAAGTCGAGTCCCCCGAAGTTGCGAGTGGCACGGTAGTTATTGAAGCTGTAGCCCGGGAAGCTGGCGCCCGTTCGAAAGTGGCGGTGTATTCCCGCGACGAGAATGTGGATCCGGTAGGATCGCTCGTTGGTCAGCGAGGTATTCGCGTGAACACCGTCATTAATGAGCTTGGCGGAGAAAAACTTGATATCATAGAGTGGTTTGATAACCCAGAGAGCTTTATTGCGCATGCCCTCTCTCCGGCGAAAATCAAGCGGGTGACTTTGAGCGAAGAAGCTCGGGAAGCAAAAGTCGAAGTTGATCAAGATCAGTTCTCGCTTGCGATTGGAAGGGGTGGGCAGAATGTGCGACTCGCGGCCAAACTGACCGGCTGGAAAATAGACATCTCGGCCCCATCGGGCGAAAGTATGAGCGAGAGTCCTGACGGAAATAAAAAAGAGGAAGTGCCACAAGAAACCCTAAACGAAGCCACAGAAAGCATTACTCCGGAAACCTCTCTCACTCAAGCTGTAGATGAAAATACCAAGGAGGAACTATTAAAAACGAACGAAAACTAGCATGAATCTTTGGCATGACATTTCCTGGGGGTCGGTAGAAAAACTCAAAGTTGTTATTGAGATACCGAAACTCTCGCGCGTCAAATACGAACTCGATAAAGAGACGGGGCTCATCCATGTGGATCGTGTCCTTTACTCGCCGATGCACTATCCAGCAAACTACGGGTTCGTACCCCAAACACTCTGGGACGACGGTGACCCGCTTGATGTCTTAGTACTCTCGCATGAACCCTTTGTCCCGGGATCTCTTGTCGAAGTACGCCCGATTGGCATTATGGACATGACCGACGATGGAGACCCGGATGCAAAAATACTCGCCGTCCCGACGACAGACCCTCGTTTCCGAGAAGTGAACGATATTGCAAAACTTGAACCACATACATTAGAAGAAATCCAGCATTTCTTTCGAGTATATAAAGATCTCCAGAAAAAAAAGGTCGTGGTGGGAGAATGGCAGGGGAGGACTGCCGCCCAAGAGGCTATTACAAAAGCTGTAGAATCGTACCAGAAACACTACCCGAAGGGTTAAGAACGAGAGAGTTCTTCACAGACACGGCGTAGTAGCATAGAATAGTGCTATTAGTCACATTATTTATTAGGTATAACATTCACACACTATAATGAAAGCATCGAAAAGACATGTGGTGGTAGGAGCTCTTTTTTTATCGCTTGCGTTCGCACCACTCTCATTTGCTCAAAATGAAGAGAGCGGAGTAACCCCAGAAAGAGTGGGAACCCCGCTCCGAGGCCGCGTAGAAGGGTTAAGGGATCGCTTGCTCGACCGAAAGGAGGGGGCCATCGAAAAGCGAGGAAATGCAACATCGAGCGTCGCCGAGCGACGCGGAGAAAGAATGGAACAAATGCGAAGTCGTGTTCGCGCCTTTTCCGAGCGGATGATAAAACGCATACAGGCGGCCTTTGAGCGTCTCGAGAAATTAGTCGCGCGCATTGAGGCACGGGTTGCAAAACTTGAAGAGACAAATAAAAACATCCAAACGGGAGAGGCAAAGAAATATATTGCCGATGCAAAAGGACTCATTCTATCAGGGAAAGCCAGCTTGAATGAGGCAGAATCTCTCATTGAGGAAACGGTTACTTCAGACTCCCCCCGAGAGTCCTTCCAAAAAGTACATGACCTCGTCAAAGCGTCAACTGCCGACTTGCGTAAAGCCCACGAAGCAATTAAAAATGCTCTTCGGTCTCTCAAATCTGCAATCGGCAAAGGTGCTGGCAGTGCAACTACCACACAATAATAATTAAGAGCTAATTAATTAAAGAAAAACCATGAACGGAGACCAAACCTACACCCCCGGAGAGCGTAATTCCCAAGAAAACTCTAATGGGAAAGGCCCTCTCATTGGGTCGATTATCGTCATCCTTATCTTGATTGCAGGTCTCGCCTATCTCTGGCAGAACTTTCCCGAGCAGTCGCCCGGGATGCCCTCCGGTATGAGCGGTGAAGACATCGAGAATCTTCCCGACGAGGCCACTCAATCGCTCGAAAGCCAGAGCTCTTCTGATGAAATTTCAGCGATTGAGGCAGACCTCAATAGCACTGACTTACATAACATTGACGCCGAGCTCGATACGATTAACGCGGAGCTTAACTCCGTCGAGTAAGAGTTTTCCCCCCAGAACTACGAAGCTCCAATGCTTATTCCAACCGTTATAGAAAAATCACCCTTTGGGGAACGGGCGTACGACATTTATTCGCGACTCTTAAAGGAGCGGATTATTTTCCTGGGCGATACAGTTACCGATGACGTTGCAAATTTGGTTATTGCCCAGCTCCTCTTTCTTGAGTCCGAAGACTCGAAAAAAGATATTAACCTCTACGTCAACTCCCCGGGTGGCTCAGTGACGGCAGGACTCGCAATCTATGATGCCATGCAGCACATCAAACCTGATGTATCCACGATTTGTGTCGGCCTCGCCGCAAGCATGGGGTCCGTTATCTTAGCTGGGGGGGCCAAAGGTAAGCGCTTTGCACTCCCGAATGCCGACGTCATGATTCACCAAGTTTCCGCAGGGTTCCAAGGTCAAGCATCGGACATTGAACGGAATGCGCAGTATATTCTGCGTATCAAGAAGCGCCTGATTGAAATCCTTGCGCGTCACACCGGTCACCCCACAGCGAAAGTTGAGGCTGATTCTGATCGCGATTATTTCATGAGTGCCGAAGAAGCGAAGAAATACGGCATCATTGACCACGTTCTTCTTCAGAAAGGGAAAAACGTTCTGCAGAAAAAATAAATCCGAAGTTTTTTGAGCTAGTTCACCTTCCCGAGCTGGGCCTCAATGAACTCCTTCACTTGCTCGTAGGGCAAAGCGCCTTCAATCGGGGTGGTTTCTCCACCGCGAACTAAAACAAGCGATGAAGGCGTGCCGGTAATGCCTGCCTTCCTCCCATCTTCAAAATCGTCGTTCACCTTGCTCGCATACTTACCAGATGAAAGACATGCCTCAAATGCGGCCTTCTCAATCCCCACCTCTACCGCGAGCGTCGAGAGCATTTCTGGTTCAAGTCGGTTGTTTGACGGCGTCACTTCAAAAACGCGATTTATGTATTGCCAAAATTTTTCCTGCCCGCCGAGCCCGGTAACACACTCCGTTGCCTCGGCTTCCTTTCGTGCTTTCGGGTGAATAGAGTCTATGGGAAAGTGGCGGTAGACCCAAGCCACCCGCCCATCCTTTCCATACTCATCCATAATGCGCAACATCGTTTGGTGAAATGTTTTACAGAAAGGACATTCAAGATCGGAGTACTCGACGATGACAACAGGAGCGTCCGGATTCCCAAGAACATGCTCGTCCGCAGAGACTTCGCGGATACTCGGAGCATTGCCCATGGAACCGCTGTCTAACACATTCGCCGTCCCGCCGTCGAGCCTCCCAGAAAAATAGATCGAGCCCCCAACAATTACCCCGGCAACCATAATAGAAATTGGCACGAGATAAGAATTTTTTGTTTCTTCTGCCATATGTTTCGCCTAGCATAGCAAACCCCCCCAAAGAGAGCAAGATAAAGAGCTCTCTAGACTCGGTCGAGCGATGTGCTATGATGGCCATATTAGCACTAGTTAACGATACTTGAATCCGCTCCTAAAAAATCCCTATGCTGTCAACCTCTCTCACTGCGTATTTTCCTCGTGAGTAGCGGCCTAAAGACTCGCTTTTTTATTTTTCCTTTTCAAATTCCGAAATCGCTCTGACACCGTAGGGTTTTTAAGCGGCACAAACGCTTATGAGCTCAACCACAATACTGCTTTTGATCGGCGTCGCCGGACTCGGAGGCATTGTCTCCGGCTATTTTCTCCGCTGGATTATCTCGCTTGGAAGAAAGGGCTCTATTGAGCTTGAAATCAAACAGTCCCTCCTCGACGCAAAAGCTGCGGGGCAAAAAATCACCGAGGCCGCGGACCACGAAGCCGAACGCGTCATTGGAGAAGCCAAACGGAAACTCGAAGAGCGTGAGAACGAACTTAAAAAAACCGAAGACCGGCTCGTCAAGAAAGACGAAACTCTCGATAAACGCCAGGCCGATCTCGACCGTGAACTCGAAGGGCTCAAACGGAAAGTCGATGAAGTAAAAAATCTCAAAGAAGGCGTTGAAAGAACGCAGGAGGAAGCGGCTAAAAAAATCGAGGAAGCGGCTGGTCTCACGCGAGAGAAAGCAAAGGAACACCTCATAGCCGAAGTCGAAACCCAGCATGAGGAAGACCTCAAAGTACGTCTCCAGAAGCTCGAAACCTCTGCGGGAGAAACACTTGAACGAAAGGCAAAAGATATCCTCGCGAACATTATCCAACGTCTCGCGATCTCAACAGTATCCGAAACGATGTCAACGGCAGTTGCCTTGCCCTCGGAAGACTTGAAGGGAAAAATCATCGGAAAGGAGGGTAGAAATATCAGGGCATTTGAACGCGCGACCGGTGTTGAGGTCTTGATTGACGATACGCCGGGCACTATCGTGCTCTCGGGATTTGACCCTGTTCGGCGTGCCACGGCAAAGCGCGCACTCGAACATCTCATTGCCGACGGAAGAATCCAACCCGCAAAAATTGAAGAGTTCGTCGGAAAAGCGAAAGAAGAAATTGGAAAAATTATTAAAGAAAAAGGTGAACAAGCTGCCTATGAGTGTGGGGTTTTTAACCTCGACCCCCGCATCCTCTCCATCCTAGGACGACTCCACTTCCGAACGAGCTATGGGCAGAACGTGCTCCAGCACTCGATTGAAATGGCGCATCTCTCCGGCATGCTCTCCGAAGAACTCGGCGCCGACACCCTCGTGGCAAAAGCCGGTGCTCTCCTCCACGACGTCGGCAAGGCGGTTGACCATGAAATTCGAGGCACGCATGTAGAGATCGGGAGACGAATACTCCAAAAATTCGGCGCGGACCCTCGAATCATCCAGGCTATGCAATCCCATCATGAGGAGTATGAGTACGAAACGCTTGAATCCATCATTGTCCAAACCGCCGACACCATCTCTGGCGGCCGCCCGGGTGCTCGTCGGGACTCTATTGAAAACTACCTTCGCCGGCTTGAAGAGCTCGAAGGCATCGCGAACTCTTTCGAGGGAGTCGAGAAAACCTATGCTATCCAAGCGGGCCGAGAAATAAGGGTTTTTGTGACTCCGGAGAAGATTTCCGACCTTGAGGCGCGGAAACTTGCTCGGGAAATTGCACTCCGGATTGAGCGTGAATTGAAGTACCCGGGCGAAATCAAGATTATGGTAATCAGGGAGTCTCGAGTTATTGAGTTTGCCCGCTAGGGCAATCCCCCTTGCACTGAAAATATGGCTTCACGTATAATGATTCCATGGCAATAACGGGGTCGGTTGTCATTATCAATTTAGCGCGGATGACTTATGAATAAAGCTGGTATCGTCGAAGCGGTGCACGGTAAATTAAACGGCACCAAGGTTGCGGCAGAAGAAGCCGTAGACACTATGGTAAGCGCAATCGTAAGCAGCCTGAAGCACGGGGAAGAGGTATCCATTGCGGGTCTTGGTATTTTCTCCGTCAAACAACGGGCAGCTCGAACTGCACGGAATCCAAGGACCGGCGCCTCCATACAGATTTCGGCCATGAAAGTGCCGAAGTTTCGTGCGGCGAAAGCTCTCAAAGACGCCGTTAAATAATTCCTGTATTTCTCTCGCGAGAGAAATATCACTACACCAAAACCTCCGCCACATGGCGGAGGTTTTGGTTATACATATTTTAGACTACCTGTCCCAACTCGCGCCTAAGTTTTTTAAGTTTTCTTCTCTCCGCAAGAGTAAGTGCCAATAGTGTCAAAAATAAGACCCGCACGATCGAGACAATGATTCCGGTCGCCAAAAGAAACCCTTCTGGGTGGATGACAAACTTAATGAATAGAACAACGCCGACGGATAAGAAACTATTATCAAAAAGTAGCCCCGCTATAATATCGAGAGCAATCCAAAAAACAACTACGGTAAATATCCAAAGACGCCTCCGATTCTTCTTTATTTGTTTTTCCAATGCCTCAAGGATGTTTTGTGATGACATGTCCGATGCGGGTAGGGAGAATCGAACTCCCGTCTACTGCTTGGAAGGCAGTCATTCTACCACTAAACCATACCCGCCCCTCTTGTATGAGAACCAGAGTTATCGTACCAGATGGACTACACCCCATCAATTTTAGAACCTTCGGATTGAGTGTAGAAAAAAATTACGAAAAAAGTTTTCGTCCCGAACTTTGCGCCGAACGTTCTTTCTCAAGCTTCATGTGGGCCTCCTGCATTTGGCGGTAGAGATTTACGATATACATAAGAAGTCCGACGAGTGCGGTGATGAGCGTAAAGAGCGCTGTCCACCCCAGGAAAGATTTCGGAAAATACGATCCATTTTTTGCTTCTTGATTACCTAGCCCGTCATTCTTTTCATCAATTTCTTTCTCGTCTTCCTTTTTAGCATCGGAAACCTCCGTTATCCCCTCGCCCGGAGTAACGTCCTCTTCCAGCGCTGGGGCAACATACGAAGAAGAGTCGGGCACCGAAACGACCGTGGACGGTGTATAGCTAGAAACGGGAGCACTAGTCCCCGACTGATATTGATAGAATGAGGGGTTTGAATTTTGATTCGTTACAAATCGAATGGTCGCGCCCCAACTCGATCCAAACTGCGTCTGACCGACAGCGCGGTAGTAGTATGTAGTATTGGGCATGAGGCCAGAGATGGCTTCTGAAAAATCCATCGTGAGCATTGAGCCGAGTCCACGTACCGGAGTAACATTCCCTAATCCCGGCGTTGTCCCCCATTCAAAGTATCCGTTTGCATAGAAATCTCCGCGAGGTAAGACACTGCCTTGTAACCGCGCACTTATCAAAGAAACTTCTGTCGGCACACTAGTAACCACGATCGGCGGAGGTGTTTGCGGTGGAGCAGACAATTCATACGGATAGATTGTCGGAAGTGAGGTGTCCGCAGTGCCGTCGGTCTTGAAATGTATCGTTCTCCCGACAACCACCCGATCCTCGTCTTGCACGATAAGCCGATAATAATATGAACGGCCTTTCTCAAGACTTCTCACTTGTGCCGTGATTTGCTTAAGGCGAGTCGAAGTCTGTATCACAACCGGTGATGTTTTTTTCTCCATCGTGATGGAGTCACCCCACTCAAACCACCCAACCACTTCGCGCCCACTTAAATTCTTCACAAACCCGCGAATGCGAGCGGATGTAGCGCCAACATTTATATTCGGGTAATGCGTGGTCACCACCACACTTTCAATACCGTAGGCAGGCGTAGCGGCGTCTGCAATCGGCACACCTACGAGTGACAAAAGAGTTACGCTCACGAGGTATACAGTAAAAAACCTTTTCATGTTTTTTTTCTAATTTTTTTCTTTGGGTTAAACGATTTATCTGACAATATACATAAGTAACATATTGAGAACAATTTGTCAATGCACCACAAGGTCAAATCGCTCGAAACGAAAAACTACTGCGTGTTACCCCTCGCTGCTGTTTCTCCATTCTACGGGGAATGAAAAAAAATAAACCGCCCCGATATTCGGGGGCGTGATCAAGCAATCAAACTAAACCGTTTTCAGTTTGGAAACAAATTGATGAGAAGTCCGAGCAAAAATTCGCGGAGTGTCGGCGGACGACTCGATTGCGGCGGGGGCACAGTAGTGCCACCCGGCTGTTGATACTGCTCTCGGTACCGCTGTTGAAATTCCTGATTAAATTGCTGTTGGTATTGATCCTGATAGCTCGAGCTCGGAGGAAGAGTGCTTGCGCCCGGCAGCGATGGTTGCCGAATTCCGTCCAGAGAGGGTGATTGCTGATACTGATACTGCTTCATTTTTTCAATTTCTTCTGGAGTCATGCGGTCAGGCGATGGTGAGACATACCCTGGCGGTATTTCCCCAGGCCTCGGTTGAAACTTCGGTGCTGTCATTTTCTTTTCTTCCATCATGTTCATGTCCCGACATTTGTCGGGGTTCTCTTTGCAAAACTCTTCCTGGTTCATCGGTGGTATGCCGCTCTCGCGAGCGCCAGGAGGTATGAGGCGCATATCTTCACCGCCCCGCATTTCCCCAGATTCACGAAAACAGAGTTCCATCGTCGCGCGGAGATCTTGGCCCGGCTCAACTCTTCCCTCTTTTATTGCCGCCGCCCGATCTTCACCCAAGGTGCGCCTCAAACACTCGAATACCACAGGCGGGAACTGCCCACCTTCCGTGCGCGGAATCATACGCTCGAAACACTGACGCACCCTCACTTCGACATCACCAGAAAGCGGGCTGCCAGTACCACTCTCAAGACTCGTTACAACATTCGGTCCGAGCGTCTCCTTGATGCAGGCAGCAACTTCGGGCGGCGCGTCGCGGAGCGCATGTACGAAACGTTCGGATCCTTCGCGAGCGTTGAATGCCTGCTCTTCCGTGATAATGCCGTGGCCCTTGGCAAATGAGATGCACTCCTCGAGGTGCGCTGGGTCGGAACAATAGGTGTTACATTCTTCTTTTCCTTTGCAGTCGCCGGGGCCGGCACGTTTGCCTATCTTCCGTGCCATTGTCGCCTCTTCGGGGCTCATCATTCCCATCTTCTCACCAAATGATACACATACTTCGAAATGTTCATCGCTCTCACAGTACGATTGACACTCCTCTTTTGATTTACAACCGCCGGGCGTCTCTCCTTTCCGCATGAGCTCAATCGCTCGTCGTGCTTGCTCGATTTCTTTCTTGGGTATAAATCCCGCCCTTTCTGCAAAAGCGAGACATTCATCTCCGTGGTTTAGATCCTTGCAGAAGGTCTCACATGTTTTCTTACTTGTGCATCCGCCGGGCAGTTTTGCTCCTTCAGTAATTGCCTGTCGCACTTGCCGTGCCTCATTAAGCTCGCGCTCGGACATCAAGTTATGCTCTTCAGCGAATGCGATGCATTCATCAATGTGCTTCAAATCCGAACAATAACTACGGCAGGTGTCTTGCGATGTGCATCCCCCAGGACCACCGCTTGCTACTACATCCGCAAAACGCCCTATGTCCGCTTCGCTCTTTGCTTGCAGTTGCTCATCAAGAAGATTGTGTGCACGCGCAAATAAAAAGCACGCGCGGTAATTCGTGGGTGCATCGCAGTACCGGAGACACGCGGCTTTGTCTTTACAATTACCGAGTTCAGTAACGGGATAGATAATCCCCTCTTCCTGCGCCAGAGCAAAAACCGCATATGACAAGACAGCTACCGTAAACGAGATCAAAATGAGAGCGACTATGTTTTTGCCATTCATTCGCTACTCGAACGGATTTTTGTACGTTTGCTCGAAAGGGTTTGCCGCTTCCGCAGGGTTCAAACTGGGAATGTCTTCTGCGGGATTTAAATCCGGCTCTGGAGTAATGACAATCGGCGCCTGATCAGGCGGAAGCGCCTCTTCCCCTCCCGGAGATACCACGAAGACGTACGCACCAATCCCGACAAGAATCACGAGCACAATTATTATTGCGGTGGATGTCACAATGCTCACGTTCTCCATACTTGATTCCATCATACCCCCGAATCGGGGGTAAATGTATGAGTTATCAACAGCGAGACTCCGCGTGGACACCTCTTTTTTCATTCGGGCTGCCGGGATTCGAACCCGGAGTCACCTAAGTTTGTTTCTGCAAACTTCCGCGAATATCCAAGGACATTCGGTTATCCTTCGTGTCGGGGTACCGGGATTCGAACCCGGAGTCACCTGGTCCCAAACCAGGCATGTTACCGTTACACCATACCCCGACACGAAGGATAACCCCAAACCAGGCATGTTACCGTTACACCACAGCCCGATTTCTCACTTCACCACTTTAGCACTTTCAAGAAAATTTAATGTCTTCGATGAAGCGAATATCCCACTTTTCTAATCGCGCATGAAAGTACACGGAAACTACATCAACGACGTATTCCTCGTCATCTGGAATGTCACGCTCAAGAAGGTAGGTTTCAATAGTGCGAGCGAGTCGCGCACGTTTAAAACTGTGGACATTGTCTTCCGGTTCATACCTATCGAGACGGTCTTCGTGGCCCTTCACTGAAACAGTTTTTACTTCAACAAAGTGCAACTCCTTTCCCTTTTTTGCGACAATATCTATTTCTCCCCACTTCTTTGCATAATTTCGCTCAATAATAAAAAAACCATGTTCTTTAAGAAATAACACTGCCTTGTCTTCTCCCAGTGTCCCTAAAATTTGCTTTTCTGTCTTAGACATTATTTGTTCATATGTTGTTTCTTAAGGAACACTTGAAGTAGTACTCGAACAGAAGGTCCTATATAAAACTGATGTTTTAAGCCAAATTTATAAGACGAACATTTATAAAGTACAAAACACTACGTCCTTTATGCACACTTTCCACAGGGTTATCAACAGATTTCAAGGACTCTCTTTTCGTCTTTTTCGGTGCGGGTAGGGAGAATCGAACTCCCGTCTCATCCTTGGCAAGGACGTGTTCTAC
>ERZ1292623.1228-Hain-H51-01um-R1-1228-length-25128-cov-6_pt1 | contig 25128 bp, 25 predicted proteins | sample MGYA00564398_ERZ1292623 | MGnify/ENA primary metagenome ERZ1292623 (study PRJEB36523, sample SAMEA6512633) | groundwater metagenome | collected 2019-01-07 | study: AquaDiva: Metagenomics assemblies of 32 groundwater samples | reverse complement strand
AATTTTCAATTTTCAATTCTCAATTTTCAATTTTCGAATCCGCAACTCCGGAGCTGTCTTGTTACCAACTATCCTGACCATCGGTTTTCTGATGGTGGCTTTGGGTTTGGCTGGTTCGATTATTGTTTTGGCGCTTAATCGTTCCAATTTTAGTATTCGACTGGCCACTGCCGGTTTGGCTGCCGCCCGGGCTGGCATTGACGATACTTATCTACGGATTATTCGTGACAACACCTGGCCAGCGGTTGATTGCGATGTTACTCGATCTGCTGGTGATGGCAATAAAACTTACGATTTAACCTTGGGCGAGATCAAAGTTTACATCTGTATTAAAAAAGAAACTTTCACCAATGAAATTAAATATACAATCAACTCCCTGGCCCAGGGCGGCTTTGGTGCTAAAAGACAATTACAGGCAGTCTTGAACGCTAATCGGACTACTCATCAGGTAAAAACTCATTCCCTCAATGAAATTGAATTTTAACAATTGGTTGAAGTGGTTTAATCCCACCTTGGTCGTGGCTGGCTTGGAGATTAGTGATGGAGCGGTGCGGTTAATAATGGTTGATGCCGCTGGCAAGATTTTAAGACAGGAAAAAGTGCCTTTGCCAGCCGGCGTGGTCCAAGGAGGCAAATTGATTGACAGCACTCAATTTATCAATGCTCTGCGTCAGCTGAAATCAATGCCGGTGATCGTTTCTCTTTCCTCTAATCACATTTACACTCAAGTTTTCAACCTGCCTTATTTAGAAGGGCGGCGTCTGGAGGAGGCGGCGGAACTTAATTTGAAAATGATTTCACCTCTGGATTTAAAGAATGCCTATCATGACTGGCAGATTCTGGGACAAGCTGCCAATGGCAATCTGGAGTTATTGGGGGCCTTTGCTCCCAATGAAATTATTGATGGTTTTTCTCAGGCTTTGCGACAGGCCGGTTTTCTGGTGGTGGCAGTGGAGTTTTACGGTTTATCTTTGGCTCGGGCTGTTAGTCAATTGGCTGGCGGGGATTTAACCAAACCCCATCTTCTGCTGGCAGTGACGGGCGACGGTCTTAACTTTTCTGTTTTAAAAGCCGGTCAGCTCCAGTTTAACTACTTTATTTCTTGGTTAGCTGTTCAGGAACGAAGCGGCGGTAAAACTGGTCAGGTGAGCGCTGACGATTTTCAGAAGATTCTCATTGGCGAATTGCGGCGCATCACCAACTTTTCTTCGGCCCGCTGGGGCAAGACTATTAGTGATTTAATACTGGTCAGCGTTTCACCGGCCCAAGCCATTATCAATGTCGTTAAGAAAGAATTTAATCTGGCTATTGAAGAACTAGCTGACCCGGAGTGGTCGGCAGTTAAGGGGGCGGCACAACGGGGATTAGTGCCTCGGGTAGAGGACCGGTTGATAAGCTTGACAAAAGTCGGTACTGAAGAAGAATTTATCCGCAGCCGCATTCGCCGCTTTGTCGGTCTCTGGCGCAATGTGGTTTTAGCGACGCTGGCAATTTTTCTGTTGATTTATTTGGGCACCGACCTTCTTTTGATTCGGGTCAATCGGGGATTGGCGGGGCAACTGAAAAAAGCCGGCAGTTTAGCTAATCGTGAGGAAATTAGACTGTTGGAAAATCAAGCCCGGAGTTTCAACGCTCTGATTGAAAAAGTGCTGGCTGCTAAAAATCAGATCAGTGTTGCCTCGCCCCTGTTGCGGAAGTTGTATTTGATGACCGGGCCGGACGCGACCCTAACTCAAGTGCGGCTTGATAATCAGAGCCGGCTGGTTTCGCTGGTGGGCACTGCCAAAAATGAACGGGCGGCCATTGTCTTTAAAAATAATCTTAGTAAAGACGCGGAAGTGACTAACTTGTCATTCCCGCTCTCGGCCATTACTGTTGGCTCTGACGGCCGGGCGACTTTTACGGCCACCTTTACATGGAAAAAATTAAATTAATCATTGGTCTGGGCAACCCTGATCCGGAGTATCAACAAACCTATCATAATGTTGGCCATATAGCTGTAGATTTTCTTAAAAATTTTCAATTTTCCCGCCTGCCAGTGCCTGCGGCCCAAGCCGCTGGCGGGCAGGCAATTTTCAATTTTCAATTATTGAAGACCGATGTTTATATGAATAAATCTGGCGAGTTTGTCAGAAAAGCGATGAAAAAATATAAAGCAGGACCAGAGCAGTTATTAGTGATCCACGACGACAGTGATATCGAGCTGGGGAAGTATAAACTATCTTTTGGCCGCAGCTCGGCTGGCCACAAGGGCGTCCAAAATATCATTAATCATCTCAAAACCCAAAACTTCTGGCGTCTCCGCATCGGCATTCGTCCCTCTCCAGAGAAAAAGAGAACCAAGGCAGATGTCTTGGTTTTAAAAAAGATTGCCCCAGCTAATAAACGGCAACTTGATAAAGTCTTTAAAGAAGCGGTAAAATTGTTGGAATGACAGAATTCTGGAAGTCATTTTGGGAGATTGCTGAGACGGTGATTATTGCGGCGGTGACAGTTTTTTTAATTAGGACTTATTTGGTACAGCCCTTCCTGGTCAGTGGTGCCAGTATGGCGCCTAACATCAATCACGGTAACTACCTGATTGTCGATCAGCTGACCAAGAGATTTCAGGAATTCCAGCCGGGCGATGTAGTAGTCTTCCGTTATCCTCAAGATCCTGATACGTTTTATATCAAGAGGATTATTGGCTTGCCCGGCGACCGGGTGCAGATCAAAGGTGGAGAAGTTTTCGTTAATAGTCAGAAGTTCTCTGAAAATTATCTGGTTTTAGACATCAGAACTTTTGGCGGCAGCGACTTGGTTTTGGCGGCTGATGAATATTTTGTAATGGGTGATAATCGTGATAACAGTTCTGACTCCCGCAGTTGGGGACCGCTGAAGCGGCAATTCATCATTGGCCTGGCCCGCCTCCGTCTCTTCCCTTTTGATAAAATAAGTATTATTAATCGACCTTTTTATGTCCACTAAAACAAAAATAAAAAAATTACTTTTCCAGAGTGTAAAAGGGATGCACGATCTTTTGCCAGATGATCAGCCCCTTTGGGAACGGCTGCGCAAGGCGGCCCGGGATATCGCTGAAAGCTACAATTTCCAAAGAATTGATACGCCGCTTCTGGAAAAGGCGGAATTATTTGAGCGGAGTATTGGGGAGACAACGGATGTGGTGGAGAAACAGATGTTTATGATTAAAGCTAAAGACAAAGAGCGGCTGGCGTTGCGTCCTGAAGGTACTGCCTCCATTGCCCGCGCCTATATCGAATATGGTTTGAGTCACTGGCCTCAGCCAGTGAAACTTTATTATTTTGGGCCGATGTACCGTCACGAACGGCCTCAGGAGGGTCGTTTTCGCCAGTTTTATCAAGTGGGATTTGAAATTTTGGGCGGCGATCCCGATCCGATTTATGATGCCCAAAGTATTCTCATCTGCTTTCGGTTTTTGGAAGAAATGAAGCTCAATAAACTGGCTATTCAAGTTAACACTATCGGCTGTAAGAATTGCCGGCCGCCTTATCGGAAGAAACTTATTGACTATTACAAAAATAAAAGTGTTTGTAATGACTGCAAGAAGAGATTGACGGTCAATCCCTTGCGGCTTTTGGATTGTAAAGAAAAAGAGTGTCAGGAAATAAAAAAAGACGCCCCAATTTTATTGGATTTGATTTGTAATGTTTGTAGTCAGCATTTCAAACAAGTCCTTGAGTATCTCGATGAATTAAAACTGCCCTACACCCTCAATAATTATTTAGTGCGCGGCCTTGATTACTATAATCGCAGTGTCTTTGAGATTTATTACGAAGGCTTTGATGACGCCATCGCCAGCGGCGGCCGCTATGATTATTTATTGGAGATGATTGGCGGCCGGGCCGCTCCCGGTGTGGGTGGAGCAGTGGGCTTAGAGCGGGTGTTATTAATGATTAAGAAAAACGAAGTTACTTTTACCAGCCGACCCAAGAATAAAGTTTTCTTTGTCCACATTGGTGACATCGCCAAGAAGAAGAGTCTGACTATTATTGAAGAATTAAGGAAAAGCGGCGTGGCAGTAGAAGAATCGTTGGGCAAAGATTCTTTGAAGGCTCAATTGCGGACGGCTGATAAAGAAGGGGTACCGCTGGCTCTGATTTTTGGTCAAAAAGAGGTCTTTGAGAATGAGATCATCATTCGTGATCTCAAAACAGGCGCTCAGGAAAGTGTGCTCTTGGCCAAATTGGTGGAGGAATTGAAAAAGCGCCTGTAAGCGCTTTAAATGACCAATACCTAATTCCTAATGTCTAATGAAATGCCAAATTACAAATTAAAAAATTAGACATTAGACATTTCATTGGATATTGGTAATTGAAAATTGGTAATTATGGGTCAGTGTCTACTTTGTAGGATTATAAACAAAGAAATTAAATCAGATGTTGTCTATGAAGATGACAATGTTATTGCTATCCTAGATATTCATCCTCGCGCCCCGGGTCACACCATGGTTTTGCCTAAATTTCACGCCGAGAACATTTTAGATTTGCCGGATGATAAAATTGGGCCGCTGTTTGTTGCTGTCAAAAAAGTTACTCAACTTCTTAAAGACAAACACCGGCCCGATGGCTTCACCATTGGTATTAATCAGGGCAAGGCCAGCGGCCAGGCTGTAGATCATTTGCATATTCACATTATTCCCCGCTGGCTCGATGACGGCGGCGGCTCAATTCATTCTGTCGTTGACAACCCGCCAAGGTGAAGGAGATTAATGAATAAATCCTCCCAAGAGTAACGGGGCTTGTCTTCAGGAAACAGAATGCTTTTGCTCCAGCGGCAAAAGCTTCTTCTCCCTCAGCGCGCAACTTTTTTAGTGCGCTGCGCATTTATACCAAAAAAGAACCCAGCTTGCGCGCTTCCGGGATGTTCCTTCAGACAAGCCCCGTTACTCTTTTCAAGAATAACTGGGGTTGATCTTTATTTATCGTTATGTTATTCTTTTTAAACAATGCCCGCTGTAACTGTGAGAAAAAAGGAAGGCGAGTCGCCGATGGCGCTGGTTTATCGCTTTACCAAAAAAGTTCAGCAAAGCGGCGTTCTCAAAGAAGCTCGGAAGCGCCGCTTCTTCCGTCGCCAGCCCAACCGCGCCAAGCGCCTGGTTTCCGCTTTGCACCGTGAGACTAAGAGGAAAGAAATTGAGAAAGCAAAGAAGCTTGGGCTTCTTTAGTATCGATACTAATATACGAATTATGCTAATGATACGAATAAACGATGATCTAAAAAATGCCATGAAATCAGGGGATAGTTTTACCGTCGGCGTTTTGCGTTTTGTAAATGCCGCCCTCCATAACAAAGCTATTGAAAAAAGGGGTAAAGGCCAATCTGAAGAATTAACTGACGACGAGGTGATTGAAGTTCTCCAAAAAGAAGTAAAAAAGCGGCAGGAAGCCGTCATTTTATATAATCAGGGTAACCGGTCAGAGTTGGCGGAAAAAGAGGCAAAAGAAATCTCCATTCTCCAGAAATATCTGCCAGCCCAAATGAGCCGGGAAGAAATAGAACAGGCCGTAAAAAGAATCCTTTCCGAAGCTAATCCTGGTAATTTTGGGGAGGCAATGAAAGCAGTAATGGCCGAACTTAAAGGTAAAGCCGATGCCAAAATCATTAGTGAAATTATTAAGCAAGCTAAACCAGATCTTTAAGTTGCAACCGGGACAGGTGGAGGTCTATATTGTGGGTGACGCTTTTATGAAGAAAAACGTCCTGGCCTTTCCCGCGCCCAAAAATTTTCCCCGTCCGGATTTGCCCAAGGGCGTCAAACCACTGGGAGAGATTTATCTTAATCCCGGTTCAGAGAAAATGCTTATTCATGGCTTTCTCCATCTTCTCGGTTATGACCATCAGAAAAAAAGTGATAGAATGGAAATGGAGAAAAAAGAAAAACAACTATGGCAGCAACACAAATCCTCGCGCTAGACATCGGTTCGGCCAACATCAAGGCCATCGTCGGAGAAATTCGCAAAGATGGCAAGTTGGCGCTGCTTGACGCTCTCCGTTTTCCCTCGCGGGGTTTGCGCAAGGGTTTAGTCGATGATGTCACTGATTTAACCAGCGCCATCAGTCAAGTCTTTATTGAGTTGAGGCAGAATTACCCCGAAGTCCAGAAAAACATTTTTTTAAATATCGGCAACGCCCATGCCAAAGTTCAGTCATCGCGGGGGATTGTGGCAGTTTCCCGGGCTGATTACCAAATTTATAAGGACGACATCGCCCGAGTGGTGCAGGCGGCTCAAGCCATCAACTTGCCGCCCAACCGCACCATTGTCCATTTGATTAACCAGGAATTTTTAGTGGACAATGTTGGTGATATCAGAGATCCTCTGGGGATGGTGGGCAGTCGGCTGGAAGTGAATACTTTAATTGTTGACGCCTTTGAGCCGGCGGTGAAATCTTTGGTGCGGGCAGTGGAAACTGCCGGCGGTGAGATCGCCGGCTTAATTTTTGGTCCCTTGGCCAGTTCTCAAAGCATCCTCACCCGGAATCAGAAAGACTTGGGAGTGGCCTTGGTTGATGTTGGCTTTGGCACCACTGGCTTGGCGGTCTATGAAGAGGGCAAGTTGATTGATGTGGCGGTGTTTCCAGTGGGCGCCAGCAATGTCACCAATGACTTGGCTATTGGTTTGAAAGTTTCCATTGAGGCCGCCGAGGCGATTAAATGTACTTTTGCTTCAGCTTTAGCCAAAGAAGTGGGAGCGCGGGAGATGATTGATCTGCGAAAAATTGATCCTCGGGCCAAGGGTGCGGCTACCCGGCGCTTCATTGGAGAAATTACCGAGATGCGCCTCTCGGAAATCTTTGAGTTTGTGCAGAATGAGTTGAAGCGTATCGGCAAAGCCGGCCGCCTGCCAGCCGGAGTAGTATTAGTCGGGGGAGGAGCGAAATTGCCGGGCATGGTGGAGTTGGCGCGGCAGGAGCTGAGACTGCCGTCGCAAATTGGCGAGCCTGATTTATCTGGTTTGGAATTGCCCAATGGTGAACTGGCCATCAGAGTGGAAGAGCCGGAGTTCGCCTGTGCTCTAGGCTTGATTCTTTGGTCACACAACCAATCATTGGCGGCGCCCCGCAAGCCCTCTGGTGTCAGCGGCGCTCTGCGTAAGTTGTTTGATCAATTTTTACCCTAGTTGACACTTTAGCCTTTCGGGATTAACCATAAGAGCAATGATGGGGAAGGTTAAAAAAGCAAGGCCTCGGCCGGTGCGCAAAGTTTCTCCTAAAAATCCCGCTTTAATTAAGGTGGTGGGCGTTGGCGGCGGCGGCGGTAATGCGGTGACGCGGATGAAAGAAGGTTTTATTAAAGGAGTGGAGTTTATTGTTATTAATACTGATCTGCAGGACTTGGAATTTTGTCAGGCTCACAAAAAACTTCATATTGGAAAAAATGTTACCCGCGGTTTGGGGGCGGGTATGAATCCGGAGTTGGGCCGGCAGGCGGCTGAAGAAAATCGGGCGGAGATTGCTGAAGCTATCAAGGGCGCTGATCTGGTTTTTATTGCCTCGACTTTTGGCGGCGGTACGGGCTCGGCCGCTTCGGTGATCGTGGCCGAAGTAGCCCGGGAACTGGGGGCACTGGTAGTGGCGGTAGTCACCAAACCCTTTACTTTCGAGGGCGGCCAGAGAATGAAGATTGCTCAGGAAGGTTTAGTTAAAATTAAAGACAAAGTAGACGCCTTGATTGTTATTCCCAATGATCGAATTTTTCAGGTGGTCAGCCGCGACACCTCAATTGGTAAGGCCTTTGAAGCCATTGATAGTGTTTTAAAAAATGCAGTTCGGGGAATCACCGAACTAATCACCATGCCCGGCCTGATTAATGTCGACTTTGCTGATGTTAAGGCGGTGATGCGCAATGCTGGCACAGCCATTGTTGGTATTGGCTATGGCAGCGGTAGAGAGCGGGCCGGAGCGGCGGTGCAACAAGCCATTAACTCGCCCTTAATTGAAACCACTATTGATGGCGCCAAAGGAGTTTTGTTTGGCGTTTCCGGCGGCCGGGATTTGAAGATGACCGAGGTTCACGATATTGCCAAAACCATCACTGATAATGTCGATAGCGGCGCCAAGATTATTTTCGGCGCTTATCATGATCGTAAGCTCAAAGCCGGACAGATCAGAGTGACTTTGATCGCCACCAGTTTTGTAGAAGAGGGCAGCCCCCGGCCAGAGCCGGCTATTGCCACCACTTTGTTTGGGGAAAAGGTGGAAGTAAAGCTCTTCGACACAGCTCAAGAGCGGCCCGTGCCCACTTTAAGTCATAAGGCGCCAGAGCCGCCTCCCTTGAAGCCCCGGCCAGTAGAACAACCGCGGCCAGCAGTGGCCTTAAGCACTCCGGCGATGGCAGTTAAAGCCCCACTCCTTCCCAAATCTCAAGAAAAAAATTCTAAAAAAGTCACTGACATCTGGGATATCCCTACCTTTTTGCGCAAACGCAAGAAGTAGTTGACAAAATATCAGATTTATTGCTTATTCTGTGGATAAGTGGGGCTTGAATGGCAGTGAGGAAGGACTAAGATAGATATTGTAATGGCCCCAGTTACCACTACCATTGGTCAGATCCGCAAGCGGAATGGTACTTTGGTTGATTTTTATCCCGGCAAAATCACTACCGCCATGGAAAAGGCGATGCTGGCAGTGCTGGGCCGGGTGGATAACGACAATTTAAAAGAACTTACTCTCAAAGCTGTTAAAAGAATTGAAGAACGTTGGGCCGGCGGCGGCCTGCCTGATGTAGAAGGTGTTCAGGATGTGGTGGAGCGCACTATGATGGAGGACGGTTTTTATGATGTTGCCCGCGCCTACATCCTTTACCGCGAACGCCACCGGGAAATGAGAGAAGAGCGTCAACAGCAGGTCTTGCAGAAAATTCGGGAGCGGCAGTTGGCAGTGGTGAAAAGATCGGGAGAGAAGCAGGTTTTTGATGAAAATAAAATCCGCCGCTATTTCCTTCAGGCTCTTAACGGCTACGAAGGGGTGATTGACGTTGATCTTTTTCTTGATCATTGTCTGCCTAGTATTCATGAAGGCACCACCACCAGCGAGATTGCCCAGCTCTGTATTATGACCGCCCGCTCTTTTATCGAGCGCGATCCTAGTTACTCGGTTATCACCACCAATCTTTTCCGATTCGCTTTATATAAAGAGGCTATCGGCAAAAAATATGCTTCGTTAGATTTAGAAAAAGTTTATCGGGAAACCTTTATTGAAAATATTAAACAGGCAGTGGCCCTTGGCCGGCTGACTCCGGAATTGCTTAATTTTGATTTAGAGAGACTGGCGGCGGCCCTCCAGATCAGTCGCGACAAACTTTTGCCCTTCCGCGGCCTGCAGGCTCTTTATGATCGCTGCTACATTTCAGATCAGAGGAATAACCGGCGTTTGGAAACACCTCAAGCTTTTTGGATGCGGATTGCTATGGGGTTGGCCTTGGGCGAAAAGGAAAAAGAAAAATGGGCCATTGAGTTTTATGAAGTTTTGTCAACTTTAAGGTTTATGAATTCCACCCCCACTCTTTTTCACGCCGCCACTACCAAGCCCCAACTAAGCTCTTGTTATTTAACCACTGTCGAAGATGATCTTCACCATATTTTCAAATGTATCGGTGATAATTCCCAGATGGCCAAGTGGGCGGGCGGGGTGGCTAATGACTGGTCAGGCCTGCGGGCCACCGGCGCCTTGATTAAGACCACCAACGTGGAAAGTCAGGGCGTGATTCCTTTCTTAAAAATCGCTAATGATACAACCGTGGCCATCAACCGCAGTGGTCGGCGCCGCGGCGCCACCTGCGCCTACCTGGAAACCTGGCATTTTGATATTGAAGATTTTCTTGATCTGCGGCGCAACACCGGCGATGAGCGCAGAAGAACTCATGATATGAACATTGCCAATTGGATTCCCGACCTGTTTATGAAGCGGGTGACGGAGGATGGTGACTGGACTCTTTTTTCTCCCGATGAAGTGCCTGACCTTCATCATATTTACGGCCGGCAGTTTGAAGTCCGCTATCAGGAATACGAAGCGATGGCTGACCGGGGCGAGATTCGTCTTTATAAACGGCTGCGCGCCCGCGACCTCTGGAAAAAAATGCTCACCCGGCTTTTTGAAACCGGTCACCCTTGGATGACTTGGAAAGATCCAGTCAATATCCGTTCGCCTCAAGATCATGCCGGGGTAATTCACAGCTCTAATCTTTGTACAGAAATTACCCTGAACACCTCCAAGGATGAGACAGCGGTTTGTAATTTGGGTTCGGTTAATCTGGCCCGGCATGTTATTAACGGCCGCCTTGATGAGGGATTAATTCGGGATACGGTAACGGTAGCGATGCGGATGCTCGATAATGTCATCGACATCAATTATTATCCTACTCCCGAAGGTCAATACGCCAACCTTCGTCATCGGCCGGTTGGTTTAGGAGTGATGGGCTTTCAGGATGTTCTCTATCTGCTTGATATCAATTTTGATTCGGAAGAGGCGGTGCAGTTGGCTGATGAATCAATGGAAATGATTGCCTATTACGCCATTCTCACTTCAGCCAATCTGGCTAAAGAGCGCGGCTCTTATGAAACTTATCAGGGATCTAAGTGGCAGCGGGGGATTTTTCCCCAAGACACTCTGGATCTTTTGGAGGAGGAGCGAATGCTGCCGATTGAGGTGCCGCGAGCCGGCAAACTTGATTGGCTGCCGGTGCGGGAGGCGGTGCGGCAATACGGAATCCGTAATTCCAACTGTCTGGCTATTGCTCCCACTGCCACTATTTCCAATATCTGCGGCTGTTTCCCCTCGATTGAGCCAATTTACAAAAATCTTTATGTCAAATCCAACATCAGCGGCGAATTCACGGTTGATAATCAATACCTGATCAATGATTTAAAGGCCATCGGTCTTTGGAATGACACAATTTTAGAGAGAATTAAAGCCAATGACGGCAGTATCCGCAACATCGCCGTCATTCCCCAGAGATTGCGTGATAAATACAAAGAAGCTTTTGAAATCGCTCCAGAGTGGCTGATTAGAGCCGCCGCCCAGCGCGGCAAGTGGATTGACCAGAGTCAGTCGCTCAACATTTTTACCAACACTAACTCCGGCAAAGTTTTATCTGATATTTATCTTTATGCTTGGCGGTTGGGTTTGAAAACCACTTATTATCTCCGGACTCTGGGGGCGACTGCCATCGAGAAAAGCACAGTTGACTTAAAGAGCCAGCAGATGACCACGGTCCCGGCCAATCCAGATCTGGTTTTGGCAGAATCAGTAATGCCCGCGGCAGTGGTGGCGATTCATGTTAATGAAGATGGGATCTGCGAAGCCTGCCAATGATAGCTACAGATTACGAAAAGGTACGAATATACGAATGTACGAAAACAAGTTTAGTAATTTCGTATATTCGTATCCGCCGGCTGGCGAATTTCGTAATTGGTAGATGAGTCCGTAACATGAAAAAATCTATTCTCAATAATCCTGGAACTGACCCCAACAAAATTCTCCCCATCCGTTATCCTTGGGCGCGAGTTCATTATTTATCGGGGGTGGCCAACAACTGGACGCCGGAAGAAGTGCCGATGCAGTTGGATGTGGAAACTTGGAAAAAGTCCGGTGGTTTAAGTGACGATGAGCGGCGGCTGATTATGCGCAACCTCGGATTTTTTTCAACTGCCGAGAGTCTGACTGCCAACAATATTATTCTGGCCATTTATCGCCACATCACTAATCCTGAATGCCGACAGTATTTATTGCGGCAGGCCTATGAAGAAGCTATTCACACCGAGACTTTTATTTACTGCTGTGACTCTTTGGGTCTTGACCCGGATGAAGTCTACAACTCTTACCACACCATCCCCAGCATTAAAGATAAAGATGATTTTGTTATGGAAATGACCAAGTCGATTTTTGATCCTAATTTTAATACTCAAGGCCCGGCCAATATCCAAAAATTCGTCAATGATCTGATTGGCTACTATGTGATTATGGAGGGTATTTTCTTTTACGCCGGCTTTGCCATGATGCTGTCTTTTTTGCGGCAGAACCGGATGACCGGGGTGGGTGAGCAGTTCCAGTATATTTTAAGAGATGAGTCAATCCATTTGGCTTTTGGCACAGACCTGATTAATACTATTGTCGTCGAGAATCCCGAGATTTGGACCGAAGAATTTAAGCAATCAATTATTGAGAATATTAAGCGGGGAGTGTGGCTGGAGTATACTTATGCCAATGACTGTCTGCCGCGGGGGATTCTTGGCCTTAATGCCGATGTCATCAAAGAATATCTGCAATATATTGCCGATCGGCGGCTGGAGAGAATCGGCCTGCCTCGCGTCTATGGCAGCAAAAATCCTTTTCCCTGGATGAGTGAAATTATGGACTTGCGCAAAGAGAAAAACTTTTTTGAAACTCGCGTCACCGAATATCAGGTGGGAGGGCAGCTCAATTGGGACTAAGTAGAGCTTTTAGCTGTTAGCTGTTAGCTTTTAGAGGAGAATATGTATGTTAAGTCTTTTAAAGAATTAATTGTTTGGCAAAGATCTATTGAATTAGTGAAAGAAATTTATAAAATTACCGAAAACTTCCCACTCTCAGAGCGATACGTATTAGTCAGTCAGATAAGGAAATCAGCAATTTCCATTCCTTCCAATATAGCTGAAGGCAAGAAAAGAAAAACCAGAAAGGACTTCTTGCAATTTCTAAGGATCGCTGACGGATCGGCTGCCGAATTAGAAACGCAAATAATAATCTCTAAAGAATTATTTCCAGAAGTAAACTTTTCCAAGGCTGAGTCTCTTTTAGAAGAGATACAAAAAATGCTCATTACCATAATTAAGAAACTCGAAAATCCCTTCTAACAGCTAAAAGCTAAAAGCTAAAAGCTACTTAGCCCGAAGGGCTAAGTCAATCACTTGCTTCAGCGCCTCATAGGGCTGGGCGCCGGAGAAGGAAATTTTTTCGCCGCTGGCGGTAATGATGATGCTGTTGGGCGTGCCTTGGCCGCCGGTGGCAAGAGCATCTTGAACATCTTCTTCAACTGTTGAGGCATGGCGGCCGCTGGCCAGACATTCTTCAAACTTGGCTTTATCCAATCCAACATCAACAGCAATCTGGGGCAGTTGCGCCGGATCAAGGCCATTGTTGGATGGGGTAAGTTCAAAAAGTCGGTCAATATATTTCCAGAAGCCATCGTTGCCGGCCAGTTCCGCGGCGCATTCAGTGGCCTCGGCCTCTTTGCGGGCTTTGGAGTGCAGGGCGTCCAAAGGAAAATGGCGATAGACCCAAGCCACTTGGCCGGGATAGTCGGTTACCGCCTGATGGACGGTGTTATGAAATCTTTTGCAAAAAGGGCATTCGGTATCCGAGTACTCCACAATTTTCACCGGCGCCTTGGCATCGCCGAGAATATGGTCTTTGTCGCTGATCGGCCGCATCTTTTTCAGAGCAGCGGCTTCGTCGCCGCCCAGAGTTTCTTCAACCTGCGCTGTCTGGCCCTGACTGCCGGGCGTGGCCCGCCAACCGACCGCATAAATAATCGCCGCCGCAATAATAATACCAGCCACTAGAATCGCCACTGGCACAGTTAAAAAACCCTTATTATTTTTCATATGGGTCTAAGTATACTTGAAATTGAAACTAGGTCAACACTTGCAATAGGCCCCAGAGAATGGCGACTACCGCCCAAATATAATTGACCCAGTTGGGCCATTTCAGGAGGACTGTCAAACCAATTAAAACTCCAAGAAGAATCGGACCACCGGCTGCTGTGTAAATATCCATGAGAATTATTTAATCTAACACCGTATCTTATTACGGAGCGAACGCGACCTTTTTTAATGAAATCATGTGGATGACTATTGCTAAAGGAACAGCGAAAAGCGGAATGACAACCAATGGATATAATGATAGCGGTTCTGTAGAAATAATGGTAGGGAGAAATTGGACTGGTCGGGGGAAAGCGAGGATGCCAATGCTGACAGCGATCACTAGATCAGCTATGCCGATAATATTCCAGATTATTGCCAGTTTTTTGGAATAAGATTTTTTCAGCAGGTAAATAAGAGCTACAATAGGCGCAGTGGCGCCGATGAAAACATCTCCCAATCCGGAGGGAAAAGCAAAAACCGCCGGCAGAACCCCTTGATTATATAAAACAAAAAAACTGACGCCCACCACACGGTAGGTTTGAATGACAGTCAGCCACGGCACAGAGGTCTTTTTAATAAAATTTTGTACCGGGCGCGAAGCCAATACTTTTCTTAAAACACCGAAGAGTATCAAAAAGGCAAAAATAATATTGGGAGCAAAGAGGGGATTGGCCGCGAAAAATCCGGCTCTTCCCAATATCACAACGCCGCCCAGCCAGATTATCAGAACCAAGCCGGTAATCAGAGAAAATTTCCAGCCGGCTTTGAGAGTAGTCAGCCAGACCAGAATAAGAAAAATAAGAGTGGAGAGGAGCACATAATTATTTTATCATAAAAAAAGACCGCTCAACTCCGAGTTGGGCGATCAAGAATAGTCTTTGCCCTTTGAGACAAGGCGATCAGGCCGGCTTCATCTTTTGTCAGTATGCCAAAAGAGAGGAGACGATTAACGACAGTTCTACTGTAAAGAGAAGTGTTCTGGTTAAGCATTCGGCTCAATTCTTCTCTTGATCCAGAGACATTTTTCACCAAAAGAAGCTTCAGCAACTTTTTTTCCAAAGAACCGAATCGCTTGGGGATGAAGATCACAGTTTTACTCCTTCTTTCATGGGTAATGGGTGCCGGCCTTATTATAAATTATAAATAGGAAAAAGTGTACCCCCACACCTATGCATAGGTGTGGGGGTAAAATAGGGGCGGTCTGACTCGGCTGTTGCGGAGACCAAAAAACAGCCCGACGCCGGCTGCCTTTCATCTCGTATTTACATTATAGCATGCTTGTCAACCCCCACACCTAGTCAGTAAGCTAGTCGCTATTTATGCCCGCAGGGCAATACTGACTAGGTGTGGGGGTTAAGTCCCCCGATTGATTTTCTAGTTTCTAGCTGGTATTATTTTTTCAGATTCCGCAGTAGCTCAGCGGGTAGACCTGCCTGCCGGCAGGCAGGGCAACCGGCTGTGAATTTATGTATTATGTTTATGTCATAAAAAGCCTCCTCGACGGAAAGAATTATACAGGCATTACAGACAATCTAAAAAGGAGATTGAAACAGCATGACCGGGGTCATATAGGGACATCATCTACAAAGTGTCGGGGGCCATTTAGTTTGATTTACTCGGAAGAAGCACAAGATAGAAGAGGAGCTAGAGAAAGAGAAAAGTTCTTAAAATCAGGGGCGGGTAGAGAATTTATAAAATCTTTGATATAATAGACTTAGATTCCGCAGTAGCTCAGCGGTAGAGCAACCGGCTGTGAAAATCGCAGCTTTTCGCTGAAAGGCGAATTGAAAAATCTCGGGATAACGGTGAAGCCCCGATTTTACATCGGGGTAATACCGTGGGAACCTGCCAACATCAAAAGAAGTTGTGGCGGGGCGCCGTAGAGACTAGATACCGAGATCTCGTAAAGTCCTGTCGGACCACGAGAAAGATATAGTCCACGCTACTAGTAATAGTAGATTAAGTGTAACCGGTGGGTCGCTGGTTCGAATCCAGCCTGCGGAGCCCTTCGACCATTCGACAAGCTCATGGTGGGACTTCGAGTGAGCCTCATTCGAACTCTGAGCAAGGTCGAACCACAGGCTCAGGGCAAGCCACTTCGGCAAGCCCAGTGCAAATAAAAAAAACCTGCTACTGAATTGATTCAGTAGCGGGTTTTTTGGCGGCGATATTTTGAAATTTTGCCATTGCTTCCTCCTACCGAGTCATCCTCGCTCAGGAATCTTCGATGGTCGCATCTTAAAATAAATCGAGAAAGGTGATAAAATCGAAATTGCATGAAACTCATATCTTTAAACACATGGGGCGGTCGAGCCGGGAAGAAAAAACTCCTTGCATTTTTTGATGCGGAATTTATAAATCAACGATGAAAGCAATTTATATAGCCCCAGAGGGTAAGAAAAGAATTATTAAATACGGTGAGCTTCCAAAACCTAAACCCAAGAAAGGCGAAGCTTTAATAAAAGTTAAGGCTTGTGCCCTGAATCACTTAGATTTGCATCTTACGAAAGGGGTTTTAGATATTCCACTTCCTCATATATCTGGTTCTGATGTTTCGGGGATAATCGAAGAAATAAATGCTTCGAGCAAACTTAAAATTGGGCAGGAAGTCATAGTTAACCCAGCTATACCGTGTAAAAAGTGTTCTCGATGCAAAAAGGGTCTATCTTGTGAGATTGTTGTTATATTTGGTTACAGAACTTCTGGCGGATTTGCGGAATATGTAACCGTTCCAGTTGAACAAATTTACCCAAAACCAAAGAACCTGTCATTTGTCGAAGCCGCCGCCTTTCCCTTAACATTTTTAACTGCTTACCATATGCTTGTCGGTCGAGCCAAGCTTCAAAAAGGAGAGACCATCTTTATATGGGGCGCTTCAGGTGGTCTTGGTTCAGCCGCAATTCAAATAGCAAAACATATTGGTGCAAAAATAATAGTTGCCGCAAGCTCCGATGTAGATGCTAAAAAAGTAAAAGCAATGGGGGCACACCACACCGTCAATTACAAGAAAGAGAATGTTGTAAAATCTGTCGGGGAGCTGACAAAAGGAGAAAAAGTGGATGTGGTTCTTGAAAGTGTTGGCCGTGCTACCTGGAATACTACGCTTGCAATGCTCCGACCGCATGGAAGAGTCGTAATCGCAGGGACTACCAGTGGGGCAGTAGCATCGCAAGACCTAAGCGATATTTACTATTATCAGCACACGATTCTTGGTTCAAGAATGGGAACAAAAGAGGAGTTTGAGGATGTTCTCAAGCTTGTTGAGAGGGACAAGCTCAAGATAACTATTGATAGAACCTTTCCTTTAAAGGATTTCCGTAGGGCAATAAAGCTGCTATCCGAAAGTAAGCAAACAGGAAAAATCGTATTGGCGATTCAATAAAACTTTTAAGCTATGAGGGTTTATTTTGCGGCTCATGCAACAACTAAAGACAACGAGGCAAAAATCGCTTCGGGCTGGAACGATACAGAGCTTTCTGATTTAGGTATAAAGCAAGCAAAAGAACTAGGAGAGACATTTAAGGATATTAAATTAGACATTATTTGTTGCTCTGATTTAAAGAGAGCTGTTGATACGGTAAAGATTGCTTTTGAGGGTAAACACCAAGTCATCGCCGACCAACGATTACGGGAACTCAATTACGGAGATTTTAATGGCAAGCCATCTGCTGTTGTTGAACCGATGAAGATGCAACACATCAAAGAGCCGTTTCCAAACGGCGAGAGTTACGAGCAGGCGGTAGCACGGGTTCGGGGATTTTATGCCGAACTTAAAGAAAAATATCCCGACAAAAGTATTCTCATTGTCGGACACAGAGCTACTCAATATGGGCTTGATACACTTATGGGCAAAACCTTGAAAGAGTTGTTAAGCACTCCTTTTAGGTGGCAACCTTATTGGGAATATGAGATTTAGGCTATGCTGTTACGGCCGCTGGGCTAAACGCAGGCAGTTTCAACCATTCAAACTCTCTTAAATCTGGTATGTAAATATACTCGTTAAAACCCTGCTACTGAATCAATTCAGTAGCAGGTTTTTTTGGCGGCGATATTTTGAAATCCTGCTCTTGCCCTCCCAGTGCGCGGGCAACGATAAGGGACTCCATTTTTGTTTGACAAATTTAAATATTTTTGATACCATTGTATTAAGCAAGTTAATATACGCTTACTATAAGTAGTGTATTATAATAGTTTATCAAAGTCAAAACATTATGGCAAATACAGTAAGCGAAAATATCCGCAAATTGCGAATCAAAAAAGGAATCTCCCAAGATCGTCTCTCTAAAGACGCTGATTTGGCGTTAAATACGGTTGTGAAGATAGAAACAGGCGAAAGCCCTAATCCAACCGTTGATACATTAGAAAAAATAGCCAAAGCCCTCGGCGTGCCGGTGGCGGAATTGTTTAAATAAAAACATATGACAAATAACAATCAACAACCTATTGGGAAGATTAAAAAAATTGACCCTCGTGAAATATGGAAACACGAGGCTAAAAATTTTACACCTTGGCTTGCCAAGAATATAGATTATCTTAGTGATGTTTTAAACATCGATATTTCAGTTCAAACGGTTGAGGGTAATGTTGGACCATACTTCGTCGATATTTATGGTGAGGATAGTTCCGGAAATAAAATTATAATTGAAAACCAACTGGAAAAATCTGATCACACACACCTCGGCCAAATTCTTACATATTTGGTAAATCTTGATGCGAATATAGCAATTTGGATAACTACAAACCCATCTGAGGAGCACCAACAGGTCGTTGAGTGGTTAAACGAAACTACGCCCGACAATATGTGTTTCTATCTAGTCCAAATTGAAGGAATAAAAATAGAGGGCCAAACATCAGTAGCGCCGCTATTTACGGTTGTAGAAGGTCCGACTCAAGAACGAAAAAAAATTGGAGCAGAAAAGAAAGAGTATGCACAAAGACATACCACACGCAAACAATTTTGGACTCAACTTATTGAAGCAATGAATCAGAAAAATTCTCTTTGCCAAAATGTAAGCCCCGGAACAGACGCATGGATTGGAATTGCATTAGGTACTTCGGGTGTCGGCTTGAATTTAGTCGTTTCAAAAAATTATGCTCGTGCAGAAATATATATAAACAAAGGTGATATACAAAAAAATAAAGAAGTGTTTGATTATTTTTACAACTTGAAAGACCAAATCGAGAAAGATTTTGGTGGGCCTCTCATTTGGGAGCGTATGGACGACCGGGTTACATCCCGCGTAAAATATCAACTGGACGGCGTAAGTGTCTTTAATGAAGACGACTGGACGAAGATGAATGATTTTATGATTGATGCTGCGAATCGATTACATAAAGCATTTAAAGATCCGGTGCAAAAACTACGTTCTCGATAGCGTCGTGAATAAATAAAAGTTTATGAGGTTTATAGGAAACAAAGAACCTTTCGTTAATGAAATAAAAGACCTCTTAGACAAAGAGGGGCTTTTGGGTAAGAAAAGGTTAACATTATTTGACGCATTTTGTGGCACCGGAGCAGTCTCTAATTCACTTAAAGATTCTTTCGATTTAGTGGTAAATGACATGCTGAACTGGTGCGTTGTTTATACTAAAGGAAGGATAACAACGAGTGATTGCAGATTTAAAAAACTAGGGTTTGATCCTTTCAAATTCTTGAATTCAAGCAATCAGACTAAAAGAGGGTTTTTTTACAAAAACTACTCACCAGGTGGCTCTAAAAGAATGTATTTTTCTCCCGAAAATGCGGGTAGGATAGATTATTTTAGAGACTCGATTGAAAAGTGGAAGCATGATAGTTTGATAAATGATAAGGAATACTCGTATTTATTAGCAAGCCTTATTGAATCCATTTCATTTATTTCCAATACCGCAGGCGTGTATGGAGCATTTTTGAAGCATTGGGATCCTCGTTCAAAAAAACCAATAATTTTCCAAAGGGTTGAATCAAAGAATTCCAAACATTTTAATCTTAGGTGTTATAACGATAAGATAGAAAATATTATAGATAAGATAGATTGTGATGTCCTTTATCTTGACCCACCATATACTCAAAATCAATACGGAACACAATATCACTTACTTGAAACATTAGTGTTGGACGATAATCCCAGTGTTAGCCAAATTACCGGATCAAGACTAACCACTCCGATGAGATCTGACTGGTCAAAGATGTACAAGGCACATATATTATTTGATAAAGTTATATCTAAAACCACGGCCAAATATATTGTTTTTAGCTATAGTGCCGATGGGTTTATGTCAAAAAGTTTTATAGAAGCAAGCTTAAAACGATACGGCAAGCCAGAAACTTATAAGTGTAGAAAAATTTCTTACAATAAATACACAAATTTTAAATCACGAGGGAAAAAAGATCACTTCGAATATCTATTCTTTATTGAGAAAAAAAATCCTACTGACATCCACTACGAATCACCCTTAAACTATATTGGAAGTAAGGCAAAAATATTATCGGAAATTCAAAAATATTTACCAAAAAATATTGATACATTTATTGATATCTTTGGTGGTGGTTTTAACGTCGGGATAAATTCCAATGCAAATCATATTATTTATAATGATATTAATCACTTTGTTAAAAACTTGGTAGAGTCATTTAGAATACATGATACGTACCAGTACCTTCTTTACGTTAAGAAAATCATTAAAAAATATGGTCTTAAAGTGGAAGATGCTACAAGTTATTTAAAGGCGAGAAATCAATATAACTCCTTGCCGTTCGAAAAAAGAGATCCGAGATTTCTTTATGCAATTATTCTGTATGGCTTCAATCAGCAAATCAGATTTAATGGTAACCACGATTTTAACAATCCGGTAGGTATGAGGTGGTTTAATGATAAGGTTCTTGAAAAAAAGATGAGTTTTTCAAGAGCAATAAAAGAGAAAGATGTTGTTTTTAGTAGCTTTGAATATACGTATTTTTTAGATAAAATAAAAGGAGGTTCATTTGTGTACATGGACCCTCCATATCGCCTTACAAACGGATCATACAATGACGGCAAACGGGGTTTCAATGGATGGGGGCTTGTTGACGAAATGAATTTATTTGCATTTGCGGATTCATTAAATCAAAAGTCCATGCGTTTTATGATTTCGTATATTGTTGAGCACAATGGCAAAACAAATATAGAGTTTAAAAATTGGGTTAGACAAAATAAATACCGTTTGGTAAATATTGATAAAATAAATGGCAACCAAAGAGATGAGGTGCTTATAATGAATTATAGTTAATATGACAAAACCACATTTTGTAATTAAAAATAAGTTTCAAAAGAAAGATACTTCATATCGTGATTTATTAACCTCCGAAATACTTGCTGATATTAGTTTAAAAGTCACTGGTCGTTCAGATTATACATATGACTTTGATGATACTGGTTATAACATAGGTAGACTCGTCGAACTCGAATATCAGGGAAAGAAAAATTATATATCTATTTCGGAAATAGATATAAGAAGTAGAAACTCTAGTTTTCAGAGTTTCCCGAGTGCACTCGCTAGGTATATTCTCGAAGAGAATCCAAATAAAGAGATCTCTTTTTATTTCCATCCATCAATTATTGGAAACTATGAGACCCCTTATTTCATATTCATGTATCGTCTGATGAAAACAGCAAAAATAAGGTTTTTAAACGAGGGAGAATATTTAGAACATCCGATTCACCCTTTTACAACGGTGGAAGACATTATCGTTAACAAAGAGCAGATTCGGAGTAAAAATAGAGGTAATAAATCTACCTATATTACAAGAGGTTCTAATAATGAATTACAGATCTTTGGAAAGACGTATGGTGCTAATAAGTACGAAACAACTATTCTTTGCTTGGCTTTATCAGAGATTACTACTTCTAAAATTCAGTTGTTTCAGATTGGTGAGGGTGGTCTAACTGAATTACCAGAAAAAGCTAGGGAGGCCATCGAATCACTTGGCAAGGTAGAAATATATACCTCTGATAGAACCATCGAAAAAATTGATTTTGAAGAAAATGATAGTTTGCGCTCTATAGAATATGTGTATAATCTTTTGGAAAAACTTGGCGACAAGAAATGTGCTTTTTGTGGATGCGAGATACCGCAAATTATTCATGGTGCTCACATCTGGCCTGTGTCTGAAATAAAAAAGGACGGGACTTTATCTCAAGACGAAAAATTAGCTTGTGCGCTGGACGGTGAGAATGGTCTTTGGCTTTGCCAGAATCATCACAAATTATTAGACATAAATATTTTAAGGATATCGGAAAATGGAAATGTTCAGTATAGATCGGAAATCAATGGATTAAATATGTCATTTTTGAAATATATAACAAAACAAACTCAACTTCATGGCAGTATTCTTTCAGATAAATTTACAAATTACTTAAGAAAAAGAAACCTTGGTTTAAAAGAATCCTTATATTGCGAAATGGTGTAGGCGGCACGCCAGCTGACACTGGCACAAATTCCGTCGGCGCGAAAAGCGATGGCGCGGCGGAAGGGGCCTGCCTGCCGGTAGGCAGGATTCCGCCGCGCCCGAACGTTCCGCCGAGCGTAGCGAGGCGGTTAGGTTAGAATTCGGCGTTGGGGTTTTCGCGGAAATGCGTTCGGATTTCGTTCAGGGTATGGAGCCCGGTTGGACAGATAGCCAAGCGAATCTCGAAATTCTAAAATAAAATCGCTCGTAGTGAGCGGTTTTATTTTATTCATAAGGCCAACTTGGCGTAAGAACTAGGACTTTTGGCTAGAACAAGATAAAATAGAGTCAATGAATCAAAAGGGATTGATTCCTATCGCTGTTGTCATTACTGTTATAATTGTGCTTGCCGCAGGCGGAGGCGTTTTTTTAATTTATCAAAAATCCAGGACACGACCTCTTAAAACACCATTGGAAACCGAATCGAAAAATATAACTGCATCAGTGCCGCTTACCGAAACACCATTTCCCGCCGCAGAGCCTCCTCTCCAGATAACAGAAAAACCGGCAGCAGCAGAAAAAACAATCCCGACTTCGACAGAAATCCCAACAGTTTATAAAAAACAAAAACCTAAAATTCAACCGCAACCGGCGTCGCAACCCCCTTTGCAGCCAGCCGCACCGACGCCACAGCAGAATTCAACTCAACAAACCACAAAAGCAGAATTCAAATTTGTCCGCTTTCCTTTTGACATCAAAGATATTGGCTCGGTCGCTCCGGTGGGTGAATTTAGCGGCATAACGCGTCAAACCGCTTCTGACTCTCATGCTTACGGCAACATGAGACATTATATCTTTAGTAAAAAACCGGGAGAATATGCTTACAACGTGTATGTCCCGGCTGATGGTGAAATTACGGGTTTTCGCAACGAACAAACAACTGGACAATTCCGCTTTAATTTTAAAATCGACGACAGGTCTTTTTACTACTTTGATCATATTCAATCCTTAAATCCTGAAATAGTAGAAAAACTAAAACCGTACTTTGGCAGTCCCTTGCGGTTTACGCGAGGCGTTGAAGAAGTATATCCCTCCATTTTAGTCAAAACCGGCTTTGTTCTTGGGCAAACGGGACTGAAGGGCAGCGCTTGGGATTGGGGAGTAATTGATTCGAGTTACTGCCGGGATATCATTCACCCAGAGCATTATTATCAAGACCGTTGTCCGCGATCTGTCTACGATTTTATGAGTGACGAAATGAAGGATCAGGTTGCCCTGCTCGCCGGCTACTGGGTCCCTCCGCCACAAGGAATGGGCTTACAAGCAGTTAAGACTACTCCGGTTTTGGGCCAGTACGCTCACGATGTCGCCGGTACTCTTTCTGGCGGTTGGTTTGAAGAATATCAAAGTTGGCAAAACGCCTTTTTCATTCCCGACCCCTACGAACCAAATACTTTCCAAATTCGTTTGGCCGTTCCGGAGCTATCCGTTTTTGGTGTTTGGAATAAGATTGCTCTTGAGACAGGCAACGTTAATCCTGATCCAAAAAAAGTTACCCCCGCTTCTGAAATAGTGAGTTACGTTTTACCACTTACCAATGCTCGGGACAACAGCGAGTATGGGGTCTTATTGGTGAGGGTTAATAATGATGAAACGATAACAGTCGAGACTTTATCAGGGGCCGTTTCTGCTCCCGCTAACCCTCAATTTACTAATAAGGCAATGATTCTAAGAAGATAATAACTTGTACGCTAAGCAAGAGTTTTTTGTTTTCAAACAATAGTGAGTAGCGGGGTAGGGTGCATTGTTGTATTCTCTGCAGATTGTTGCTATAGTGTAATTACTAATAATTCCTTACCCTTTCAAACCTATGAATAACAACGAAGAATTAATTAAAAAAGCAGATATTCAGAGGATAGCAGAAGAGGGGGCGAAGATATACGACCAAATTAAGGTTAATTATGACTCCAAAGAGAAGGGTAAGTTTTTGGCTATTGATATTGATAGTAAAGACGCATATCTCGGCAGTACGAGTGCTGAAGCGTTAGAGTTAGCCCGACAAAGTCATCCAGATAAAGTTTTTTATGTTGTTAAGATTGGATTTGATGTCGCCGAAACAATGGCAGGATCATTTATAGATAGTAGATAACAAAATGGTAAGCGGCGTTTTCGTAGAAAATGTACCTCTTATAAAAGTAGTTGTTGCGTGGGGGCAAGCGGTTCAGGCCCCCTTTGTTGTTTTGGACACTGGTTTTACTGGCGACCTTCAGGTAACACCTAAAATTGCCAGAGAGCTTGGTCTTCAGGTTGTTGGTATTACTCCTTCAAGAATTGCAAACGGACAAATTGTCCAAGTCCCTACGGCTCTTGCAGTTGCGGCAATGGAAGGGGTGGTAAATTACATTCAGGTTTTAATATCTGAAAGTATGCCGTTAGTTGGTATCAGCTTTTTATCCAAATTTGGCTATAAGGCAAGCGTAGATTGTAAATACAGAACTGTGGCGTTGGAAAGAATGATGTAGTAAGTAGTTCGGCAAGCTCAGGGCAAGCCACTTCGACAAGCTCACTACAAGTAGCGGGGTGGGGTAAAAAATAGTATATTGGAAATATGAAGGAAAAGCTCCAAAAAATTCTTACATTTTTAGCTCCCATCTTAGGCGCCGGAGCAATAGGGGTATGTCCGCTTTGCTGGATTGGCTCTGCCTCGCTTCTTACTTATCTTGGGCTGGGAGCTTTAATACCAGTTTGGCGTTGGGTTGCTTTTGGGCTTATTGCTCTTGGTGCAGTTGGTTTTATTCTGGACTACCGAGCGCACAAAAATCCCAAGCCGCTCATACTTCTCGTCATCGGGGCAGTTCTTCTCTATGTCGGACGCTATGTGTTCTTAAGCACTTGGGGCGCGTGGCCGATATGGGGAGTGGGGGCGTTGTTGATTATTGGAGCAGTAGCTACCGGAGCTTACTTATTTATTTTTAAGCAAAGTGGCGGACCAGTGGTGGTCTCGGAGAGCAAAACCATTCTGCCTGCTGACAAAACAACTGTCTTGGAATCGAGTGTGCTGACAAAAGAGAGCTTAAAAGA
>ERZ1292623.492-Hain-H51-01um-R1-492-length-42934-cov-86_pt3 | contig 25148 bp, 38 predicted proteins | sample MGYA00564398_ERZ1292623 | MGnify/ENA primary metagenome ERZ1292623 (study PRJEB36523, sample SAMEA6512633) | groundwater metagenome | collected 2019-01-07 | study: AquaDiva: Metagenomics assemblies of 32 groundwater samples | reverse complement strand
AGACAATTAAGCCAAAAAAGAAAGGAGGTGAAAAAAAAATGAGATATAAAGAAATCAAAGGTGTTTTGGAAGCAATAGTAGTAAAAATGGAAACCGCTAAGGAAATTTCTATTTCTTGAAATAAATTTTTCATTAGCTTGTATCATTTACAAATAATGAATATCTATTATTTTTCCTCACTATAACTGCAACTCTGTTACTGTCTTTTGTAATTCTTTCTCTTTCAGATTTTAACCAATCTAAATTAATTGAATGTAACCAAACTTTGAGTCTAATTAATTTTAATTCTTCAGCTTCTTTCTCTGTATAAATTTTATCCTTATCCATATTTTTTGCCCCCAAATTTATTGTAAATTAAGTTTAGACTTAATCCACTTAGAAAATTGATCAGTTTTTACATAATATGAATGTTTTTTAATAACACATTCGCTCTTAATTAATTTACTTATAATTTCTCTAGCTATGTCCTTAGGTTGATTAGCATGCTCACTTATATCAGTAGCATTAATAGTATTATTTAATGCTAAATATCTCCATAGCTCATCTTTATTTAAAAACTTTTTAATATAATCTTCAATATCAAAAAATTGTTTTTTAAGTTTATATTCATTAACTCGCATTATAGTACTCAATGCATAGTACCCACTAGTTTCCTTTTTGTATATAAGATTAAAAAAAAATATGCGCACCTTACGTGTATCTCATCTATAAATAACTTTCTACCATTGTTTTTATTAGAATATAGCCTAGCTGCAAAACATATAGCAAGTTTAGTTAACTTTACACGTATATTAGACCCTTGTATTAAAGGAATAAAAGCGGTGTAAACATTAGCTAACTTAATAGAAAAATTATACACCGCCTGTATAGCAGCATCTGAAAATATTATATCATCGATATCCCTACTCCATGTCCACATTATAAGAGCTCTTTCTTCTTCTCTAGTATGAATGCTTTTCACTGGCTCTCTACTTTTATTCATCTCATTTACATCCACTTCATGCTCAGACACTATTAAAACAAAATCAAACCTAGAAATATCTTCTGAAGATTTTACAATATCTGGTACAGCCTGTATTCCATAAGAATAACTAGATACAGATTGATTATTAGGATTACAAATAAATAGCAATCGAGTCCTAGCATACGCCTTTTGTATAACACTTTTAGTAATCTCAGCTATACCTTTACTTCTTATTCTTGTTAATTGAGACCATATAGCCTCATTAAGCTTAAATTTCTCATCAATAATTAATAATCCTCTATCATTTTGAGGTATTTTGCCCCATGTTATTACTAATGTATCTGATATTTTTCTAACTGCTCCTATTAGTCCTACAATAGTACACATATCTCCAGATATAATATCCCCAACTCCAAAATAGTTTAACAAATTCTCGCATACCTCACCTTTACCAATCCTAGTATCTCCAACTATTAATACATCTAACCAAGCTTCATTTACTATATCATTATCAAATTTATAAGATATTACAGACTTAAACATTAAATCTGTTACTAAGTGTATATCAAACCTACCATAAATACGTGTTATATTATAAGCATATGATTCATAAAGATTATATAAATAATCAAATATTATCTGAACATTGTTATTATGCTCTATATTAAAACATTTTAACATTGAATGAACATCTTTTGTTAAAATAAAACTATCTACATCAGATTTAATTAAAGTTGCTTTAGTAAAAATAAATGAAATAGATTGAGTGTATGGCTCAATAACATTAATACCTTCAAATTCATAACACTTATTTATATCTATTTCAAACCCACTATTTATATAAAATGCTGAAAAAGGTAATTTACTGATTGTAGTATGATCTGCGTCAGAACTAACTATATCTGAAATAAATATTCTATCAATAACATAATATTCAATAACTTCATAATTTCTTATCTTACACTGTAAGCCTAAAATATCTTTTATTATATGGATGTTTCTACTAACTGGAACTTTTATAAAAAGTAAAAGTTTACTACTAATAGATAAAGTTATATCTTTGTTAACTATAGAGCAATTATTGATCTCTTCACATGAGCATAAAATACGTATAACTTTAGGTATTTTATATGTATACAAGTCTTTTCCAACTATAGAACATTTTATATTCATAAAAAATTGCAGCCTATGCTATAAACATAGGCTGCTTATATTAATTTAATTAATCTTACTATATAAAATTACTCTTCTGTGTCCTCAATAAATCCAATAAACGTCTGTATATAACCTCCTTTCATAGCAATAATTAAATTAATACTATTCTCATTAACATATTTATTAAACAAACTTTTAAGCGTTGAAAGCTTTTTAGGGATTTGAAACCCTATCATTTCTGCAAATGATTTAAAATAAGCTATTCCAACCCCTTCCGATTCTGAATCAATATCATAAAACTTTGCTATCTGCCTGTTCTTAAGTTTGCCTTCCGTTATCTTAAACTTTGCAGTAAACATAAGCTTATCTTTTTTATTCTTAAAGATATCACACTCAAATAGATGAGTAGAATATGACCCATCTGGCACTATATGTATGGGCTCAATGTCATCAATTTTAGTCTCTAATTCTAATAACTTCTCAGAAATCTCTTCCTCATTATCTAATACACTCTCATTTTCTAATTCAGATGATTCTTCAAAATCTGCAAATTTTCTATTCTTTGTTACCATAAATTAAATCCTCCTCAAAATTAAATTTTGAAACAAAAATTATAACTACATATGCTTATTTACCTTTCTATAGAACCACCTCCTTTAAATTTAGTATTAAATAGTTTACATATCTCGTTATATGTTCTACTTCTATCTTTGTAAACTATAAAATACTCATTAAATACATCATAACCATCTCCAACTTCAGCAAACTCATTAGACTCAAATAAAATAACTCTATTGTGTTTAAATTCTCCATTAATTTCAATCGTTTTAGACTCCATATTTCCTATAGCAACTGAATTTGCTAATAAAATTCGTTTTAATCTTTTATCTAATGTACTAGATGTGCGTGTTATTTTACCTGATTTTTTAGTTATTTCTACTTCATGAGAATGAGATGTAAATATAAGCCCATATTCTGATAAAAATAATTTACCTAAAACTCTGTTTAACTCAGACTCTAACATCCTATAACCTTTACCAAAACCAATGTCTGCTATGAATTTAGCTTCAAAATACTTACAAACATACTTTTCACAAAAAGTATATAAATTATCAGCAGTGTCTATAGCAAAAGTTTTATATTTATGATTTCCGTCGCAAATAATATCAACCACCTCACTAAATTTAGTCCAACTGTCTATTATTGTACTCCGTATTGGAATAGTCTCTTTTCTTTTATCAGTCTTAATAAAAAATACATGCTTAAAACATGAGCAAAAAAATGTTTTGCCTATTTTTGGTAAACCAAACAAAAATAAACGAATACCATCAGCGTCTATACAATCTACTGAGCTAAAGTTATCTGATAATTTTATCATTTTACCTGTATAAAGTTTAATTTAATTTGTTTAGTAAAACCTTTATGGCAAATTTCATAAAATTCACATCTTTGCCATACAAAACAATAATTAAAATTATAATAATATTTATCTATATTATCGCCGCAAAGTTTAAAATCATTTACTATATTAGTTAATAAAGTCAAAAATATTTTTTGCAAATGTTTATTTACAAATATTTCTTGATAAAAATTAGGCTCTGACTCATCCAAATAATAATCATGTAGTCTATTTCTAAACTCAATAACAGATTCATTTCTTTTTAGCCTATACTGACACTTTTTTATAATGTCGTAGTATATGCTTGAAACACTCTCTTTTTTTGAAAAATTAAATAAAAACATTTCTAAATTAACTTGAAAATTTCCTTTTATATTTATAATATAATCAGAAGTTAATTTACTTACTGTTTTAAGTTCATAAACCATAACGGTATTATTTAATTCTATTAAATTGTCTGGATAAGCAAATATAATAGCATTGTTTATATTTGCTTTGACTGATTTATTTGACAACAATTTAACGCTATTTACAAATGATTTATTTTTAAACATATACCCTTCTATCATACCTTTTAAAATAAATTCATAATTATATAATTCATTATAATCCTCATCAGTTAAAATTATATTTTTAGATTTTCTTAAATCTTTTACTTTTTTATTATACTTTTGTAAATAAATATCTAATGTATGTCTTAAATCTTTAGTTTGTAACAAATCAAGTATAGCTTCATGTGCTAAAGATCCAATTATATAAGGTATATTTAAAACTTTACTACGAAGCTTAAGTACATGCTTCAAATAATACATTCTTTTACAATTTAAAAAATCTACTAGCTGTGTATAACTTATCTTCATAATATTAATATACAAGCAATTTCTTAATACTTTCAACTAAGTCTATTTTATCATTTAACGACAATAATATTTTATTTTCTATACTATCTTTAGTCGTCAAATCTATATAACCTATAGATTTATGCACTAATGATGATCCTAGTCTAAGAATCCTAGCTTTAGAGTTTCTACGCACATCTGCGCTCCATATATTTGTAAAGTATATGGCATACCTAGCATTTGTTAAATTTAATGACTCAGATGCTTTAGATAAAGTACATAGCAAAATATTACATTTACCATAGTTAAATAACTCGTAAGGAATAGTAATATTCTTAACTTCTCCAGTAATAGAAGTAAAATTAATCCCCTCTACTAATTTTAAATTATTTTGTAATAATTGTTTTATACGCTTAATACTATCTTTAAAATAGCACCATATAATTATTTTATTATGCTCATAATCTATTTCTTCGATGGTATCTATCAAAGCTTCATCTTTCATAGTATCTATATACTCTACTGTATCTCCGATCTGAATAAAGCCATTACATATCTGTAAACTCTTCATCATAAATGAAAATATATGATTGATAGTTAATTCCATGTCCCCTATTTCTAATTTATAGAAATCAGTTAATTGTTGTAATAATAATGCTTGTTGCTTAGTCTTATCAACATATATAGTTTTATTCATAATATCAGGTTTCTTTATAACACTATCTGGAACATATATAACAAGATCTCTTATTTTCTCTACTATTTTATTTTTTGCGTTATACTTGGGTACTCGTTTATACCCAGAAGTTACAAAATAAGTACTTAAAAATGCATCATAGCTTACTCCAAATAATTCTCCATGATCTAAAAATTTAATTTGTGAATATATATTTTGAAGACCTTCAGATATAGGAAATCCCGTCATAATACATCTACGAGAGATTGACTCACTTAATTGAATTAAAGCTTTAGTTCGTATTGCATATGGGTTCTTAATCTTTGTAGATTCATCAACTATTATCATATCAAATTCTAAATTAATAAGCTCATTGTATAGTGAATCAACTCCTCCAAAATTTAATAAAAATAATACAGTTTCATTTAAATTAACACATTTGCGTATACCCAATACCATAGCAAGAATTCTTTTATTTCTAGACCCTTCTAAAAGAACATAGCCCATATCTGTATGCTCTTTTATTTGTTGAGGCCAAGTATTTTGAATACAAGTTTTTGTAGATACAATTAAAACTTTCTTTAAATTGCACATATCTATATATTTTAACGCACATAAAGTTTTACCGGTACCATAAGCTGCAAATATACCAAATGTATCTTTATTTGCTATAAATGGAATTATTTTATCTATTTGATGACTTAAAAGCTCAGTATATATCATAAACTTTTATTAATTAACCAACTAATATTATAGTCAGTTTTACAACATTTATCTATAAAATTATTTAAACTTATAACTGTAAATATATCTGAATCAACTAAACTACTATAACTTGTTGTATAAACATTGTGATTACTAAATATATTATACATAAGCTTATACCATTCCTTTGTAACTATAAAATTATTTGTAGTAAATTTATCTTTATACTTAATAATACCATCACAATAACTATAAAAGTTAACATCTAACTTGTCAAACGATAAATCATTTCCAATAAATAATATTGGATTGCAACCTAATAATATAGCTAAAGATAAACAAACTGTAGATACTGTAAATCCTACCATTAAACTGCCTATATATCCATACTTTTGTAGTATATCATTAAAAAATTTTATATGTGTTACATATTTATTATAAAATACAATATTAAAATTACATTTAGTAATAATATTTTTATTACATGTTGTAGGAACAACTAATAAAGTGTTATTTCTAGTACCTAAACTATTACAAGCATCAAATAAACTTATAAACGCTGCTTCCTGTGTATCTAAATTAACTATTATATTAGGTACAATTTTATTATCAATTAAAATTTTAGCAATTACATCACAGCATAATAATAAACATTTATTCTTTAATGCATAAATAACACTTAAATCCTTATATGCAGAAGAGCCGGCTAAAACTATAACGCACGGAATGTCTTTAAACTTAGATTTACGTATTAAAGTAGATACAACATTTTTAGAACTAAAATGCTTACTATTATGTTCAAGATTTACCTTCCAACTATCTATAAATGCGTTCATAGTCGCATCTTCTACTTTTTTAAATTTTTCCATATATATGAAAATGGCCGATGCCTATTGCATCAATCTCATCTTTTAAATTCTCATAGTTACTTACATAACTATAAGTGTTTCTAAGCCTATTTTTTATAACACGTTTAGGCAATTGCCATTTCCATTTTGCAGGCGTATATATATGGATATCTTCTGCAATACCATAATATCTTCCGTATATAACCCCACATACAAAATTAAGTTTACTTAATGCACTAGACTCTCGGCCTAAAAACCCTTTCACATTCCAATACTCTGGAACTTCCATAACAATAGAAAATACAGATTTTTTCAATTTTTCTACTAAAGAATCTAAAACAGTTGCCACAATAGCACTTTTATGCATATACTCTAAAGGATCATTAGTATCCATTGAAAATGTTGTAATCAATGTAGTATAAATAACTTTACTATTATTAAAAATAGCTACGCCACAACTTTTAATAGAAGGGTCTATACATAAAAAAATCATAATATTATTTAATATTAAAATATTAATTAATCAAAAAACATCAATAAAACATCAATATTTATTGGTATTTACTAATAAATTGTTTTACCTTACTTATGCTTAGCTTATAAGCTAAGTCTCCTATTCTAAATAGATGACTGTAATGAGGAACTGTTAAAATAGGTAAATCTAAAGCAGACAACATACTAAACAAATATTCTTTAGCTATTGAACCTACTAATAGTATGCACGAAATTTCAAAATTAACAATTTGAAGTAATGTATATGATTTACAATTGTCTATAATAGTATCATAAGGCGATATATTATCTTTCATAGGGCATTTAACTATATTAGTTATAGATATTATGTTCCAATCTAATCCTAAATCGTTTATAAACTTACTTAATGTAGAACTTTTTAAAGATGTTAAATATGAAATATCAAAATCTGCACCATTTTTCAAATTTTCATCAGATTTTTTATTTTTAGGATAAGCTGGATTTTGAAATATAAACAGTATTTTACCTTTAAAATAGCCTGGTTGAGGCAAAATTATTATATCTCTATAGCAATCACATTTACGACACTTTCTTATTTTATTATTTAATTTTTTTATCATTTACTAATTATTTTTTGTAATTTTTGTAAGTTATACTCTTTACTTTTTAAACAGCTTAAAAACTGATCACTTTGACTTTCAGCTACTTTTAATAACTCTTCATTAGTCATTTGCTCTATCTCTTCTAAATTATAAGTAAAATCAGTCCCTATAGCAGAGCCATCTATAAAATTGCAATACATTACTGATTTAGTATATACTGAAATCAAGTATCTGCATCGCCACCATCCTGAGCCAACATGATATTGATCAACACAAATATTACCATAACATTTATTATAATACTCTGTAAGAGAGTTTTCATTAATAAAATTATCATTACTAAACTGATATATCTTCCATTTTCTTCGAGGTATTTGATATAATCTTAAATTACTTAATACCCAAGCTCGTTCTTTAACACTTTTATCGTGTGTTAAAGGTAAAAACTTGTCTATAAATAACGATGGATCAATAGTATAAAATGTTTTTATATAACTATTTTTTAAAATATCGTGTGCTCCCCATTCAAATGTAGGAAATAAACACTTAAAATCTTCAGTAAATAATCTATTATAATTATATTCTATCTTTTTATGGTATTTACTTGGAATTTCTAACGTTTGAGTATTTAAAACAAATCTTCTAAAAATACTATCAGACTTATTATAAATAGATCTTATATTCCAATCATTAAAATACAACATTACATTTTCATGCTCTAATGCTAATAAAGCATTATACAAAAAACACGATGTTATACTACTAGGAGGAGATAAACAAACTATAACTAAATCAAAATCTTTTAATTTTAAATCAAAATAATAAAATCTCCATAAAACATCATGACCTAATGAAATAAGCATCCTATATAATGCTTGTATATTAGTTCTATAATAATTTGATTTATCTGAAATAATATTACATTGTCTACTAGTACACCCAGTTAATAAAATTCTCATATTATATTCCTCCTATAAAATTTATTTACAATCACCCCAACTTATATCAGATATTTTTTTTGTTGCAGTTATTGGTACAGATAAACTTTCATTGTCTTCCATAATCTTAACTAAAATATCAGATTCATGAATATAATTTTTATGTATATACCATACAAGTTCATCATGAATTGTACAAATTAACTTAATATACTTAGAAAGCTTATTATTCAGTACATAATTATAAGCCCTTAACATACCGTATTTCATTATATAAGCAGCTGTACCTTGCACTTTAATATTAACTGCTTTATAAGCTAATCTTTCGGGTACTCTATACTCTCTATAAAACTTCATTAAAGAACTATTAAATTCTATTTTTATTAGTTTATCTCTATATAATTGATTTTTAGAATCTCTTAAAAAATCTCTTATAGGAAACTTATTATAATACATATCCTGTAAAATATCATACGCCTCTTGCTGAGAAACTCTTAAATTAACAGCAAGCTTTGCGGTACTCATACCATATATTATACCAAAATTAATAGTTTTAATTTTGTCCCTATAATAATTTAAATCTGAATCTACTTTAGCTTTACCGTATACTTCATATGCCATCATTAAATGGATATCTCCTTTATTTTTACATATATCTATTATAGTTTTACACTTAGAATAATAAGCAAATATTCTCATTTCAATTTGATCATAATCTATACTAACTATAAAAAAATCTTTTGGCGGTACAAATAAATTTCTCAAAGATAATGAAAAATCTATTCCTAACTTAGAAAATGATTTAATTTCTCTTTTAGGAATTGCTTGAATTAATGAAGCAGTAAATCTACCGGTTTTTGCGCCAGATTGGTAATATGTAAAATGAACATTATCATTTTTATCTAATTTATTAAGTAAATAAATTACATAAGGTTTATTCATCTTACGAGCAAGCCTATAGACTAACAAATTATTTATAAACTTAACGTCTTTAGCCATATCCTCTAAAATCTCTTTTCTAGTTGAATCTAACTCATATCCTAATTGCTTTAATATTTCTCTGACCTGCCCATAAGCATCCGGCAAAAATTTATCATACAACTCAATATTATTATCAGATAAAATCTTATCCATTGCATAATAACTAGATTTAGCTAAATTATACAGTTTAGAATAATACTCTACTGCTAATTTTTTATTAATCCTAAATCCGTCCAATTGCATAGATACAATTGGATTAACTAATTCTATCTCAAATTCATATAAATCTTTAAATTTTCTATTAATAATACTTTTAAATAAAAAATATAGTTTTAAAGTATACTCAGTATCTTTTAATGCATAAGGATATAGTATATTTTTAGGTATGTGTATAAAATCTTCAATGTTATTGGTATTTTTATACCTGCGTAAAATATCTGATTCTAAACATGCTTCATTTAAGTAAACATTTGCTAATAATTTTAAACCTTTACGCTCATAATTTTCATTAACTAATGATGCCATTGCCATTGTATCATGATATGGCTTTACAAGATTAATGCCTATATTTTTAAGAGTGTATTTGTCATAGCTAACATTATGAAAAATCTTCTCATAATTAACTGATTCACAAATTTTCTTAAATTTTTCAAAGTCTGATTTTTTATTAAAATCATATAATGTATTCTCTAATTTAACATTAGTACTAGTCCCTATAAATGGAATATCTAACCCTTTTACTATAGTTTGTGTGGTTTCTGTATCTAATGCTATTATTTTCATTCTATTTTTAATGTTTAATATAAATCAATAATTGTTATTTTGTCTTTCTATATTAATGTCAGATTTACACTTATATAAACTAATAAATTTAGACGGGTCTAAACCCCAAACTAAAGATAAATCTACTAAAAAACAAAATATATCTATTATTTCTAAATGTATCTCTTTAATCCTTTCATCATCATACTTTACTTTATTGATTTTCCAATGCTTCCAATGTTGCCATTCCAACAACTCACTTAATTCAGCATGCATAGCCAATATAAATTCTTTAGACCATTTTTCAATTTCTTCAATACTAAGATTTTCTATATTGCACTTAAAACGTCTAAGTAATTCTTGTTGTTTACTAAAAGCAAGTGTCAAAATATCTTTGTTATTAACACACATCTTTACAATCTCCTATAAATTATCAATTGCATTTCGTAACTTATACTTAACATCACTTAATATTTGAGAAATCCTACTTGTATTTACATTATACTTATTTGCAATATCTTCCATAGTATAACCTTCTATATAATACATAGAAGTTATATTAAAATCTCTATCTGAAATATTAATCTTGCTAAATAATTGCTCTATAAAAATTTTATTATCAAAATCTTCATTGTAAATAACTTTATCATTTGCGTTGTTTATAAAGTATAGATTAGACTCAAACCTAGCTTGATTAGATCTATATAAAGATCTATTAACTTCTTTAAACGCATATGAAACCTTAATGTCTATATAAGTATTAAAATCGTATTGATTTTTATATGAGTTTAAAGCTTTAACTATAGACAGATAAGCTTCAGAAATAACTATGTCATAAGTTAAATAAGGTCTAGTTTTAATAAATGCTTTAGCCCTAGATTCAATTTTACTCAAAAGAGTTTTAAAATTGGCATTATAATTCAACATATTCAAATAAATATAACTCATCATTAATTCCATCTGATAAAACATGAAAAAACTTTATTGAATCAGATATATAATCTATTAAAGAATTAATAAATAAATCTCTATTATTATCTTTATAAAACTTTTTAAAATAAATAGAAGTAATGCCAATCTGAAGTAAAGCTTTTAAACAATTTAAACATGGTAAGTATGTAGTTAAACAAACTAAATTTTCTCTACAAACACTACTTAATACAAGTCCATTTAATATAGCATTTATTTCTGCATGAATAGTTCTAACACATGACCTATGACCATTAGACCCATATTCATTATTGTTGTCAACTAACAAACATCCTACATCTTTACAATGATGATCTTTTTTAAGTGATCCATTATATCCAATACCAACTACATAATAGTCTTTAAGAATAATACAAGCAGCTTGTCTATTGCAAGTAGACATTCTTTCAATATTATCTAACATAGAAATATATTCTCTTAATTTATAATTTAGTTGCATAATCACCTAATAACTCTATATATTCGTTTAAAAAAATCTTGCTTAATACAGTATAATACAGAAGCATTATCACCTAATGTACTAAAATTTATCGTAAACAACTCTACTGTATTCATTAAATTGTAATGATTACTATAATCTTTACTTAAAATATTGTATAAAGAAGAGTATGTAAAATTTAACTTTAACATATAATCTTTAAAATTACTAGTATCATTTATTGCTTCTAAAATATTTACATCTATCTGATTATCATAAACATGCAAAGATCCTATATTATAATGTATTAAGCCTACACTTAAATTTGAATAAGTTAACTTTAACTGATTATAAATCAATAAATATAAAAATTGCCATTGAATTGCATCTATAGATAATCCTGTAATAAAATCAATTGATCTAGCAGTTACTATCATAAACAATGTGTTTTTACGTATAAGAAATTGTAATGATGTATTGCAAGGAATATCTTTACTATCTAAGTAATATAATGTATCTATCTTGCTATAAATTTGAATGATTGCTCTACGAGAATGCTCATCTTTTAGTAATAAGTTTAAAATAGATTCTATTTGACTACCTATCCTAGCTCCATATGCTCCGTGTAAAATCTCATTATCATCACTAAAATTAACCATTTGTTTATTAAAATTTGAAATTGATAAAGAATCACTTCTTAACATAATCCATACAAACTCAGCTATAACATAATTTATAGGCAATGATTTAGATTTATAACAAGAATATATATTTACATTACAATCTATTACATTAAATGTAAATGTACAATTAATAATCTCATACGCTATTTTCAAATTTCGACAAATTGCATAACTTTTATTGCTCAATAATTTATAAGCTAAATCAAGATATTTAGTTGAAAATAACATATTATTTATAATTACCAATTATATATATAATTAGTACAATTAAACTTAATAGCATCTACTATATAACTAAATATAGTAATAAAATCAACAATATCATTTTTACTATTGTTTTCAATATCGTCGATATAAATATACTTCCATTCCTGCGTAATGTCACATAATACAGCTATCTTAACTTTACCTTCATAATTAAAAACTGCAAAACTAAATTTATCTTTTATATAATAGGGATTATCTAAAAAAAAAACTAATAAAACTTCGTGTATCAATAATGCTTTATGATCTGAAACTGAATATTTATATTCATCACTACCATATATATATGAATTAAAATGTTCATAGTCATAATAAAGCACATATGCAAATGCATTAAAACTAAAAATATAACTTACAATAACAAATAAAATAATAAAAAATAACCTTTTCATATACTAATCTCCTATTAATAATTTATTAACAATATCTAAGTAAAAAAATCGTAATTATTGTAGATATTAATATAGTAATAACTAAATCTATGTTCTCTCTTATAGCTCGTATATAAATTCTCTTAGCCAATGTTATTCGCCTCCTTTTATGTTTTTACTTGCATACTTATTATTAATATATAATATAGATGACTTCGTACATTTGCAAAATTTCTTAATAAATCTACATGTTTCACAATACTCTATTGTATTTGTATCAGTAGATTTTTTAAATTTATTATGCCATTTTCCAGTTCTACATTCAGAGCATAAAGGTTCGTCCCACCACTTAGTAACTAAGGCAGTATTTTCTATACAGCTACATTTTTTACACTTAAATAAAGACATATAAGCTTACATACTAGGCATACTATTAAATTTATTATCAGAAGTAACTATACCACTCCGTTTAGCCACCATTTCATAATACAACCTATATAAATATTGATTGCTATCTACTAGTTTACTAAAAATTATATTAGAAATAGAAATTGAAATATCTACAGGTTCATGACCTAATTGTACTATTGGTTTTAACGCAATTAAATATGATAATTCATTACTAGTTTTAATAGGAATTTCGATTACTTCAAAAGCATCATACAAATTTATTTTAGAATTATCTATCTCAAAATTTTCTACTTTACCAATGTATTGTTTATTATAAGTTACTACAACATTAATCATAAATACCTCCTTTTCCTCCTGTATTAGTAAATTCATTTATAATAGAAACTTTAGTTACTAATACAAATTTTATATTCATATTTTAACCTCATATTTAAAATGTAATTTAATTTCACATTCTACACACACTTTATTTGGACGCTTATAAAATACTTTACCTCCATTGTATGTAAATCTTCTATGACAAATTGTATTATTGTTTTCATCTAATACATGCGCAACTCTAGTTACACTATAACGAAAAAAACTTTTAGGTCTCCACCATCTTACTTCCAATAACTTTTTTTCTCTTATCATACTTTTGTTATACTCTCATAAACTATACTCCATAATTTAAATCTTTCTTGACCAACATAAATAAATTCTTGTTTGATTAAATTACAAAATATAATTTTAGATAAAGTTAAATCTGTTGATTCACAAAATCCTATAAACAAACTAATAACATACTTGTCTATATTAAATAATATAAAATTTAGATTTAATTTAGATGCTGCATTATATAACACTATATCTTTATTTATTAAAAGTCTAAATAAATTAATAGCGGGAAATAATGATCTATAAATTTCTCCATAATTATTAAATGTATAAAATTCTACAAATTTCTTAACATCATTAATTTTACAATAATATATCATTTTAATTTACCTATTATTATAATAAATCTTAATTGCAAATTTCCATAACCAATATTCAGTTAAAAAATCTGATCTATTAAAATAAAGATTCCATGCATGATTTGGATATGTTCCTTGAACTTCATCATTTGGTAAATTAAAAAACATTTCTCTCTGTATTAAAAACTCACTATCTTGTCTACATCTTTTTGGTTTTGCTGTTTGATATAGTTTAAAAAACCAAGTTCTACCTTTTTTAATTGGTTCTGGTACTACTAAAGTATCATAAGATACTAACCAAGATAATACTCTAGCTTTATCAGGTAGTCTACAATGTGCAATATCTGACAGCAAACTATAAAAAGCATGACCCCAATCTCGAGTATTATATGCTATTCTTTCTAAACCTTTAGCCGCAAACAAAAATTTTGAATCTTTGATGTTTAAATGTATAGACACTAAACCCATAGCACAAATAGTGGCGCCAAACCAATTATTCCAACCTAATAAATGTACCTCAGAATATTGAGATATAATATCGTAATCATATTTATCTATAAGAAACTTATAAAAATTTTCATCTTCTACTAAAAAAGTCAATGCTAATATTGATGTAGCTTGACCATTAATTGACTTAATACTAAAATAAGGAAACTCTCCTTTAGATTTATTGCCATAAACATCAAATAATTGCATTTCATTGAATCTCATACTAGCATATAACCTTATAATAGCATCTAATATATACTTATCATAAAAATTTGTATTTAAAAACTTATTGCGTTCTAAAAATTTAATAATACTAGCACCATATATAATTCCACTTAACTGATCACCAGATGGATTTTTTGCGTCAAACTTATAGATATCTTCTAACCAACTACTTGTATAATTTATGTTTACATCTCTATAATATCGTGATGTACCTCTCATAATTCTACCATCTACAGTAACTAACATACATCCATAAATAATTAACTCTTCTAATAATTTTTCATCTTCATTTACAGATGAAGAATTAGTAGCTAATCTTAATGCTAAAGCTGCTATTAATCTCCATTGTTCTAAACATTGATCACCTCTAATCGTACGCCATTTATTATAACTATATGCGTCAGCAATCTCATATCCATATTCGAATCTTCCTTCCGGATCTATAGAATTTTTTATTTTATTATAAAAGTTCAATTCTAACTCAGATAAACGATCTTCAGTATTTGACACCTCAACAGTCATAAGTGGCTGTGGGCCATAATAATAAAATATATCGTTTATCTTATCCACTAATTTAATAGCATTTATCTTTATTTGTGTTGAAAGTTTCATAATTATTTTGAATAAAAATCAATATATTTAACGTTTTTATACTTAAACTTATTAATAAAAGAATCTATAAAATCCTTTAAAGCATAAATATCAACTTCGTTGTACTTAACGCCATTAACAATACCTAAATCATTAGATTTTTCAAACTCATAACATAATAATTCTGTTAATTTATTTGTAGCTTTTGGATGTATAAACTTAATTGAAGATGTCATAAAAACAGTTTTATTATCATTTAAAATATTAAATAGATTACTAGCTAAATGATATATTTGTAATGCAGGTCCAGAATTCATATAAAACAAATCGTATATAGGATGAAAGCATAAAATACTTAATGCTAATCTAGAAGTTTCATCTAAAGTAACAAAATATCTAGAATAATCTCCTTCAGCAATAGTTATAGGTATAGAATGATTTATTTGATAGATAAACTTATGAAAAACACTACCAATAGAATCAATAATATTTGGCACTCTTAAAACTGAAATTTTAGTTGACTTGTTGCTTTTCATCTTCATATGCATTATACATTCTAATTCAGCTAATCTTTTTAATACACCATATACATTTATTGGTTCTACTGCTTTATCTGTAGAAATGTGTAAAAAATGCTGAACTTCATATTTAAGTGACAATTCTAATAAATACTGAGTAGCATAATTTACTGTTTTAATTGCGTTAAATTTATTTTCTTCAATTAAATCTACATATTTATATGATGCTGTGTGTATTACATAATTAGGAAGATGCCTATGAAATATGTTTAATAATGCTCTATAATCTCTTATATCTACTAAATACGGATAAAACTTATCCTCAAAACCATACTTATCATAATGTTCATTTTTAAGTAAAGTACAAACCTTGTCCATTCTTTCTTCATCATGCTCTATCAAAATAAGCTTTGAATTAGAAGTTGCAAGCTTTAAGCATATTGATGAACCTAATGATCCTCCTGCTCCAGTTATAACTATAATTTTATTAGATAAATAATCTAAAAAAATAGGCATAAGATGAAGCTTCCTATTTAATACTTGTTCAAAATTCAATTTATATGTATCCATCTACTAAGTTCTCCTACCAATTTCTTTATTAATCAATTTTTAGATTCAATTTTTAAAATATCTTTTAAAGGGAAATATCTTGGTTCACCATCTATTTCTTCAAGACAGTCACATTTAGCTAAAATGCACTTAACATTTCGTCTATATAAATCTCAGATTTTTCACCATCCTTAGCTTTAAGATACTTAATATATTTAATATTATTGGATTTACTTTTTCCAGAATTATCAAAAATTAATTTAAAATCATTAGATGGAATAACATCCACACCTACTATTATTTCATCAGACGATCTAGTAGCTTTTACTGTAGTTTCCCGTATTAATATAGGTACTCCTTTATAGGATAAAACATCAAGTGTATGATTACGCACCTTGATTACTCCAAAATTACTAGATAAATATGATCTGTCATAAACTACTACATTCCAGTCTCTTTTACCAACACCACTTAAAGACTGAAGTTCTGGTAAAAATACACAACCAGAAAAAAATATACTTGCAAACAATATAACCAACAATACTTTTTTCATAAATCCTCCTCTAATTTTAACTTTTTAATTAACTTAATATAGTTGTCGCCATGACATTTTAAAGGTTTACAGCAACATACCAATCTTTTTCCTACTAAAGGTCTTAAAAATTCTAGTAGCTTAGATTTTTCCATCATTAATAATGACTCATAGTGTAATTTAATAACATTATTTCTATCTCCATTGCAACTTATTTTATAGGGATTACCATATTTTGTTGGTCTCATAATCATAATATCTGTTTCTTTATTATATTCTATATAATATTTATTAACTATTTTTGTTTTCATAAAATATTTTCTACTTTTATATCATCAAATATTATTGGAATTAAACGTTTAAATTCAAATAATATCATAGATGCAATTTCTACCATTTGCGGATGAGCACATTTATTAGTTCTTAACTCAAAAAAATGTTTCCATTCTCTTAAATTCATAGTCATTATTATTTGTGTTGCCAAACTATGAGGTAATACAGAACGAGCTTGCTGTGGTGATTGTTCATTAAGTATTAAAGAATTATAACAATAATCAATATAATGCATACAATCAAACCAAAATATTAAACATAAAGCATTTTTTGTTTTTTTCTCTGATAGAATTTTAATATTTTGTACTACTGTATTTAAATAATCGTAAAAATCATAGTCATGTGATACTACATGTTCATCTACAAAATAATAAAACCATTTTGGCAATATAAATGTAATTATATTTTTATAATTACAATATCTTGTTGATTCTTGAGTATAAGAAGCTATCCTATGTCTTACTAATTCATGTGAAATACCCCTATCACATGTAACTCTCACCGATATTTGTATATGCTCTAATACGCTATGATGACCTGAATCTAATATCTTTTTAATAAATGCCTTATAAGAATCATCCGTTATTTTATCTTCAGACTTATAACAAACTCTTGCTATTTTTTCAATACTTTTTAAACTAGCAATTCCATCTATAGAGCTTTCTACAACTATATAAGGTTTAATTATTTTTATCATAAATTGTAACATTAACTTGTTTTCGACCAAATTTTATAGCTTCATTATAATTACCTAAAAAAATATCTATTCTATGCCCTTTTATTTTACTTCCAATGTCTTCTGCTTTAAATAATCCTAAACCATCTATATATATAACTGATTTTAAAGGTATTATTTTTGGATCTACTGCTACTATACCATATCTAGCTATAGTTCCAATTTTAGTTTTTCCGTCTCTCCATTTTTCAACATTAATACACCGCTTATCATTACAGTAAGCAGTAGCAACCATTCTTAATTTCTTTTTACTATTTAATATTTCTTTTAATGATTTAATAGTTCTTTTATTTATAGCTATTTCTAATCTTAAAGAAGCAATTTCGTTTTTGTATTCAAAAGATTCAAACTCTATAAATATAGTGCAAACTATATAAACACACACAATTTCAACTAAACATATAAAAACTATATGTAGAATATTTAATAATATTGTGTATATTAAATGCAAATAAATATCTTTATTTTTATGCATTTTCTTTATTTACCATGAAGTTATCTAAAAATTTCTCAGTAACTTTTCTAGTATTTCTAAATTCATCTACTAAAGTATATATAATAAAACCCGTTTTAAAAAATTTATCATAGTTAATAGATATATAAAACACTTTGTAGCATCTATCTTTTTTATAAAACTTAGATTCTGGCAATTTATCTATATCAATAACAAATAAATTACCAATCTTATACTTAGAACTAACTGTTTTTATTTTCATTTATTTCTCCTCAAATTTTCTTTTTTCTCTACATAACGTTCTCTATTAAAATACCAATTAGTATAATGTAAGCCATAGTTAAACCATAATATAAAACTAAAATCACTACCAATAATAATAACTTTTGCTGTAATTAATATCATTAAAATCCATAATAAAATATTCATAATTTTATAAATATAGTTTAAATCTTATTATAGCATCTACAATATCTACTTCTTTTAAATTTTGATATGAAATGCTTTTAAAATGATTATCAAAAACTTCTATAAATTTAACTGCTCTAAATCCCCAATTATCTTCTAATAAACCAAAAAGTATAAAAGTTAAACCATACTTAACTAAAACATTATACACATCTAATTCAATTTTACTTCTACCTTTCTTAATATAATGAACTACATCTTCTGTAATATCTTTATTTATGGGCTCGTATAACTCTACATAATTTTCTGTCACATAATATATCATATACTTTTAAGTAAATTAATATAACAAATATTACAGCTACGTACTATATAATCTTTATATTTAGAACTATCTAAAATACTATCTATAGATTCATGTTTAGCATTACCAAATATAAGCGTAGGATTAGGCTCTCTGCAACATTTTGTAACTGAACCATCTGTTAAAACATTTATGCCATTTTTAGACCACCAACAATCAATTACATCTAACCAGTTTACTAAATGTAAGTCTATACTATTACTACTATAAAAAGATAACCTTTTATTAATAATTTTAATGTACTCTTCAATTTTATACTTATCTGTTATAAATATATCTTTTGACTCTTCTTTATGAAATTTACACCCAATAAATGGATAAGCAAATGTAAAATTTATTTTATCTATATCTATATCTAAATATTTTATTAAGAAAATAAAATTTAATACACTATCAATATTATAATTAGTTATAACTATGTTAAAACTAATTTTCATACTTTTTTCAATTGACTTATTAACTTTTCTAATAGAATTAATTAAATATTTAACATTATTTAGTTCAAGATTAATTAAATCTACATCATTTATCTTATTGCGCGATATTAAGTATGAAGTAGATAATACTAACTCATCTACTGGCTTAAATAATCTATCTAAAGAAAATGAATTTGTTAATGTTGCATTAGTGACTAATCTAAGACAGTCACATTTGTAAATATTTTTTAAATATTCTAAAATTTGTTCAATATCTATATTCATTAAAGGCTCGCCAAATCCAGCAATAGAAATATCATTAAAATGATTAAAATCATCTTTTTTTAACATTTTCTTAATATCATTAATTGTCATCATATTGTTGATTCTTTTTAATGCTATAGTAGGATTAGGACAAATAACACAAGCTAAATTACATAATGATGTTATTTCTAAATTTAAATGGTCTATCATATTTTTTTTATTAGAATGTAATTAACCTTTTAATATCTGTTGAAAACAAGTTTCATCTATTATATTTAAACATTGCTGTTTAGCTTTATCATATTTAGATCCTGGGTTATCTCCTACAACTACATGGTCTATATTTTTGCTAATAGAATTTACTACTTTACCTCCATTATTTTCAACTAATTTAGATGCTTCTTCTCTAGTAATTGATAATGTTCCTGTGAATAGAAATGTTTTATTACGTAGGAATTTATTATAAGAAGTATTATTATTATTCATGCTATAAGTATTAATGATTTTAATATATTTCAATAATTTATCTATTATATATAGATTATTTTTATTTTTAAAAAAATTATAAATATTATCGCATATAATATCGCCTATGTTATCTATACAAGATAATTCAACTTTACTGCTATTGATTAAATCTTTAATACAATTAAATTTATTAGCTAGCAATTTAGATGTTTGTATTCCAACATTAAGTATATTCAATGCATATATAAATCTATACATATCTACATCTTTACTTTTTTGTATTGATTTTATTAAATTTAAAGATGATACATTACTAAATCCATTTAATAAAATTAACTGCTCTAATTTTAATAGATATAAATCTGCTACATTTTCTATTAATTCATGTTTTACTAGTGTTTGTATAGTTTTAGGTCCTAAATACTCAATGTTCATAGCTTTTTTAGAAGCAAAATGTTCTATTGACTTTAAAATTGTAGATTTGCACAATTTATTTGAACATATAAATCTAGATTTAACTATATTAACTTTAGAAATACAAATAGGACAGTTTGTAGGTAGTTTATAATAGCTACTATTAACACTATTTTTACTTCTTAAATCTTCTAGTACTTCAACTACTTCTGGTATAACATCACCTGCTCTTTTTATAGTTACTATATCTCCTACCTTAATATTTTTTTCTTTTATAAATTCTTGGTTGTGTAATGTAGCTTTATTTATAGTTACACCATCAATTATTGTTGGTTCAAATATAGCTATTGGCGTTATAACTCCATGTCGTCCTACTGATAATTTTATATCATTTATTTTAGTAATCGCTGTTTTAGATGGAAACTTCCAAGCTATAGCCCATTCTGGATAAGTAAGTGTTGTTCCTAATTCTTCTCTATTCTTTAAAATAAAAACTTTAACAACTATACCATCTATGCTATATATTAACTTTTCTCTAACATTTAATGTTTCGCTATAAAAACTTTCTATAGAATATTCATTTCTGTTTATAGTATTTGAAAGAATAACTTCAAATTTAACTATATCAAAATAATTAGACAACAAATATAAATTATTAAAATGTGTAGTTGTGTCAACTTTATTTATGATTTCATAAGCAATAAATCTTAAACATCTTTGTTTAGTTATATTTGGATCTTTCTGTAATAAAGATCCAGAAGCATAATTTCTTGGATTTGAATATTTATTTTCTATATTCATTTTAGTAAAAACATCATTATCAACACAAATTTCTCCTCTAACTACTAATAAATCATTGAAATCTATTTCAGACGGTATACTTTGTATCATCAATGCATTTTTAATTACGTTTTCTCCTTCATATCCATTTCCTCTAGTACTAGCAAATTGTAATTTACCTTTATCATATATTAACTCTAGTGCCAATCCGTCTATTTTATATTCACATACATAGGAAATATTATTAACATTTAATTTATTTTTAATTTTAGTATCAAATATAACAAATTCTTCAAATGAATTTATAGTTTGTAATGATAACATAGATGCATAATGTTTAATTTTAATTGCGTTTTCTCCTTTTGTGCCAACACTTTTATTATAATGCATTAATGTTTGAGTAGGTGAATAAGATAAAATATTGCTAGAATTTTTAGCTTCAAAACTAATAACTTGACGATATAATTGATCATATATACTATCTTCTACTAATGGGTTAGAGTTATCGTAAGCTTTTATGTGTTTTATTAAAACATTTACTGCTTCAACATAATCTTTATATGTATTGATTTTCATTTAATTATCATAAATTTTGTCTACTAAACATCCACAACAATAATACACACATTTGTCTATAACAGCTTCAATAGTATTAATATCTTCATCTATAAATAAATACCAAGTTGGTCTAAATATTTTATTGAACACTTTACAATTATTATTATATAAATCAAACCATTGATCTGCAATAGTATTAAATACTATTATATTTACTAAACTTTTTGATAGCGAGGTATTTATTTTCATTTGTATAGTTTCAAATTATCATTGATCACTTTAAAAATTTGATTCTTTCTATTATCAAAACTATTATAGTTAATAAGATCAAAATTATTAAATGAGATAGAAGAGTTATACAGTTCTTTAACAAATAAACTTGACCATTTAACTACAGATTCATCATTATTACCATAAGAAGTAATATTTAAACTTTTAGTTAATAAACAAACTATATAATCTACGTTCTTTAACGCTTTATAGAAATAATTTAAATCTGAACTATATTTTCTAATATGTTTACCATATACTAGTTCACCAAAAGGAGACCTATCCCATATAAAGATAGAATTTTTTAATATTAAACTATTACAAGCTTCATAAATCTGATTAAATTGATAGTTCATTTGTTGTTCGGTAGTTAATAAACTAGGTGATGGACCTGTAAAATGTCTATAAACTATATTATAATTAGGATAAAATCTACTTATATTTGTAAACAACTGTAAACATAATGTTGTTTTTCCTAATCCGTTTGGACCTTCTATTATTATTAATGCATTTTTCATAATCTTTGATTGTTTTCTATTACAAATATTGCGTTTTTACTATCGTAATCATCTAAATGTTTGCAAGAGCAATGTTTTGTACCTTTAATTCTAACACAATTAATGTATGTAATTGTTTTACAGAATGGACATTTAACTTCTTTCAATTTTATTTTTCTAATTTTTGTAATAATAATGTTCTTTTTAATTTTATTCATACTCAAGTTCATCCACTTCATCTTCTTTTTCTTCTTCTTCTTCTATCTCTGGCACTTCTATTACAGCTTCTTTTATTGTTGAAAGAGCTTTTAAACTATACATACCTGAAACTTCTTTTAACAAATCTATCCCACATCCTTTACAATACATATCTCCGTAGGTATCTACAATTGTTTTGCATTTCTTACAAACCCATACTTTTATTTTCATTTTGAATGCTTTCTTAAAGATTATCCTCTTTTCTTACAAATTTAATAAATCATTTGTTTTGTATATATAACTTTATTCATATTACTTCCATTTTGTATTGAGAATATACTCTATGATATCAGTTAAATAATAAGTTAAAGTTACAAGAATAGATATTAATCCTACAGCTACAATTAATGCTATAATTGTAGATGGTAAATCATAAGCTTTATTACTTTTCATAATTTTTCTAAGTTATTATGAAGATGCAAAGAAGTTTATTGATGCTGTAACATATATAAAGTAAAGTATCATACCATCTATACCTTTATTCTTTTTTTTCTTTGATATCATTTTCATCATCTTCATTAATAATATCTTTAATGTAATCTTGTGTAGACTGATTATAAGAAATTAGTTTTTTATCTTGTTGCTTTTGTTGATTTTCTTCTCTATATTCTTTTATCTCCCAAGCAAACAAATCTTTTAACAATATATTGTTATCAAATCTACATGTATCATTTAATTTTGTTACTAGTCCACTTCTATTCATATGATATATTGATATTAAATGTTTTACTCCTTGGTATTTTTTTATTAACCTATGTTTAGCTAATAAATTTAAAATATATTTATTATTGAATGAACCAGTTACATATTGAAGATATTGATCTTTTATGTGACTTTTATCTATTAATAGTTCAAATAGTGAACTTTTTGAAAGTAAGATTAATTCTTTAAATCGCTCTTTGTTAGAAATATCTGCTAAATATTTAATATTATTGTAAAAACCGTATAGTTCTAATATTTGTTTATCACACTGATACCATAATGATCTAAGATTATAACATCCATTTTTCATTGCCAATTTATGTTTTACAAATTGATCATGTAAATCTGATATATTCATTTCTTTTAGATGTGTTCCTTTTATATACTTACTAGTTGTAAATAAATCTAAAATATCTTCTCTTATTAACTTAATATTATGCTTAGCATTTTTGTTCAAAGTATCATTATTTCTTATTGTAGGTGAAACATTATTGCAAGTACGTAAGTTAAATAGCTCTTGTTCTAGTCTAGCAATTGTTTGTAGTTGTTCTGCATTCACTTTTTTTATATTATTTAATTTGTGTTCTAGCTCTAAAAATTTGTCCATAAATCCCTATAAAATGTTATAAAATATATATATATTATTAAATATAATATAATTTTAAAATATAAAATATATATATATTATTAAATATAATATAATTTTAAAATATAAAATATCAATTAATTATCAATAATTTATCAATTGATAAAAAATGTTAGAAAATAAAAGTTAGCATGGACAAAAATTAAAAATAATACTTAATAAAACTTTTAGAATTTAGAATTAAAATTTATCAATTGATATTTTCGCTACTACTACTACTACTACTACTACTACTACTAC